>ENA-UOXV01007970-UOXV01007970.1-marine-metagenome-genome-assembly--contig:-NODE-7970-length-10557-cov-4.932870_pt1 | contig 10557 bp, 5 predicted proteins | sample MGYA00238165_ERZ766961 | MGnify/ENA primary metagenome ERZ766961 (study PRJEB28924, sample SAMN03173240) | marine metagenome | biome: Marine; feature: Water; material: Subsurface seawater | place: North... | reverse complement strand
TACCACCGCCTGACGGCCAAACAGGGTTTTTGCCACCGCCTGACGGCCAAACAGGATTTTTACCACCACCTTCTGTGGAAGAAACACCTGAAAATGGCGAAACAGTGAATGAGGATTGTGCACCACTAGATTCCGCATGCGAGATTGCAGCTGCCCCTAGTCCTAATAGTCCAATTAGGGAAGAACCAGTTGAGACCGTTGATCCAATTAGGGAAGAACCTAATGGTCCAATTAGGGAAGAACCAGTTGAGACCGTTTTTGTAGAACCCGGACCAGTATCAAGGCCTGACTCAGAAACGAGAACTGAAGGCTTAGTTATGCTAATGACCTATTCAAATTCCTCTAACGATATTATTCCCGTTTCTCAATCCCCGGGCTTAACCTATTTGGTCAATAACCCTGACGTCATGATCCATGCTCAAAAGGCAGTGCGCGCTCGCGGAAGTGCGCAAGGCAAAGATTTTCAAAGGGCGATGGAACAGGTTGCCATAGACCATTATAATAACTTTGGAAGAATAGAGGGCAGACAGTTAGATGGAGAAACCTCAACTAGGTTACTTGTTGTTCAGCCCAGATTGAATGACCCATTAATAAAAGTATCAGATTCGGCTGCTTTAACATATCTGGTTAATAACCCGGATGTCTTAGTGCATGCTCGAAGAGTGGTAGGTAATAGCGGGATCATCCCAGGAAGAGATTTTCAGAGAGCAATGGAGCGGGTTGCCATAGAGCATTATAACAACTTTGGAAGAAAAGAAGGGCGAGCCAGCCCGGGGCGATAAAAAATGAGAAAATTTCCATGGTCACCTGTCTTACCCTTATTGTTCCTTTTTCTATCAACAGGATTACATGTTATTGAGCCTACTTTTGTAGAGCAGTTACGCCACCGAGTCTTTGATGAATATCAGCGTTTAAAACCTAGAGAATATTCTAATGATATCCCCGTTCGGATACTCGATATAGATGACGAAAGCCTAAGCCGTATCGGACAATGGCCGTGGCCGAGAGATGTGATGGCAGAGATTGTAGCGCGACTAAATGAATTGGGTGCGTCTGCCGTTGTTTTTGACATGGTTTTTTCACAACCAGACCGCTTGTCTCCAAAAAGTTTAATGAATATGCTCCCTAACCGCCCAGAGTTTGAAGAGGCTCGAAAAGGGTTACTAAAAATACCAGATAATGATGAGTTATTTGCCCAAACTGTGGATGGTGCTTATGTGGTGACTGGGTTTGCAATGACCGGTGGCGAAACAACTGAGGCACCCCCTGCAATTAAAGCTGGGTTTGCGGAAAACGGTGATAGAGCGGCACCCTATCTACCTGCCTATGCTGGCGCAATGAAAGTTTTATCAAAAATTGAGAATAAGGTTGCTGGGAATGGTGCACTAAATGCCATCCCTGAAAGTGATGGTGTGTACCGAAGAATTCCTATGTTTATGACATTAAATGATAAAATTTATCCATCACTAGTGGCTGAATCTCTGCGTGTTGCTCAAGATGCCTCGACCTTCATCATACAGGCCGTTGGAGCTAGTGGAGAGGAAGGTTTTGGTGAAACAGGATTGGTGAGTTTCAAAGTTGGTGGAGTTAAAGTTCCAACAGATGAAAATGGCCAGATATGGGTGCGCTTTACTGGAGATATTCCGGAACGATATGTGCCAGCCTGGAAATTACTAGCCGGCAAAGCAGCTGTAGAAAAATTAGAGGGTCATATTGTTTTAATTGGAACATCCGCAGCTGCACTGAAAGATTTAAGAGCTACGCCGCTAGACCCTGCAGCTGCTGGAGTAAGCCTCCATGCAGAGGCACTTGAAACGATCCTCACAGGGAATTTTCTAAATAGGCCTGACTTTGCTCATGGTTTGGAGGTCGTCGCTAGTTTTCTTTTAGGGCTATTACTTATTTGGTTGTTACCTAAATGGGGTTCTGTCTGGTGCGCAGTACTTACTTTAGTTGCCATTATAGGGGTTGTTAGTGGAGCTTGGTATGCATTTGATGTTTATAATTGGTTGTTGGATCCAATTTATTTTAGCGTCGTGATCCTGGTTATATACCTTACTCAGTCCCTATTAATATTTTTGGCAACAGAAGCAGAGAGGTCGAGAGTTAGGGGAGCCTTTGGAATGTATTTATCTCCTGCTTTGGTAGAGCAATTGGCATCGGACCCGGAACAATTGAAATTGGGTGGTGAAATGAAGGACATCTCTATAATGTTTTGCGATGTTAGGGGGTTCACGTCTATTTCTGAGTTATATGATCCGGAAGGTTTAACTCAATTGATCAATAAATTTCTTACGCCTATGACCCAAGTAATTATGGATAGAATGGGAACGATAGATAAATATATGGGAGATTGCATCATGGCGTTTTGGAATGCCCCTGTCGATGTGCCTACCCATGTTGCTGAAGCTTGTAATTCTGCATTGACTATGTTTGAGAAATTAGAAGAGTTGAACCTAGAGTTAGAACAGGAAGCAAAAAGTAATAAAAGGGAATTCTTGCCTTTAAAAATTGGTATTGGATTAAATACGGGATCATGTTGTGTAGGAAATATGGGATCAAATCAGCGATTTGATTATTCTATTCTCGGTGATGACGTAAATTTGTGTTCTCGATTGGAGGGGCAGTCGAAAGGGTATGGCGTCGACATTGTTATTAGCGAAACGACAAAAATCGCAGCGCCAGAATTTGCAACAATCGAACTAGATCTCATTCAGGTAAAAGGTAAAACGGTCCCAGTTCGAATTTTTGCGCTATTGGGAGATGCCCAAGTTTTAGCTTCTGAATGGTTTAAAGATATGAGTGCTGTGCATGCTGAACTAATATCGGAATACAGGCAGCAAAATTGGGGAAATGCAAAGGCCCTTATTGTCAAAGCCAGGGCCTCCGCAGGAGATAAATTCGATGGTCTTTATGATCTATTTAGTTCGAGAATTCTGGAGTATGAGAGCAATCCGCCTGGATCTGAATGGGATGGTGTTTTCATCGCAACGGATAAATAAATGTAATGAGTTGGCTTGTTTTAAAGAGATTTTCTATTATGGCCCAGATGTTACCAACATGTGACAAATCACAATAGGACAGTAATTAGATTGGTTTCGTTACGATTCCATACATCAAATCAATCGGTTACAACTTTTGCAATAATATTATTCCGACATACCGTGTAAAAAAGTGTCGCTAGTCCTGGGCATAATGGTTTTGATGATCTATTGTGTATAGAGACAATTTCACGAGCTCGACACATTCGTAGCCAGAATCAACTAATGATCTTTGAGCTATGAAGCGAGGCTATGGGAGGCAAAAATGCATGAAGGTGTATGGTCAACAGTCCTAGGTTTATTCAGCTTGATGACGATAGCGGTCTTAATCCTTCCATTATCGAAAAGAGTTAAAGTTCCATATACCGTTTTGTTAGCTCTCGTTGGGATAATTATAGGCTTTTTGCATGGTTTGCTGGGTATCACAGCTACTGACGTAGGGCTCCACAGTCAGCTTTTTAATAGTTTTCAAAGTTTTGATCTCACATCAGAGATAATATTTTTTGTTTTTCTTCCTGTACTTATATTTGAGGCAAGTTTAGCGATCGACGTACGCAAGTTATTATCCGATATTCGTCCCATATTATTTCTTGCGGTTATTGGCCTGTTTATTTCTACTTTTTTGATTGGCGGCGCTGTTTATGCTGTTTCCGGCATGGGCTTTGTTGTTTGTTTGCTGTTGGGTGCAATTTTATCAGCGACTGATCCTGTTGCTGTTGTTGCTATATTTAAGGATTTGGGTGCACCTAAACGTTTAGCGATCCTAGTCGAGGGTGAAAGTCTATTTAATGATGCAACGGCTATCGTTCTATTTACAATCCTCGCAGCTATGATTGCTGGAACAGCTGAAGCCGATCTAGTAGGAGGAGGTATTACTTTTCTCAAAGTGTTTGTTGGTGGAATAGTAGTGGGTTTTGTAATGGCGCATGTATTCTCATGGGTTATTAGCAAGGTTAAGGGGATAGCACTTGTCGAGGTGAGTTTAACTATCTCACTAGCATATTTAGCCTTCCTGTTTGCTGAGCATTATCTTCACGTTTCAGGTGTTATGGCTGTGGTGACAGCAGCCCTTGTAATCGGATCGCATGGGAGAACTAGTATCTCTGGACATGGTTGGGAATTACTTCAAGAGACGTGGGAAACATTGGGTTTTTGGGCTAACTCGCTTATTTTTGTTTTGGTTGGTATTGCTGTTCCAACGATCTTATCACTTTTTGGCTCCGATATGTGGTTGACTCTCGGCACTATTCTTGTGGTTGGGTTTGGGGCGCGTGCGTTGTTGACGCATGGAATCCTTCCTGTATTGAGTGCGACAGGAATGTGCCCTCCAGTTAATCTAGGCTTCAGAACTGTGATGTGGTGGGGTGGTTTGCGGGGGGCTGTATCGCTCGCTTTGGCATTAGCCTTTTTTGAAAATGAGGCAATATCTCAGGAAAAGCAGGATTTTGTTATCGTTTTGGTATGTGCATTTGTCCTTTTTACTTTGTTTGTAAATGCAACCACCGTTGGAAAAGTTATGCAGGCCTTCGGTCTGGATAAGCTGTCAAAAAATGATCTTGCGATTAGAGACCGGACCGTAGAACGAGCACTTTCGGAAGTTGCTGAAAGCATCCCCGCGATTGCCGAAAATAATGTGGTTTATGGTGAAGTAGCTGATCAGGCCGTGTCAGGTTACGGCGATCGGTTGAAGGCGATAAAAGCAAGTATAGAGAAGCAAGACCCAATTGATGATGACGGATGGCTTAAAATGGGACTTTTGTCAGTAATTGGGCAGGAAAGAAAGCATTATTTAAACGACTATTCGAAGGGATATGTTGATCCATCGAGTTCCAAAGACTTACTATCAGTGGCAGATGATATTTTAGACTCCGTGAAAGCGTCGGGTGTTCAAGGGTATGTGACAGCCTCAGAAGCTAGTCTTGAATTTGATTGGCGATTTAGAATAGCAATGCAATTACATCGTCGACTGGGGCTGGTGGGACCCTTGAGAAATCAACTGTCAAATAGGTGGACACGTCTTAGAACCACTCTTGCTGCACTTACACGAATTAAGAAGGTGGGTATTAATGATATTCAATCATTGATCGATGATAAAGTCTCCCTACTGCTGGTTGAATTTATTGATAATAGAATTTTAAGAACGGAGGCAGCTTTAAATGCTTTGAGGGCTCAGTACCCTGGATATGCAAATAAAGTTCAAACCTTGCATCTCGATAGGATCATGCTCAATCAAGAGTTAAGTAAATATTCAGACTTGTACAAAGATGCTATTATTAGCACCGAAATCTATACAAGTTTGGCATCTGCTATTGGTGCTCGGGAAGAAGCATCATTAGTGCAGCCTGAACTTGACCTTGGCTTAGATAAACTGGAGCTAGTAGCTTCTGTTCCATTATTTGAAGGAGTAGAGAAAGATAAACTCCGATCTATAGCGGATTTGTTAAAGCCACAGCTTATTGTGCCATCTGAAATTCTCTGTAAAGCAGGAGAACCTGGTGATTGTATGTATTTTATTTCATCGGGTGCGATTGCCGTCCAGACCGATGGGGCACCAATAATACTGGGGTCTGGAGACTTTTTTGGTGAAATAGCATTGCTGAAAAATGCCCCGCGAACGGCCACAGTTGTTGCAGAATCGTTTTGTGAAGTGCTTATTCTCCAAAGCTCGGATTTTGCAAAATTACTGTCCGATAACCAAGCTATGAAAGAGACAATAGAAAAGGTTGCAGAACAGCGGATGTCAAATTAGTTGCTATCGGTCTTCATGATTATTTAGGAATTAATGATGTAGACTTCACTGGCTGAATTTTTATATGCCGCGCAACCACAATTTGCGCGGCTTTTTTTTGGCTAAAAGGTTCCGTAAGCAATAAATTTCTTCAATTGATATTAAAATAGCATTTGCTGCTTTTAGCAGATCCTTTTAAGATAATATTTACCAGAAACGAAGTGATACGTTTTTTTAGGAGGCAACAGTGTTGTATGATAAACGTGGTTTAAAATTGACCACCGATAACCAAACCGCGGTAGATGCATTTGATGCGACTATAGAGGCATTTTTAACTTCGGGTCGTGACACGGCGCCGCTACTTGCGTCATTAGATGAGACTGATCCAAATATGCTTATGGGAGTTTGCTTACGCGGATACCTGATGCGAATGGCAAGTTTGGTTGACTTAGATGCAAAAAGTCTTGTGGCTCTTGCTACTGCTAGAAAGTTATGCCCAGGTGCAACAACCCGAGAGCAAATGCATGTTGATGCGCTAGCCTCATGGTGTGAAGGCGATTTGATCAAATCGGGCCAAATATGGGAAGCTATATTATTGGATAATCCGCATGATATCTTAGCGCTACGACTAGCACATAATATTCATTTCTTCGTTGGTGATATCTGGCGAATGCGAGACTCTATGGCCCGCGTAATGCCTCGTTGGAGCCCAGAAATACCGGGATATGGTTATGTTCTTGGATGTAGGGCTTTCTCATTGGAGGAGGCTGGAGAGTATGAAAAAGCTGAACCAATTGGGAGACGTGCTGTTGAAATAAATGAAAATGATATTTGGGCGGGGCATGCTGTAGCTCATGTTTTAGAAATGCAAGGTCAACGCCAAAGCGGAATTGACTGGATAAATAGTCATGAACAGGCTTGGGCTAAAAGGGGGCTTTTTGCCAAACATTTGTGGTGGCACAGATCTCTTCATTATCTAGAAATGAATGACTTTGAACGGGTTTTAGATGCATATGACCGAGAATTCTGGCCAGAGGCATCTGAGGATAATATAGATATTTGTAACAGCTCTAGTATGCTTATGCGTCTTCACATGCTGGGGGTCCCGGTTGGCAATAGATGGGAATCGATAGCTGAAGTATCGTCAGGACGCATATTTGACCGCTTGCGACCTTTTAATGACTTACATTTTGTGATGGCTCTAGCTATGTCTGGCAAGAAGAAAGAAGCTACAGAAATAGTACGGTCTATGCATGACTTTATTGATAACAAAATATCTGAAGAGGTCACTTTAGTTGATATTTATAAAAAAGCCGCCGTGCCTGTGGCTAAAGCTATTATTAGTTATTCGGATAAAGATTATTCCAAAGTAGTAAAGTTAATGTTGGAAGCACGCTATGAGATGCGTCCTTTGGGCGGAAGTTGGGCGCAAAGGGACGTTTGGGTTCGCATGTTTATTGATGCAGCAATGAAAGATGATCAAGTTTTATTATCACGAGCACTTTTGGCTGAACGAACAGCTGTACAGCCAACGAGTGCGCCAACCTGGAGCCTTTACGCGAATATTTTAGAGAAAGTTGGTGATACTGATGCTGCGATTGTGGCTCGGTCAAAGGCAGAAAAGCTTTTAGCTGCATAGATATTAAGTTAAGTTATAACTTTCCATATGTGACCTTGAAACTGGTAAATCGCTAGATAATTAAATGGTTATTCAAAGAACAAAGGAACTTAGATGATAAATAAATCATTTATCACGAATAGTTTATCAATAACGATCCTTCTGCTGTCTTTTGTGGATACAGCTTATAAGGATATCTTATTTAATGTTGGTGCATTTGCTCTGTCTGGCAGCCTTACAAATAATCTTGCGATTCATATGTTATTTGAGAAAATTCCGTTTATTTATGGCTCTGGTGTGGTGCAGAATAACTTTGAGCAATTCAAGAGTGCCATAAAGAGGCTAATTGTCGAGGAATTTTTTAACAGAAGTAATATAGCGAAGTTAATAAATAATACTCAAAAAGGTATGAATGAAAATATTTCACCTATCGTAACCTCGAACAAAATATTTGACGAATTTGTCGATGTAATTGAGGCATCTTCACTGGGAGGAATGTTGGCTATGGTTGGTGGAAGTAAGGCTTTGGAGCCATTAAGGGATCCAATTGGGAAGAAATTTTCTAATCTTGTGTCAGAAATAGAGAATACAATCAGGGATAAATCTGTGGCTCTAGCTACAAGCGATGATTTTTTTGCAGATATCGAGCAATTAATTGATGTTCGTCTTCAAGAGTTAACACCAATGTATGTTAAAGAGATCGTAGCTAAGATGATATATAATCACTTGGGTTGGTTAGTCGTCTGGGGTGGAGTAGTCGGAGCTTTTGTCGGACTTATTATTTCTTTACTGCGGTAAATCCTGATCTTCGCTTCTGTGATGGTGGTCTCATCAATATTGTTTAAAATAGACTTCCTCTTTGCGTGTCCGTCATCAGGCCTTGAAGAACCTTATGAAAAATATGGGGAAAATGTTTAACCTTTCTTAGAAAAGGGCTATCTCCAGCTCACTTTCATGTTTAGGGTAAATTTAGTTATCTTCATTAACTTGTAAGGAACGAGCAATGTCGTCTAATTTAGATAAAAGAGAAGTTAGGGCTCCCTTTGATAATAGATTATTAGGCGAAGTGTCTCTCACGGATAGCGACTTGGCAGAAAAAGCACTATCAACAGCGGCTGATTTACATCAATCAAAATTGAAACCAACTCTTGCAGAGAGGATAGAAATTCTAAGGCGGGTTGTTGGTATTATGTCGAAAAACAAGGAAGAACTGGCACTTCAGGCGGCAAACGAGGGTGGGAAACCTCTAATTGACTCTTTGGTAGAAATAGAGAGGGGTATTGATGGGGTTGAGGTTTGTATTGAGGTTTTGAGAGGAGAGCAAGGACATGTTATTCCCATGCGAGTAACGCCTAGTTCTGCGAATAGATTAGCCTTTACTCAATCATTTCCCGTTGGGCCGGTTATGGCGGTCAGTGCGTTTAATCACCCATTCAATTTAATCGTTCATCAGTGTATTCCAGCAATTGCGGTTGGTTGCCCCGTTATAGTCAAACCAGCAGAAGCAACCCCAATGAGTGCTCATTCTATATCTAAAATGTTAATAGAAGCTGGATTGCCTGCGGGATGGTGCCAAGTCGTCAATACAACAGACCTTACAGTTGCATCCAAATTAGTGACTGATCCACGGATTAGTTTTTTTAGTTTTATTGGCAGTGGTGCAGTTGGTTGGAGATTGAGATCGCAACTTGCTCCAGGAACACGTTGTGGTTTGGAGCATGGTGGTGTTGCCCCGGTAATTATAGAGCCTGACGCTGATAAGAAGCGGGTAGTGCAATCTATTACTAAGGGAGGGTTTTATCATGCAGGTCAAGTTTGTGTGTCAGTCCAGCGTGTTTTTGTTCATGAGGATATTTTTGACGATATTGCTGATGCATTAAAAAATGAGGCAGAGAAGTTGAATGTTGGAGATCCAGCAAATAAAAATACTGAGGTGGGTCCATTAATTAATCACGGAGAAGCAGACAGAGTTGCAACTTGGGTAGACGAAGCTATCGCGGGTGGTGCAATTAAAATTACAGGAGGAAAACGTCTTTCCGATTCAACCTATGCACCAACAATTCTCATAGACCCACCAGAAAATGCCAATATATCGACTAAGGAAGTTTTTGGACCTGTTATCGCGCTTTTTAAATATTCGAATATTGATGAGGCAATTAGCCGGGCTAATGGATTAGATTTTGCATTTCAGGCTGCGATCTTCACCAGTGATATCGATAGATCAATGCATGCATACGCGCGTCTCAACGCCTCTGCAGTTATGATAAATGACCATACAGCCTTCAGGACAGACTGGATGCCGTTTGCCGGTCTTGGCGTATCAGGACATGGCGTAGGAGGCATGGCGTATACAATGCATGAGATGAGTATAGAAAAAATGCTGGTCATGAACTCCCCAGCGTTATCTGGACTCTAAACTTAATACATAAGCGTATTTAACATTGTATAACTGGGCCATCTAGAACGATGTTTATGGCTAATGGATAGCGTTATAGGAAGTGACTGCCCCAGCCGGCACCATTTTTCATACTCGCATCAGATAAACACATTGATTTGTAAGCATAATTGTTAACACATTATGTGGAGTGCATATCAAGAGATTTTATCCATCCATTTGGCTAGAACTTTCATTGGATAACCATCTCCGTAACTCTCCCCAACCCCATATCGTTCCCAGCCTCCAATACTATCTATTATATCTTTGGGGCACTCCACAGCCCGTAGTCTGTCTCTAAAACTATGTCGGAAGGAATGTACTACGCATCCATTAGGTACATATGATTTTAACCACTTGTTAAGAGCAGCACTGGCAGAATTAGCATTACAGTTTTGTTCATTAGAATATCTTGGAAATGCGAATACACTTTCTTGACCCTCTTTAATTCTTTGAGCTGCCTATAGAGCAGTTCCGATTAATGGTATGCTTCTCTTACTACTCTTTGTCTTTAATGATCGCCAAGGATGAGGCTGGACAATTATATGTGGATACTTAGCTTTAATATTAAGGTCGGTCACAAGAAGCCCTGCCACTTCAGATAAACGTGCACCAGTGTCACTTATCAAGCCAATCAACCACCTTAGATCGTCATCCAACTCATGGCATACAGATTGAACATTTTTAATATTTGATATTGAAATTGCTTTACGTGAATTGGTTATAGTTTCTGCAG
>ENA-UOXV01007967-UOXV01007967.1-marine-metagenome-genome-assembly--contig:-NODE-7967-length-10558-cov-6.414643_pt1 | contig 10558 bp, 14 predicted proteins | sample MGYA00238165_ERZ766961 | MGnify/ENA primary metagenome ERZ766961 (study PRJEB28924, sample SAMN03173240) | marine metagenome | biome: Marine; feature: Water; material: Subsurface seawater | place: North... | reverse complement strand
TCCCCTCGTACTAAGTGGACACGCCGCGTCCCTCACCCCGTACTAATCGGACATGTCGCGTCCTAAACCCTACGGCCCGCGGGCGGCGGCTCCGCAGGGGAAGTACGCATACGACTTCGGCGACACCGGGAAGATGACGCCGCTCATGAAGACCCACACGCTCGGACACCTCTTCATGCCCGCGCCGGACCACGCTGGCGGCCTGCGCTACCACGCCATGTCGCCCATCATCTCGCACCTCAAGGAGATCGGCGAGCTCGACGCGGTCGCCTGCCGGCCCGGCCCGCGCTGCCGTGCCGCCGCCGCCCCTGCCGCGCTGGACGCGCCCGCGCCTGCAGCAACCTGACGCGCCGCCGCGCCGCGCAGGTCGCGTACAAGCAGACGGAGTGCTTCGAGGCCGGCGTGCTGTTTGCCAAGCATGAGGGCATCCTGCCCGCGCCAGAGGCCAACCACGCGGTGAAGGGCGCGATCGAGGAGGCGCTCAAGGCCAAGGCCGCCGGCACCGCGCCGGTCATCCTCTTCAACCTGTGTGGCCACGGCCACTTCGACATGGCCGCCTACGAGAAGTTCAACGCGGGCGAGATGGTCGACTCCGAGTTCTCCGACCAGGTCGCGCCCCTTCCGAACTTCCATGCTCCGCACGAAGCGCCTCGTCTCCCCTACGAGAGAAGCGACACCCGCCCCCCCGTTCACCCCGCGCACCCCCCCATCGTACCCCCCCTTTCGTGGCGACGGCCGCGCCGCAGCGCCTGCCGCCCTCTTGCGCGGAGGCACGCGCGCTCAGGGCGTGCACCGGCGCCGCTTTTCCCGGACCCGGCCGTGCCCCGCGAGGTCCGCGCGGGCCCCTTCCAGACTGTAAGGCGACTGACCTGCGAGCACGGCGCGGCAGGATATGGCCATGGCGCTTGCGGCCATCCCCAACGTGCCGGAGCCCACTGCGTCGGGCTGAATCACGCGTGGCGCGAGGTCACGGCTGCCTTGCCGCTCGTCGGCTGCGGGGCTGCGGGCGCGCATTGGAGACCGCTTTTGTGGAGGTTTTTCAAAGAATGAAGCTCTACACTTCGGGACTCACGCGGCGGAGGCTCACGCGGCAGAGACAGGCTAGTGCCTGCAAGTCACTCGTCCCTGTAAAGATACCCTTCTTCAGTGCGTCCTGAGCCTGAGCCAGAACCGGATCCGGAACCGGAACTGAAACCGGAACCTATCTCGAAAATTTTCGGGGAAATAGTTTGTGTTTCGGCTGTGTTTGAGCAAAACAACCCCCAAAAACCTAGTCCGTATCCAACACAGCAAATGGTGCGGCGGGCAGGGCGGTGCTTCGCAGCGCTGCTTTTGCTCGCCCAAGCCCCCCTGGCTGTTTGCACCGACTGCAAAAAACTCTGCGGCCCGGTTCCTTCCGACTGCTGCGCATGTGCGTACGGAAAGGTCGGGTTCGCCCATCTCAATCTAGCCCGACTCCCTGAGGCTTCTGGAAGAGTTATCTCTGATCCAACACGGCGGGATGCAGGTCTTGACCGGTGGTACCTGTGAGTTCTGTCCACTTTATTCTTACTACAATGCGGACACAAGGTCGTGCGATGCGTGTTTGCTGCAGGACTACTACACGCAGAGAGAGAAGTGCGAATTCCGACCACGCCAGAGAGCCGCTGCGCTCACACCCCCGAGTTGTGACCCGTCTCCTGCGATGGCAGGTACACTGATGATGAAGTCTCCAAACTATACCCGAGTTCGCAGACTGGACTGCATACTGGGGCCACAAGAGACGGAACGGCATGGACGTGGAGACGAACGGTCGCGCCCGCCCACCGCGACTGCATGATTTCAGGGTGCGCGGGAGAGTGAGCGGACTCTGTCACGTCCTTTGCACTGAAGCTGCGTTGCTGCACGGGGCGATGCATGGTAATGGGGCTGTCGAGTAACGCTGGCGGCTGCAACTCAAACTCTCTGAGTGCAATGGACCGGAGCAGGTCTCGGGAGAAATGTATGGAAACGGTGAGCACGTTGGCAAGATGAGCGCCCTGTATGGCTATGGCGGATATACGGTCATGAATCTCTTCCAACATTCTACTCCACCGAATTCCGGCGACGTCGGTGCTCACTGGTAGGCGCAGAGTGCCCCCAAAGACTTCTTCGTGCTCCTGTTTCGCCGGACCTGGGCTGAATGTTGCTTGCGAGGTGCCGCAGGGATCATACTTACTTCTCGACTCTCGCTGATGGTTTCAAATACAAAGGCGCCAATTCCTTGGTGAGGGCCGATGCAGGGTGGTGCGGTTGGCCTGCCGCGACGTAAGACCTCGGAGGGGCTACCATACGGACAAAGGCGACGGGATGAGTCTTTGGCTTGGGTTGCGTGGGTCCTGGCACTGGCTGCAAGCGGCACTTTTCGGTGTGATGCTGGGACGTGGGCACAGGTTCCCGACTACCTGGGGGAGTGGTTTACGATCACGTACCCAGAGGCCTTCGTGCTGACCAAGTAGCCCCCCCGCCCACCGTTTCCAAACCTGCCTCATCATTTGAGGACATGTCGGAAACTGGAAACCGTAGGGCCATGTACCTCCCCAGAATTTGGTCGCGATGGCGCAGTTGTCCTACGCTGCCCCTACTTCCGTGCGAGCCTTGCACTGAGGCCATGCCTGCACCAGGATGCAGTTCATTGCGCGTCCTGAGTTCAACTACCGACTGCCGGGAAAGTTCAAGGTGGACATCCGAGCAAATCTTTGATACTTTTGCTCAGAGATCAGAGCGAATCTGACCAAAATATGTTGGCGTTGAGACAGCAAACCTGGCTCTCGAGTCGTCCGGTATGGCACAACAATCGCATGACCCTGTAAATCGCTCCGATTTGTGCAGGTGTACGCTCGCAATAGCGACTCAGATGACTGGATCGTTCTCGTTGACCGCAGTGAATCTGGTCTGGGCTCGCCGACTGAGGAGGTCGGTTCCATGTAAACTCTTGTGTTATTCGGATTCGCTCTTTATGTGATTGGCTCTGGAAATACTCTCATGTGCGCGAGTTCAATGTTTTGTAACCCTTGTTTCTTTGTGTTGCTGAAGAGTCGTTTTCTCTGCTGCAGATCACGTTGCTCAACACTACTCTCGCGTTTTCGCAGTATGGGGTTGTGGTATGTGCTGAGATTAATCTTAGTCTTGGCGCGCCTTGCAGATTAGTTCAGAGTCTCGCAGCTCACTATCTATGTTCTTTGTTACAGAAATGCCAAGGTGGTGTTGTCTAGTCCTAATCGCATCATCCTCCTCGCAGGTTGGAGCGCTTCTTGGCCCTACAAACGGCGCTGGGGGTGCTCTAAATTTTGCTCGATGGCGAATGTGGAGCAACGATTATGAATTGGCAACGACAGGTGATTCGATGGCTCTGAGAAGCGCACATGTCTGGCGTGTGGTCTTCTGCCAGGCAACGTAATGTAGTTTTTGGCCGCATCTTACGCAAATGACACAAGTGATTCGGTTCGGGGAGAAGAGACGTGCCCACGGGCAGCGCGACCGATCGAGCATGGCAACGATTGCGTGCGGCTGACTGACCCTACGAGGCATGAACCAGGTTGCCACGATCGCATTTCGCGACCAAAGCTTCTCAACGTGCTTCATCGGAATCCATTGCACTGGGCCGTCATTCCGGGTGCCCCACTCGTTACCAGCTCTTTGCACGCAAAGAGACTGCCGGAAATACTTAATCGCGTCACTTTCCAGGTTACGAACATGGGCACGATCAGGCACGTCAGATCCTGCTCGATGTGTCAGGAAACGGTCGGCACGGGATTTCGCAACAGGTCGCACCCTGGATCGCGGGGGCATTCTGACCTTGTCCGTTCACAGCGTCGTGCTTGAGTGAGAAATTAGGGCACACCCGCGGCTGAGCGAAGAAAGCGAATGCTGTTTTACTGTCTTGTGCAGACCGTGGGGTTTCAGTGGCATGATATCCTCATTGGTGATTAAGCTCTTGAGATCTGCTTGCAGCTGCAATACGTAGAGACAATCGGCTTTGGAGGAAGTTCGGTCATTCCTGTCAAGTGAGTACTCTCCATCATAAATCGAAACGAGGCAACCAGGGTCTACTTCTGAACTCGATGTGAAGTTTGATTACTTGGCAGCTCGTCGCATAGAACTAACATGCGCAACCAAAACAGGGCTATTGGGGGAGACACGTCAACCAAGATCTGGTGATTGCTGCCAATGTCCTTCGCTCGTATGCACCAAGAACACTAGCGATTCGGTAGATAACCCTCACTGTGACGCACGACAGGTTCGGGCAACCAAAAAGCTCGTTGCCTATCCGGTACACCTTCTGCGCTGTGTCGAGGTGCGAAAGAAACATCGGAACCCGGTTTCGGGATCCTGGTGGTCGTCGAGCAGGAACTGAAATCTGGAGCTCACAGCTCACAAATCTGGTCCCGATACCTGTCAGATGGACAAACACAAACCATACCAATACCAAGCGAATTTTCACCACCTGGCTCGGCCCCGACGACACCACCGATTTCAATTACAACACGTGGGTTTCCTGCCTCCGCAACTTTTAGCAATCGACTGGAAACCTTGTGGCGTGAGGGCATTCCCGCGCAAAATACGGTGCGTTGTTTCACGTGAGCATGATTCGAGGTTTTCCGTTCAGGATTTTCGGTCATTGGCAAAATTTAGACACCGGGCTAGCGTATCGAGGTACTTCCGCACGCTCTGTCACAACTAAAACGCGGCCTCACAAGTCTGATTTGACCTCTTGCAAAAGAACGAAATCGTGGCGATCTTACCGTCACTATTTCTCTGCTTGCCAGGCTGTGTACACCTGCAGGAGTGGATGACAGCAGAGCCGCCAGCAGAAAATTTCGAGGACTGGCTGGTCAGTATCCCGCGTTTGATGCATTCTAATTTCGCGCGCTGAAATTGCGGAACTTCTGAACAGACCCGGGCACAGGGTGTTTTTGCAGCGATGAAGTCAGAACTGACTTGACTTTTGTGGGCAGATACACTGCTCCGCATCCGACTCCCCTCCCCCGAACAATGTGCTTGTGTGGGAGGCATGCTCCTTACTCGATGCCGATGTTGATTGGCGAATTTCTTCGAGTTCTGACTTTGAAACTTTGTTTTGTTTTGCTTTTGACTAAGACACACAACGCTAACGAGCGTGCTCTCTGCCTATCCGAATCAGAATCAAACGGTGAAAAGCATAGGTGTTCGTTCGAGCACACTTGAAAGATCTTCCCAGATGCTTATCAACGTCCATCAAGATCACGCAAGGTTCTGGCCTCTTGAGATCCTCCACCGCATTCTAGTTGCGTCTGAAGATGCGCTATCTTTCCACGAAGCTTTGGATATCGCTGTGCTGACTGTCATCGTTGACATCTGACCAAACATTACGGCAGTGAATTTGAAGTGCACTCGGCTTTCATGTGGGATTCTGTTTTGTCCTATGACGACATGAAAACGGTGGGTGTTTCGAAGCGCGAACTCGTTTTTGTGCGAATTATCATGTTCTGATATGAGAAAAAAATGAGGAACTGCATACCTCTGCCGTTTAGCTGAGTTTTCATGATCTCAGGTGGTGACAGAGTTGTACGACGTGTTGAACACGTCCTGCGGGAGATTCAACAGAGGGTGAGCAGAAACCACGACCGAACCGCCCCCCCTCCCCTCAGGATTGAGAATCAAACACGTCAACCTATGGATTTTGGCCATCTCTCAACGAAGGAAAGGCAACATTTTGTTGTGTCCATTTAAACATCCCGGCATGTAGCAGCAACCCGAAAAATGATGCCAGAACCGCGCGAGCCAGGTACCACAAGCTCCAACTTGACGACGGAACCTGGCAATGCACTGAGTGTGAAGCCGGCTCAAGGTGCAGTATCGTTTATAGCCCAACCCCTTACGTTACAATTCGGCAAGGTCAGAAACTCGCATCTCCAGTGTGCTGATGGCGGGGGTGCTACGGCGTTGGAAGGTGCGTGGATGGAACGGAGTTTCCCTGCCCAGAGGGCTCATCCTCAGCGGCTGGCAGCAGGTCCAAATAGCAGTTAGAACATTGACACACAGAGCAACGCCCGTCCTGAGGGCTCGTGCGTCTTTAGCATTGCTGTGGCGATTCAGACTGATCTTCTTCCTACTCCAGCACTTGCTTTTGTCTACAAGGATACACCGGTGGGTTGATCGCAGACGAGCAGTCGAAATGCGAGCCCTGCCCTGCTGGCACGTACAAGCCAGAGATTGGCACTGGAGCCTGCCTGGCATGTCCAGTCGGGACCTACGTGGAAGCGAGCAGCTCGACCCAATGCAGAAGGTGCGCACAAGGAGCTTCTTGTCAACCACATGAGTTGGTAGGTAAGACTGCACCGTCGCGGTGGGGTATGTATGAGTGTTGATCAGCGCGGTGCGTCTTGCTACCAGGTGCCCCTTCGGGCATTCCTCGCCGGAGGGCTCCACTTCGCGGGATGCTTGTGATCGATGCGGGCACTCGACTACGTACGTTGGCTCGGTGAGAGACGCTGCCCAAGCTCACTATCGAGTAGAAGAGTTGTGCGGTGCAGAACCCTGTCAGTGCGTTTACGTGAGGCATGACGGTCGTCTGCACGTCTACAGGTGGACTCCGCACATCACGTTCGATACTATCAGCCTCGCTGCCCATGAAGTAGGCCAGCAGGTTGAGCTGGTAATGTAAATGCACAATCGACGAGCTGGTATCGAATACAGTGTATATTTCGCAAACCACGCAGCATCCAGTATGCAGCCACAGTGCCAGACATACCTGCGAGATACGATGATGCATGCAAGTAAGCAGAAGAGAGGAACCGGACGACGAGATACGCTCAAGCGTTGTGAATCATGCATTCGTGCGGCTCAATGGAGATTCATGATTGACAACAGACAACTCGCAAGACCGGGGCGCGCAGACCGCAATAAAGACAGCAAGAGTGGAGAAATACCATGAATTCACTGACAATAGGGTCAAGGAGATAAAGTCTAAAAGACAGGAACAAGGAAGGTCCCAGGCGAACACAAACACTGGCCATCGAAAATTCAGAACAGAACTCGTCTGGCACAAAAGTCAACTCGGTGGTTGCGTCCGCTAATTTACAATTGTTTTTGAGTTGGCTGATAACGATGCGCCTTTGCCCTTGCCTGTTTGTGAACCCCGATGCACGAACCACTTGGCGCTCCCGCGCCCGGCGCAGCCGCAAGTGAGCCTTCACCACCTTCTGCACTGAGCAACACGTGCTACAAGTGGGACATTGTCCCCCACGCACCGCGGGGCGCTTTGAGTGAGAGCACGGGGCGCGACAGCACGCAGGGTCCGTCCCCGCCCCGCCTTTTGAACGAGTCCATCTTAGCGCGCGATCGCGGCTACGCGCATCACCAAACTCCATTTCTTCGGCTTAAATCCACAATTGATTTGGCTCTCCTCCTGATTTTGAAGCTATTGCGCGTGCAGGGTCCCCGTGCCCCCCGGCCACAAACTCGGCGGCAACTAGTGGTGCTGCAGCGCAAACCGCCACGGCCCCGATGCTACCCACGCCGACGCGCCAGGAGAGCCCGCGCTCGACTGTCAACTCGGGTCACTTTGATGATGTTACTGCAGCCCCGGCACATCATGTCTGCGACATCGCGGCAACGCCGAGCAAATGCTCACCGAGGGCCGCAAACGCCTCCCCTAAGGCTTCCCCGGAAACACCTGTGCCCTCTGCGAGCAAGCGAGCGGCGGACGCCCCACCGACCCCGGCAACGGAGGAGCGCAACACGAAGCGGCAGCGTGTCCCGTCCACGAAATTCCGTGCCGAGTCGCCTTCCCCCCCGCCTGCGCAGCGCAAGCGGGTTTCGCCGAACAAAAAGTCGTCGTCAAGCAAGACGCCCGTGCCCTCGAAGCCTACGATCATGCCCACGATCTTTCACACCGACAAAGCTGCGCTCCGCGAGTTCCGGAGGCAGAACGAGTGCGCTCGCCCGCCCATGCTCTGCTCCCGCCCGACCCGGTGTCAGCATCCGTCGTACGTTTGTGGCCCGCTTGGAGCAAGGGCATCCCCTGCAAGTGCACGAGGCCGCGCCGCACCACCGCCCTGCTGCCTCTTCCCGCGCATTCGGCGCCCGAACTGACTAATGCCCACCTGCTCATCCGCCGCGCAGCTGCACTTCGCGCGAGGCCAAGATCGCAGCGGCGTTGCAGGCGCTCGCGGAGAACGGGTGCATCGTTCTGCACTTTGGCGACAAGGCCCACCAAGACTACATCCGCTCCAAGGGCGCGACCCTGAGGTCCCCCCCCCCCCCTTCCCTCCCTTCCCCCCTCCCCCCCCCCCTACCGTAGACTACATCCGCTTCAAGGGCGCGACCCTGAGGTGCAGCCCCCCACCTGCCGGTAATAGGTGCAGCGTTGCGCTGACGGGGCGACGCGCGCGCAGCATCGGGGGCAAGCTGGTGTCGCAGATCCAGCTGAAGCGTGAGCACTGGGAGGAGGTGATCGACTCGCTCAACTTCGCGCTCTCAGGGCAAGGATGCCGCAAGGACGGTCACGGGCTGGGCAAGAACGCGCGCGCATTCTTCAACTACTGCTCGGTCCTGCCGAAGCGCGACCACAAGTACCGCGACTGGAACGACCTGACGTGGTCGTTCGACGAGGCCAACGTCGCCGACATCCAGAACGTCAAAATCTGGCAGCGCGGGTACCAGAAGAGGCGACGAGAGGAGAAGCGGATGGAGGAGGGGGGCTCGGTCTCCGATGTGGACGACAAGTGTGTGGCCAAGGTGCGCGAGGAGCCTCCCGAGGAGGCCAAAAAGCCGAAGGCGCGCGCACCCAAGGCCGCTTCCGAGGCGGCCAAAGTGGCGCCCGCGATGCCGTCGCGCGAGGACGTCTCTGCGCTCATGACTCTCCACCAGGCATGCCTCCTTGCGTCCAAGGCCGAGCAAGTGAGCCCCCCGGTGCCGGTGCCGCGAGGGTGCGTCTGGCGTCTAGTCTGACCCCACCCGATGGCAGGCGATGCTCGAGGCGTCCTGCGCTTCGTGAGCTCGAGCTGCATTTTGGGGCGCGGCGTACTTCTGTCGTGGCGGCGCCGTCCATTTTTCAGAGCGCTGCGGCAGCTCATCGGCGAGTGCGCACGCACAGTGGTGCACTCTCTCGGGCGGAGTGCTGTTGGGGCGAGTCTGTTCCTGCCTACGCTTAGCGCGAGCGCAGCCTATCTCTCACTCCCTCACCTGTAAACCTAGAATATTTTGCTATACACAATATATATAGAACATTTTGCTAGATACAGTATCGGCGCCGCGCCGCAAATACGAGATGGCCGTGAGTAATTTCGCTCGCGCGCCGCTCAGCGAGGCTCGCCGCTGCTTCACGCCAGAGGCCACGCTGCCAGGCGGGCCACTCACGCGCGCCCGCGCCCATTGGGGAGGCGGGCCACCGCAGTGCAGGCGGAGGGGCGGAAATGCAGCGTGCGGGACGACACGGCGCCGCGCCCGTGCACGGCGATGCGGTTGCGGTACACGTGGAGCGTGGCGAAGGCTGTGCTGCCCGGCGCGCACTCGATCGGCGCCTCCACATTGAGGTGGTGCACACCGTGCTCGTCCACGGCGTACCCTGCCGCCATTGGAGCCGTTGCGGGAGCGTCAGGGCGCTCGGGTGGGGGCGCCCGGCCCAGACCCTGTCCGCCCTGTCGCGCGCTGTGGCCCCGCGCCCTCTCATATATCAACGCTGCTAAGTCATATGAGATGCTTCTCACAGCGCCAACATATGAGAAAGTTAACATATGAGAAAGTTAACATATGAGAAAGTTGCTTGGACGCCTCGATCCTGTTGACTCGTCGGCCGCCCGCGCCCACGGGAGACGCGCGATATGGAGCCCTGGAAAGGGCACGGGGCGGGGCCTGCCGGGCTGGGAGCGCACCGCCGACGTGCGAGTGCCCGCTGACGGTCGCGACCACGGCGGGGCACTCGGCGCAGAGCGCGAGCACCTCGTCGTAGTTCCACAGGAGTGCTGCGGGGTCCGCCGAGCCGGGGTGCACCTGGCGGCCGTTGCTGCGTCCGGTCAGTACCAAGGCACGGGACGCGGCGCATCCGGTTTGTACGGAAAAGGAGGACCGGCGTGTGGATGAGCAGCACGACGGCCTGCCCCGCCGCGTGCGCGGCGCCCGCCTCGTCGCGCGCCCAGGCCAGCTGCTGCGCGGAGACGGCGCCGTTGTAGGGGACGAAGCGGCGGTCGAGCCCTTCCAGCCCTGCGCCCAAAGACAGGCCCGCTTCATGATTTGATGGATTGGTGACGAGGGCCAACGCCCGCCCTGCCCTCTCGCGAGAGGCGCGGGGCGCCCAGCGGGGTAGCTGGAGAGCCATGGCACGAGGGCGCGGGGCGGGGAGCGGGCCTCGGTGCCAGTCTCCAGGAGCAGACGTGTCGTTGGGGTTCCGATCGCGCATGAGCGCCGCGCCGCGGCCGCACCCCACTCGCGCAGGGCCAATCACGCTCTCATCGAACGCGTCCATGCTCAGCACCTGCGGGGCCGCGCGCGACAGTAGGGTTTAGAAGGAGGGACGAGACGTGTCCAGTTAGTACGGAAGGAGGGACGAGACGTGTCC
>ENA-UOXV01007966-UOXV01007966.1-marine-metagenome-genome-assembly--contig:-NODE-7966-length-10558-cov-7.370275_pt1 | contig 10558 bp, 13 predicted proteins | sample MGYA00238165_ERZ766961 | MGnify/ENA primary metagenome ERZ766961 (study PRJEB28924, sample SAMN03173240) | marine metagenome | biome: Marine; feature: Water; material: Subsurface seawater | place: North... | reverse complement strand
CTAACTCGATTCTGAGATATTTTTGTAAAATACCCTGTTGGAGTGATTTGTATTATTTGCCAAATAAACTCTCACCATTAGCATCTAAACTTGTATTTTCAAACAATTATTAATACGTATATGTTAACGTATATGTTATATTTATTTCAAAAAAATAAAATTGAATTATTGTAAGATAAATTTAGCATAATAATAAAATGAGGGATTTACATGAAAAATATATAATTATATTAACAGACTTGATAAAACAAGATATAATGGATAGAAATACATTACTGAATAGAATAAATTATATAAGAAATGATAGCAGACATCATATAAGTGATGATTTGTTGGACGATTATTTTGACGAATTAATCATATCAAAATTATACAATGATGATATGATACATATTGATTCAGAAAAGGAAGTTAATACCTATTATATTGGGAATGTCTATAAACATCGTACAAACACGACTGAACCAATATTAATACATACAAGTATTTCACCAATTTTCCTTTTAAAATATAAATTTGAAACCATTTCATTCTTTTTAGAAAATATGGGATATATGTGTCCATCCCATAATTGTCTTGCAAATAAAGATGACGAAAACGAAACAATAGAAATCTTTAAAACGGCGCCCGATTATATTGAAACAGGTTCAATCATTTTAAAAACATTTTGGTTGAAAATTATACAAAGAGTGTGGAAAAAAATATTCAAAAAACGGATTGAATGGCAAAAGAAATCAACGCATCCGTTTGCTTTGCGTTATAGAGAAGTAAATGGTAGGAATATGTATGGACACGCTCCTACCATAAGAGGTATGTTATCACATTTGTAAATATAATTTGTAAATATAATTTGTAAATATAATTTGTAAATATATATTATATATAAAAATAATTATTTTTTACCTTTACAATAAGTGTCATTGTATAGCACATTTGCGCAATAGTCGCAACTTTTAAAATGTAGAAACCCAGCAATAATATATCTGGTTCCACTTTGAATTTTGACACCTTTGTGTTTATTTTGTCCTGAAAAAACAAGGCAGTCGCCTTTTTCTAATGATATATGTTTTTTTGTATCTACAAAATATGTGCCTCCGCCAGAAAAGTCATCATTCAACGCAATAATAAAACTGAACTCAGAACCATCTCTATGAGCGTCCAGGCCTTGTTGGTGTTTCATATCATATTTTGCAACAAAAATTTCGGTAATTCCAATGTCATTATTATCTATATTATACATTTCCGATATTTGTGGATATATTTTTTGCTTACAAATATTTTCAATATATGGGTGACATTTCCAATCTTCTGTTATTAAATTATCGTATGTTGGATATTCTTTATGTCTATTACTAGTCCATCCATTTTTACTTCCATAATCTTCTGCCTCATTAATAATTTTATCACAGTTATCTTTTAACATTAATTTAGTTAATATATCATATTTTTCATTGTCATACATTCTGTATAGTTTTTCACAAATATTATTGGGATTTGTAGGTATTATATGTCTATTTAAATTTGTAAAATAGATTGTGAAATATAAAATATTCCCTATTATGAAAATAATTATTGCGATTAGTAATATATCAATGAAATCATATTTACGAATTAATAAACTCAATAAAATCAACATATATATTACAATGGATATATTACAATGAGTAAAATATTTTCGCAATTATACCTTTGAAAATTTTGAAAATAATTCTTTTAATGGCGGTATATGCTCTTCGTCTATTTTATCAGGAAATACAATATTAAATATAATTATCAAAGAACCAACGTTTTTACCACGAGTTAAACCCAACCCATTAATTTCCTTTACTTGATTTGGTCTAAGAACATTTTGCATATTGTTAATTGCATATTTTTTGCCATTAATATGTTTAAATTCAAATAAAAACCCACATAGGGCATCTATTAATGGAACATTCACATTAATACTTAAATTTAAATTATCCCGAGTGAACATATCGTCTTGCCCCACAAATATAGTGAATTCAATGTCTCCTTTAATAATATTATTAATATTGTGACCCATGTTTTTCAAAATAATTTTTGATTGATTATCTATACCTTGGCAAATTGGAACGGGAATATTGATATTTTCAATCACCTTATTCCCAGTATCGTCCATAACCCATCTTTCAACATCTACTTGCTTTGTTGCTCCATTATAACATTCTTCAAGTGTAATGTGTAATGTTTTTATAATTGGTTCGGGTTTTGCTACGTGTTGCTGGGTATGTTGAGTTGGATTAATTTGTTGACCATTCCTAAATATTCTAATATTTGGCCCACCCATACCACCCATACCACCCATACCAAACATTGTAGGCATTGCAAATCCATCGCCATTGCTAGTTTGCGATTGATGTGCCATATTTGAAAATAAATTAGAAAACAGGTCATTCACATCAATATTATGAAACGATTGTCCCATATTGCCCATATTATGCATATTGCCCATATTACCGAATGGACTTTTTCGCATACTATCATATTGTTGCCTTTTATCAACATCACTTAATGTTTCATATGCTTCACTTATTTTTTTAAATCTGTCTTCACTTTCCTTATTATTTGGATTACGATCAGGATGATATTTTAATGATAATTTACGATACGCTTTTTTTATTTCATCAGAGCTAGAATTCTCTTGTATTTCTAATTCTGAATAAAAATTATTCATTATTATTGAAACACTTAAATATAACTATATAAATTTATTTATATTCTAATAATGAACCAATTATTAATTAATAAATATAAACCAAAAAATATAACTGATTTTTATTTTCCTAAAAATATAGAAAATTTAGTAAACACAATCGTAAATACAGAACAGTATAATCTTTTAATAACAGGTAATCACTCAACCGGAAAAACAAGTTTAATCAAGCTTCTAGTATCAAAATATTATAATATTCCAATTAAAGATGATGATAATAAAATAGACACGCTAAATAATAATATACTATTTGTTACACCATTAAAGGACATTGGCATACACAATTTTAGAAGTGAAATCAAAATATTTTGCCAAACTTATTGCACTATAAAAAATAAAAACAAATTTGTGATAATAGACGATATTGATTTAATGAACGACCAAATACAGCAGGTAATGCGAAATATTATTGATAGCTATAAGAATAATGTATATTTCATTTGTTCTTGCACAAATAGTTCTAAAGTCATTGAGAATATACAATCTAGATTATTTATATTGAAACTACCAAACACAAATAGCGAACGTTTGAAACTTATATATGATAGAATTAATAAAATAGAACAATTTAATATTGAAAATAATGAAGTTATTGATATTCTAATAAAATTGTCTAATAATTCTCCGGCGGTCTTGATAAATTATTTAGATGTATTTATTCTTTTAGATACTCAAATAACAAAAGTGAAAATGCTTGAATTATGTACAACCATAAACTTTTCATTATATGATAAATATTTTGATTTACTTAACCAACATAATATTGGTGAATCAATCAATTGCTTAATGAGTTTTACATACCAGGGATATAGTGTAATGGATGTATATGATTCGATGTTTAATTATATCAAATTTACAGAAAAAATAAGTGAAGAAACCAAATATACTATTATTCCTATTATATGTAAATATATCACAATATTTCACGAATTGCACGAAGATGAAATTGAATTAGCCTTTTTTACAAATACCATTTATAAAAAAATATATAAAAAATAATATTATTGGGTTTTCTCTTCTTTTTTCTCTGCTGTTATTATATGACCCGTTTAGAAGAAATATTATTTATTGTAATTGTATTTTTATTAGTAACTACAATAATCATTTATGTATATCAATTATATAGCGATGAAGGTTTTACTTCAATGGAAGAGCAAATACAATCCCACTGCAATCGTATAGACGGAGAAAATAATATAATACCACCATTAATTTCAATCACGAAAAATAGTGAAACTGCTAAGTACCCTTTACGTGATTTTAATATAAAAACAGCGTATAACTGCTGCGCATTGGACACAATGAGTGAAAGTTACGTTGACTTGTGCGCTTTAAAGATGTGTTTGGGTCAAGGGGTTAGATGTCTTGATTTTGAAATATATTCCAGAAATAATATCCCAGTTATTGCAACGTCGTCTAAGGAAGAAATCACTTCTGCCAATTCTTTCAATCACGTAGCGTTTAAGGAGGCGTTAAATCTAATTAATCGCACTGCATTTGAGCAGGCCCTTGTTCCAAATGCGAATGACCCATTAATAATACATATGCGAATAATGTCAGAAAATTCCCAAATGTATAAAGAACTTGCAAAAAATATTGATATTGAAATTGATAAAAACCGGTTATTAGGGGTTGATTACAGTTACGCCAGTTATAAAACAAATTTTGGTGAAACGACGTTACATAATTTGCTTGGTAAAGTTATTTTTATTGTGAATAATAACATAAATATATATGAGAGTACCGAGTTATATGAATACGTAAATGCTTCATCTAAATCTGAATATATGCGATTTATGCGCGTTAAAGATTTAAATAATTTTGATTCTCAAAATGTTAAATTATATAATAGAACACGGATGACGGTGTTGCTTCCGGATATTACCACAAAAGGAGACAATATAGATTCTATTGACGCACAAAGTGAGGGGGTTCAAATCATTGGGATGTCATTCCAAACACAGGATGAAAATTTAAAAATTTACAATAGTTACTTTGAAAATGCTAAAAGCGCATTTGTTTTAAAAGACGAACATTTAAGAAATTCATTAAATAGTACTAGAACAGTAACCGAAGATTATTTCGAATTAGAAGTAGAACCTGCGCTTGGTATCGATAATGTACCCAAACAAGAGCAACCAGCTCCACAACCAATTCAAGGTCCAGATAGACCAATTTCAGATGGTAAAAGCGAAAGAATTCGGGCGAACCAAATTGAAGACGCAAAAATGGAAAACGAAATAAACCAACTCGGAAAAACAAACGATGTTAAAAAAATTGTAGACACATTGAAAAAAGTTATATAATTTTTGTATTATTTATTATATATATCTAATTATATATATAATCATGGGTGGCGGATTATTACCTGTATCTTTGCATAAAGGTGAATTATATTTTTTATTTGGATTAGAAAACAAAATGGATGATACGCCGGGCTGGGCTGATCTCGGTGGGGGGCAGAATAATAACGAAACGCAATTTCAAACTGCTATTAGAGAGGGCTGCGAAGAATTAAACGGGTTTTTCGGCAATATAACATCTCTTCGAAAGCGTGTTAAACGTAATAATATACTAAAAATTCAACATAAATCATATTTAACCTGTGTATTCTTAACTGATTACGATGAAAATTTACCAATTTATTTCAATAATAATTTTAAATTTTTGGAGCGCAAACTCCCAGAAGTAATACAGGATACGGAGAACGGTCTTTTGGAGAAACAAAAGATTAAATGGTTCTCTGCAAAGGAGTTAACTACACGTAAAAAAGAATTTAGACCATTTTATCAAGAAATCGTAGATAAAATAATTTCAAACCTTCCAAAAATTAAAGAAAATGTGTTAAAAAAAAAGCAATTAAAACAAACAAGGAAACACAAAAAATCAAACAATAAGACTAGAAAGAAATAAGATAAGAAATTTCCTAACTATTTTTGAGTGAGTTTAAATATCAATATAATATAAAAAATGAAATCATCTCATTTACAATCAAACTTTATATTTATAATATTCGCAACAACAATATTAGGCTTCCTCACATATAAGAGCGCCTTTAAAAATAACAAACCAACATGCGATAATTTCGTTATTAACACGTATCTATATTTAGCGCTAAGTTTAACGTTTGTCGGTTTATTTATCAATTTATACAATTACTTATTAAATAATAAAGGGGATTTATTAAAACTGTTGCCAATCGAACAAGTTTTTAACCAAATAGCGCCTTATCGTATAGCGTCAATATTGTTTTCATTTGTGTTTATAATATTAATTAGTATTGAAAATATTTATAACACGACAGGTTTCACTTACCAGCATGCTACGTGGGTATCATTCATAGCTTGCATTTCATTAATATTGTATCCATATTTCAAATCCAAAGAATTATATATTTACGTTAATAACGCAATAATAATGACAATCATTATATTTTTAATTATGTCATTTGTCGTTTATCTAAAACCCGAATTTTTTGAAAAAACATTTTCAACCGCAATTGTGGGTTTGCTTGTGGCGCTAATTGCTGTTATTATTGTTGAACTGACTATGTTATTTTTAGGAAATTATGATTATAAAACGTATCGTATGATTTCTTACTTCGTAATATTGCTGTTTTCATTATTTGTAAGTTATGACACGACCCAGATGTTTACGTATGCGAAAAACTGTATCAATAGCCCAAATTACCCGAAAGCAAGTATAAGTTTTTTTCTGGATTTAATTAATTTATTTGTACGGTTGGTTGGTGTTGCGCGAAAATAAATTGAATTATATTTGAATATATATTTATATTTATATGAAGTGAAATAGAACAACAATTCTAATATAATGAATATATTACAATATTCATATATGCAGGAGGTAATAGATAGTCTTTGCAGTTGGGGGTGGTTGAAAACATATAGTAAACATAATCAGGACAGTATTAAATATGTTTGTGACATTGAAGCTCAAACATATTTAATTTGCAAAAAAGACGTCGAACCACAATCGTATATTATTGAGGTTAATGATGTGAATGATGTGAATGATATATAGATTCTAAAAAAATGTAAAAACAAGTAAAAAGTAATGAAAACACATAATCTTATATTGTTTTTTTACATATTTGAACTTTGAACCGTTTATGCAACCCGTTTTGTTTGAATGGTTGCTGATACGAGATAAATAGAATTTTCAGTAACAATTAAGTATTCTTCATCAACTTTGTAAACCTTAGTGATTGAACTGGTGTACTCGTCGCCTTCATTTTTAATTAATAATTTATCACCATTCTCCCGAACACCAAGGAAAGCATCCTCCTTAAAAGATTCCATCCAATAGTCCATCATAATTTTTTTATCTTCAACTAACGCAATTTTACTAGCATTTTTAAGGGCTTTATCGCCGGGTAAAGTATAACTAACTTCTTCAGTCATGCTTGCCATATTATCTTTTTATAATCTTTAGCTAAAATCTTTATATGTTTTTTACGCATTAATAATAAAAAAATTATATAAGTAATTATTAAATGAGTAAAAATGGTTCAAATGGTTCAAATGGTTCGAATGGTTCGAATGGTTCAACCGACAATGAAGAAGAAAACAAAGAGGAACTCTATAATTTAAACAACCAAACAAATTATAAGACATTAATTACCGATGATATAAACATTATATATATAAGTTATATTCGTATAATGAACAATTACATACTTCATTCCCTAGAAAATATGAATAATAAAAATAAATCATTTTTCCTAAAGGGGCTTGATATGATGGGTCATGTATTCATTATGTTATATACATATACAAAGCATTTAGAATTAACCGCATTTCATTGCCGTAATGCAATAGTGCATTATGTTGAATATATTAGTCAAATAACTGATAAAGATGATAATATGTTTTTTAATTTATCATTAAAGGACGCAATTATTTATGTTTATACGAAAACAATATATTCCATATCTGAAACAACCCGACAAAATATACATTTCAATGAACGTGAGAACCGGTTAATAAAAAATTTGCACAAAAATATATTACTATACAGTGAAATAATAAGAAAAATAAGTGCGAGCGAAGAGTTTAGTAATGCTGCAAATGATGAAAGAGAATTATGGTTTAAAAATATTCAGGGCGAACTCTTATCTTATATTGAAAGGATGTTTTCTAATATAAAAACAACATCCGAATTTATAGACATTGATACATTAATATCCCCCGATTTACACCTAGGATTTACCGAATATAACAAATATTTGAACACTGTTACAATTCAACCCGACCGAGATTTTAATAAGTTAATTGAAATTATACATTTGATGAAATAATAATAGTTTTCTTTTTCTTTTTCTTTTTTTTATTCATATCTTTATCTGGCAAAATATAATTATCTTTAATTGATTCATATTCATCACTAAATACTTTTACTAAGAAATTATATACATTATATAATTGTTCATCCGAACACTTACCAACAATTAAAACACTACCTGTTCTAAATACCATAAAACTAATAGTAGTATTTGTTTCTTCGAAATTATATTTGCATTGAACCCCTGGGTATGAGCAAGGGTCGTAACATGCCGAGATATTATATTTCATTCTAAGAATATTATATAACTGACATCGTTTAATAGAAAACCCTGCGTTGAAATTGGAATTAATCAATACTGTTATACATAATTCATCCTTAAAATAGATTTCATCTGTAAAATATGGTTGTAATGTTCTAATAATTTCACGCTTAACATTCTCAAATAGAACGTCATTATGAACACCAGGTATTTCCATTTTACCTGTATTAAATATTTTAACGTGCACCTCTTTATAATCATCACCAAAAAGTGTTCTAACAATAATAACAAAACAATTATAAAATGCGCTTTTTTCTTTGGAACGATATGTTGTAATATCTTTTTTTGATAACCCAATACTAATTTTGCGTATATCTTTAAAGTTATCTTGTCTTGCCGTAACCGCAGTGGAATCATATAAAATATTTTCTGTTAAAATGTAATCAGAAAATCTATCTTTATGTTGTATGAGTTTTATGAAATCGTCATTGCTATTCGTTTGTATCTTAATCTGTTTTTTGATTACTCCATTTGACAAATTCATATATTTAATTAAGGGAATTTTCCAAAATACTTCTTCTAGTTCAATTGTTTTATTTAAGTAAACTATTTTGGTTTTTGTAGATATTTTCAAAGGACTGCACTCAATTTTGGAAGTAACTTCTTGTCTCAATATATCATTCCCATTCCCATTCTCATTCTCATTCTCAGTATCATTAATTATGTCATTCATATTAAATGAATCCCAATCATCGTCAATTGACATTTCTTTATATCACAAAATACATATATGTGTAATTTAAATCAATTTATAAATTAAATTAATTTAAATAAAAATAGATTATCTTTACAATATATAAAATATAATATGCAAAGTCAAGTTGATAATGCGAGTAATAGTAATAGTAATAGAAATAGATATGTGAATAAAAAAACTACAACTACACCTACAAATACACCTACAAATACACCTAAATCCGGATTAAGTAATATAAAACTCAGATCAACAAGTGATGATGAATACAATAATATAATACAGAAACAAAAAGATGAAGTACATAGAATTTTAAATAGTCACGATGATACCCGCGTAAATGAAAGTAGTTTCGACCCAACCAAATCATCCCCACCAAATGATTTTATGAGAAAACTACAAAATAGAGTATATAAATTTTCATCATAAATTTTCATCATCCATCCGCGCATAAGTAAGTTATTAACTTATCAAATATATAATTTTTATAACATTCTACTTCGTAATCATTTTTATGTATAAAAATTTCAATACTATTTAAAATATCACTATCTATATTTGTATTTTTTATAATATATGTGGAAAACATTCGTATAGTTTGATATATATTCATATCATACTCAAGACAAATATTATTAAGATAATTATTTATTTTACTTATATTATTTTTATTATTTTTATTATTTTTATTATTTTTATTATTTTTTATATATTCTATAAAATTTAACCACACCGAATTATTTATTGTTTTTTTGATTATATTTGTTTGTGCAAAATTTGACTGTAAATAATTAATCATACTTCGTATATCTGATTTAAAATATGTAATTATATCGTTTATTTGTTCATCATCAATAACAAGTTTTTCTTGTTTTACAACATTATTAATATAGTTTTTAATTTCTATCAATGGTAGATTATTAAAACGGATGCGAATAAATATATTCTGCAGAATATCGTCAATCTTACATATGTAATTACATATAAGAATAAAGCAAATATTTTCAGATAATGATGAAATCAAATATTTAAGCGCTTGTTGCGCTGATTTTGTCATATAATCAACTTCATCCAATATAACAAATTTGGTGCCTTTTACGAACAACCATTTTGAATTAACAAATTGGTTAATTTGGTTTCTAATTACATCTATACCGCGTTCATCTGATGCGTTTAAATGCATAATTAAATCATTGGTTTTAACATTTTTTTTATTTTGATATGATTTTATAAAATTAATTGCGGTTGTTGTCTTACCAGTACCTGGTGGGCCAAATAGTAATAAATTTGGCGTTTTATTTGTATCAATTATATTTTGAAATATTGTTTTATTATTTTCGCAGAGAACGATATTTTCAAATGAATTTGGTCTATATTTTTCAATCCACGGTATATTTTTTGATTGTAATATTTCGGGGTTGCTCATTTAATCTTAAATAAAGATATATCTTTATTACTTATGATATATCTTTATTACTATAAATAACTAATAACTAATAACTAATAA
>ENA-UOXV01007964-UOXV01007964.1-marine-metagenome-genome-assembly--contig:-NODE-7964-length-10564-cov-5.553335_pt1 | contig 10564 bp, 11 predicted proteins | sample MGYA00238165_ERZ766961 | MGnify/ENA primary metagenome ERZ766961 (study PRJEB28924, sample SAMN03173240) | marine metagenome | biome: Marine; feature: Water; material: Subsurface seawater | place: North... | reverse complement strand
TTTTAGAAATAAAGTAACTACCGGCCAATTATTTGGAATTACACCATTGGTTGAGTATCAGCAAAGTGGATTATATAAGTATGGTTCTGGAGTTTATAATGATAAGAATAAAGCCGAAAGCGCTAAATCGCAAGTTCTGGCTGCTGGAGTTCAAGATGCATTTGTAACTGCATTTTATAATGGCAAACGAATATCATTGAACGAGGCTGCGACAATAGCAAAACAAGGGCCAAGTGTATTTGCAAAAGAATCTCCAATTAGTATTGGAAAGGGATCAAGAGCAACTGCAGGTAGCATTGTATTTAGAGTTCAAGTTGGCGCTTACAGACAAGAGGTGCCAATTGCGGATGCAAAAATTATATTAAGTCTTTCTAATCTTGGATTAGATGTTCAACAAAATGCGGATTTGACTACCTATACCGTTGGACGATATGGGAATTATTCTGAAGCCAAACAAGTATTAGATAGAGTAAAAGGGCAAGGCTTAAATGGAGCTTTTGTAGTTGCCTATGAAAACGGAATTCGCATTGAAGTTCAAGATGCTTTAAACAAATTGGGACAATAGATTTTCTAATTAATTTTGCAGTAATTAATATTAAGTAACAATGGTATTTAATAACACAGAAACAGAAGAATTAGTAGAAGTTCAAACGAACGAAAAAAAAGACAACTGTTTAGTTTTGTTTAATGATGAGGTCAATACCTTCGATTTTGTAATTGATTCATTAATGGAAGTATGCAAACATGATGCACTTCAAGCAGAACAAGCTACAATTTTAGTTCATTATAAAGGTAGATGTGATGTCAAAAATGGGGACAAAAAGAAGTTGACTCCACTTTGTAACGAGCTTTTAAGACGCGGGTTAACTGCTGAAATTCACTAGTACTCCAAAGTCATACAAAACAACTAGGCTATTTTGAAATACGTCAATCGCACATATTTACTATTAGCAGCAGTTTTTATATTTAGCTTCACTTTTTTTATTGTTTTCCCATTAGCAAAATTAGGGACCTCACATTTGCGAGTTATTGAAGCTATCAATACCGATGAGAGTGATTTGCTTTGGCTAATCATACAAGCATTTAGGAATGGAACCTTTGATTTAGGTTCAAGTCCTTATGGAATACTGTACTATAATATTTGCTTAGGATTGTCTTATGTGTTGAGTTGGTTTACCCATGTTAACGATACGCACATAATAATTATTACTCGGCTTGTATCATATACAGCCTTACTAGGAAGTTCTGCATTAATTGCCAAATATGTTCAACATTTTAAGTTAGGAAATTGGCTTGTAGTATTTTTTCTTTCTCTTGCAGGAAGCCTTACATTAATTCGTTACGGGTTAATGCTTCATCCCGATATACTACAACTGTTCTTTATTAGTGGCGGCTTGTTTTGTGTTTCGTTTTACCTCGAGAACGATAAACTCAAGTGGTTTTTTCTCTCCGTAGTATGTGCTGGCTTGGCTTTTTCTTCCAAATACAGTGGCTTAATTCTACTCCCATTAATAGTGATTTCTGTGCTATTGAAATACAATAGGGTTAAGGATAAGCTTCCAATAAAAGCTTCTATACTTATTAATTTATTGGGTTCTACACTCGTTTTTATTGTAATTCAGCTTTTTGAGCAAACCAGCTTTATCGTTTATATAAACTCAGTGGCTTGGTTAGCTTTCGTTCTACTGGCTGGTAAAATTGTTTCTGCTTTAGTATTTATATTTCATATCTCCGCTCTTTTCAATAAAAAACTTATTGAAAAAGACTGGTTTAGTTTGGTTGCGTTCTTAATTACCCTTTCCTTTTTAGTTGGCACGTTATTCTTTATTACATTTTCCATTGCAGCTCCTCAAGGCATGGTAAACCTTCAGTTTTTTACCTCATTTTTAACCATGACGGGTGACCATGTAGACGGACATTGGTTTAGAAATGACACCGGTTTTATTGGCTGGATTCAAGCTTTAGTAAATGCTAGGGTGGTAAAGCCTTTGTGGCTAGTCTTATTTATATTGGGATTTTCACTTTTACTTAAAAAGAATTTCCAGAACAAGAGCAGTTGGTTTAATCCTCATTTACTTCCTTCTTATTGGATTTTTACCTATTTGTTAGTAATCACATTTGGAGTAAGCTCAAAATTTGAACATTATCTAATTCCAGTAATTCCATTCTTTTTTATTTATATCGCTTATTTGATATCAAGTTTGACAGACTATGTTTCAAAAAGAGTAGGGTGGTTAACGAATTCGAATATGGGATTGGGAATTTCTTTACTATTTGGCTGTACTTTACTTATTCAGTCATTCTCATATAAAAACAAGAAAATTGAAAGTTTTGAATCTTCCTCCAGAATTGCCGCAGGAAATTGGTTGGATGAGAACGTAATTGAAGATGTGTTTATTCTGGCGGATAAATACACTTATGTTCCTGCTCGAGCCCATTTTCATTATACGGCCTATTGGGGCATTTCTACCGCTCTAATAGAAGAGTTTAATCCTGATTACATCGTTATTCAGAACGATGTTTATACCTCTTTTTTAGACAGTTCGAGGGTTAATGAATACTTGCATGGTCGAGAGTTGTTTCTCGATCGAAGTCGACTTTATAATGATTTACTTAGCAATAGCCACTCAACATACGAATTAGCAAAAGATTTTAAGAAAACCAAAGTTTATAAAAGGAAATATACAAGAAAAGAGAATGATCCATACGTGACAAATTAATTTTTAATCCCAATGATCATTTTAATCATTCCTCTCTTTATACTCTGATTCCAATAAGGCATAAATCACGTCATCAACCCATTCTCCTTTAAATAACAAGCTCTTTTTAAAATGAGCTTCTTTTCGCATGTTTAATTTTTCAAATAATTTTATCGAACTTGTATTTCGTGGGTCAACAGACGCAATTATTCTATGCTTTTTTAGTTCATTAAAAAGGTAGTGGAAAACGCATGCTGCCGCCTCAGTTGCAAATCCTTTTTGTTGATATTCTTTATTAATTGTAATGCCGAATTCTATTTGATCTTGAGCCTCGACTAAAAAATGAATTCCAATATCACCAATTATTTCATTTTGATTTTCTAGAATAATTACAAACTGAAACCAAGTTCCAACTTGGTTTATTTCTGGATTAACTTTTTGTATGAAACTAAGCATTTCGGCTTCAGAGCTGGGTACAAAACCTTGAAACTGGTTGACTTCCTTATCTGATCGATATTCAAATAAGGCTTTGCTATCAGTCCATTCAACAGGTCTTATTTTTAATCTTTTCGTTTCAAGTATCATTTTTTGTAATCACTGTTTTGTTGCCTCAATAGAGTAAACCAAAGGGAATTTATTTCCAAAATGTTTTATTCTATATTTCCCAGGTTCATATTCTTCCGAGTTATTGATAAAAGGGTAGGGGGCGTAACAAAATTCATTGAGTTGATTGATGTTTAATCCTTTGTTAATTAAACTATTGACGACTTCACCAATTCCATGATTCCAACACACATATTTCTGTTTTATATCAGCTGATTTATCCGCATACGTTCCAGTTTCTACTTCAATAATAGGTTCTGCATTATTGTAACAATAGGCCACTTCTTTTAAATCATCATCGTACATCCAAACTGCAGGATGGAATTCTGCAAAAACAAATCGACCTCCAGGTTTCAAAAAATGCTCAATTACTTTTGCCCATTCGTCTAGATTTGGCAACCATGAAATGGTGCCATAGCTCGTAAATACAATATCAAATTTTTCATCTAACACTTTTGGCAAATCATAAACATTGGAGCAAATAAATTTAGCCGAAGTGTTGGATGTTGTGGCTAGCTCTTTTGCCTTTTTGATAGACTCATCCGATAAATCGACCCCTACTGTTTCTGCACCCATCCGACTCAGTGAAATTGTATCCTGACCAAAGTGACACTGTAAATGAAGTATTCTTTTTCCTTTTAAATCGCCTAATAAACTCAATTCAATTTCATTTAAGGATGATTTCCCATTTAAAAAATTGGGCATGTCGTAGAAGTCAGAATTCAAATGTGATTCTAATCGATTGTTCCAAGACTTCTTGTTTATTTCTATATAATTATCCATTTGTTTGAAGTTCTTTATTGAGTTATTCCTCTTGTTTTTGGATTTCAATAATATTGCTTACTGCTTGCCTATATTTTTGAGGATTCCCCGCTTTTTTAATAGCCTTATATACTTTTTGAGGGTTATGTGTTGATTGAGAAAAAAACTCCCAAAACCCAAGCATTTTAATCTTTATTGGAGTTGGTCCAGATAGCATATCATCATACTGATGATAAATAGTATCATGAAATTCATTGAAAATATCCCAACGATTGGCGGGGTACTCAGTAGTATCTGCTTTTATCATACTAGGTAAAAATGGATCTGCGATAAGCCCTCTCCCAATCATAAAATGCTCGATAGAAGGAAATCGTTCTCGCATTTTCTTAAACTGTGCCACAGTTGTAATATCACCATTGTAATATAGGGTATGCTTAGCAACATCAAGGCATTTCTGGAAGGCTTCGAGGTCCACGCCTCCTTTGTAAAGTTGCTTGCCAAGCCGTGCATGAATCGCCACATTTTTAAGCGGATATTTTTCTAGAATGTGAAAAGCATCTAATATTTCATTGGTATTTTCATATCCCAGTCGCATTTTCATAGAAATGGTGACATCGGTCTCGTTATGTGCACGATCTAAAATGTGATCTATTTTTTCGGTATTGCAAATAAGACAAGAGCCCATTCCGCTTTTTGTAACCATAGGGTAGGGGCAGCCCAAATTCCAATTCAATTCATTATAACCTAAAGACTGAATATACTTTATCACAAAAATAAAATGATCGGCATCGGCTGTCATTACTTGTGGTATTAACTTTAAACTAGTATTTACTTCTGGATTTAAATCTCGCTGGTAAGATCCTTTAATAATCATTTTCCTATTAAAACGGATGTAAGGAGCATAATAGGTGTCTATTCCTCCAAAGAACTTTTGCTGTGCATTGCGGAAGGTGGCATCGGTAAAGCCTTGTAAAGGAGAGGAAAGAAGTGAGTAGGGCATTATTGGTTTAAGTTAACCTGACCGAATAAGGCAGTAAGAAACAACGTTTTTTTTAATTTGTAATTAACCTGAGTAAACATGTTGAAATATTATTTTCTTTTCAATAGTATAAATTTTAGCCTCATGGACGTACCTAGAAGTGCTAATCCAATGGCTATTTATTGTGGAGGAATCCGTTTTTATTTTATCTAAACTGTTTGGGTTTTAAATTTTTGCTTGCATTTTCTACGACTTCTAAAATTCTCTTTTGTCGAGTCTCTTTTCGCTTTGCAGAAAAGATCCAGTATAATAAAATCTTTTTGGCTGACTTACTTAGACTTTCAAAATATTCCATTGAACCTTTGAAATTTGAAAATTCGTCTATTAAATCTGCTGGAATACGAAGTGCCTCAACCTCATCTAAAAGTGACCAAGAATCATTTTCTTTTGCAATTTCAATGGCTTTATATCCAGCTTCTTGCATTAAGTTTTCTGAAGCTAAAAAGTCCACTTTGTCCTTATTTATCTTGGACCAATTGCTTTTTGGTTTCCGTTTGCTGAAATATTGCTTGTAACTCTCGTCGTCTATTGTTCTTTTGGTGCTATCAATCCAGCCAAAGCAAAGTGCTTCATCAACAGACTCACTCCAATTTAGGTTGTAGTTAGGAGATTTTTTCTTATAAAAAATAAGCCAAACGGCATCTTCTTTTATGTGGTTCAATTCCAGCCATTTTCTCCAATCTTGCTTGTCAGAAGGACAATAGTCATGAACGTCTTTCATAATTTTGCTTATGATGGTAAACCGGGTCTTTTATTAGAAGTCTCCTTTCCTCTTTCAGACACCTACATCTCGTTTGTATTCGTCGTACACTTCGCGGAAAAGTTGAATGTCGTTTTCAAAAGTTTCAGGAAGTAATGGCCCGAAAGAAAACCGGAAGAATCTATCATAAGGGGATACATAGTCAGCATCTTTAGCGTGTGGTCTTCCCATATCACAATCCGTGGCGGGCAAAATTGCCGCTCCTCTTTTAAAAAGACGCTTGTTGAGTTCATTATTAGTCATACCTTCAGGAAGTTCTAGCCAATGATAGAAACCACCTTTACCGGTGTAAATTCCGAGCCCCATTTCCTCAAAAGCTTTTCCATATCGATCTCTTTGCCAGCTATAATGCTCTGCAACGGCTTTTCTTGCTTGTTTTACTCTGTTTGGCTCAAGGAGCTTCACAGCGTAATGCTGAGATGGATGGCTGACTCCGCCCATTCCAAAACTTGAGTAATTAGAAAGGGTTTCAATGTTTTTCTTGCTGGCAACCATCCAACCGATTCTGATGCCCGGAGATTGAAGCCCTTTGGTACAAGCGCCAGCAAGAAAGACATTGCTGTTATCTAAATCTTTAACATATTGAATTCCGCTTACTGATGGTGAATGAAACATCTCATAAGCTTCATCTAAAAGTATCCCACACTTTGGCTGTTCAGCCATTTGTATTAGTTCTTTCAACTCATCGCCAGAGCGCGTTTGGCCTGATGGATTTTGAGGATTAGAAATAATAGGGAAAACGCTCGTTTTGTGGTTAAGTCCATTCCGGTTAAAGTACTCGTAATTAGCAGGATGGAAGTTATTCTCTTTCGTGTAAGGAATAATTTGCGCATTCGCTTTGGTTTGATGTAATATGTCTAGGTATGCAGGCCATTCGATACCTCCAATTCTAACTTGAACCTGCTCCTTGAGGAATGCCAAGACACTGTAGATTCCAGGCCTTCCTCCTGCAAAGACCATTACATTTTCAGGAGCAATTGAGGAACCGTATTGGGAATTATAATAAGTTGCAATAGCATCTCGTAACTTTGGATGTCCCCAGGCTTTGGGATAGAATCGATTTTCAGCAGTAACTTCTATACTGCTGGGTATGGAAGGTCCATTGAATTTTTCTAATGGAGTGGTGAGCGGGAATCCTTGCGACCAAGGATGTGTACCTTCTTCCCCCATGAATTTGCCATAAGAGTCTTTGAAAGCATATAAAGTTTCATAAATCCCCATGGGAGGACAATTATCTGATAGGAATGATTCTGTCATATATTGAAAATTTTACACCGTATTTAATACCATTTTTAGAACCATAAACTTAGTAGTTTTCTTGGTTAGTGGAATATTAAAAGTGAATGTAAATCAAGTTGTTTAATAACAACTTTCCTAAGATTGTACTCTGTATAATTTAACGTCCTACTGTCTTGATTAGTAGGCTTTCTGTGGAAGACTGTTCGGCGCTTGGGTTATTATAGTTCATTCGTTTCAAATTTACAACAGAAGCACCAATTTCTTATTTGGCCCCTGTTACCAGCTTTTTCAGTTCTTTAAATGCTAAGTAATATTCGGCTCTCTCCGTATAGAGCCTTAATATAGGCAGTTAAGGTTTTTTTGTAGGTTTATTTTAGTTATACAAAAACAAGATTAAAACAAAAAGAACGATAGCTAAGCCATAAATAGCTAATCCTGTGTACATTGATTTTGTTGCATCTGTGTATTTCTGGTCATAACCATTCGCTTTAAAACTCTTTGCTTGACTCCACGATTCTGTGCCCCAACAAACCAAGCCGAACATTAACTTTTGCATAGTTGTAAGAGGTTGACTATTTTTATTCATTTGATATTTTTATTTTGAATTTTCATTTTAGTAAACTACCATTATTTTAGGGTTCTCATTTTTAAAAATATTGAATTCCATTTTCAATTTATCGGAGAAATTATTTTGTTCAATACATATCATTTTAAGATTAACTGATTTTCTCATCCAATTTAATATTTCTGTTCCTCCTTTATCCTCAATTCCGCTGTCAACTAATCCAATTTCACTTATCGAAGAGGGTAACTTTTTTGCTATTAGTGTTGCTCCGGCATCTCCAATTAATGGGTTGTAACTATAACTTATTGACTTTATAAAAATATCATTATCACCATTTTTTCGCTCAATAATATTTGTTATTCGAACAACATCATTCACATCCAAACCTAGGTTTCTCAGATTTAGACAGCTTATTTCAGATATATTATTTTCAACAGTTTCTGATTTTCGAATACATTCTAAATTTCCATTTTCCCTCAAAACTTTTGCTATTTCGTTATTCACTAAGGTGCTTTTAGGGTTGTTGTTAATGACTACGTCCCGCGGCCATGAGAAGTAGGCCTTTCGCGGCACAAGCTTCGGAACCCTTGAATTAGGTTATTAAATTTCATTCGTTTCAAATTTACAACAGAACTGCCTATTTCTCATTTGGGCACTGTTAGCACAAGTATTAATCCTTAACTGGTAAGAAATCTTTAGCCTCTAACATCTGAATAACTCCTCTTAAAAGATAATTGTTATCAAAGCGTAAGAAATATTTTCTAGGTGATTTTTTTAATGGAGCCAACATTTTTTTATCAATTAAACCTTTAATGACATTAGATATTTGTTGAGGACTTTTATCCTTCAATATGTGTTTCTTTATATCACCATTCATAATGGTTTGAGAATCACTATTTACTGTGGTTCTTAAAATGTTTTCTTCAACTGCTGTAATCAAGCCTCTTTCTAAAGAAATTTTTAATGAAGGAATTACTATTTCTTCTTTGAAAAAAGAGTAATCCAATAGCTTATCAATCTTTTCAATTTCAGTTTTGAAACCAGAAAGTACAAATTCACACCAAGTTGTTAGACCTTCAATAGTCCCTTTATCAGCTTCTGATAACATAGAGTTGTAAAGGTTTCTGTCTAAGCAAAAAATAGCGGTTGGGTTTATTAGTCTACCTTTTTTTATATTGAACCCTTGTTTTACTAACATGGCGTAGGTAAGCAATCGGCCCGTTCTGCCATTACCATTACCAAATGGGTGAATCCACATAAATCGGTGATGCACTAAAGCAGTTTTTATTAGATCATATTTTGGTGGATGATCAGTATTGATAAATTGGACTAATTCATCTATATATGCTTTGACTTGCGTTTCAAGTTCCGGTGGTTGATGTTCAGATTTTTGAATCTCAACTTTGTAGGTTCTGTACTTACCTGGGGTTAAATCGCCTTCTCCTTGTGGTGGGGTGGGAAGGTTTTCAACAGCTGTCTTATGAAGTTCTCTGATAAATACGTTGCTTATCGGACTATCGTCAATAGAATCGTCTATATAATCAATTGCATTCCTTAAGTTTTGAATCTCTTTTAGGCTCGATTTTTCATTATGTGAATCATCGATTTTTGATTCAACAATTTCTGCAATCGTCGTGTTATTTCCTTCGATTCTTGCAGAACCTAAACTTTCTAATAAGTGAAATATGTCTTTCAGTTGAAAGAACATAAAAGGTTTAGTTGTTCCAAAAAGAATTTTATTTCTCAATCCATCTAGCTCTATTACTGAATCTAGAAGGTGAGAGTCAAAGTCTGGTTTGATTAATTTTAAATCAAAGTGTGTAAATGTTCCCATAATCAATTCTTCAAATCTAAAGAATTCAATTGTTGGAACTGAACAATTCACGAAAAATTATGCAAAATACTGTAAAGCAAATTTTTACGAACTAAAAAGGTAAATGTTAAATTCATTTTATCTTTGTGTAACAATTAAAATATTTACACAGAGCTTTTCATATTTGTGCTAACGGACTTGTGTATGAAACGTAGCGTGTAAAAAGACACTAACTTTTCGGATTAACACAGAGCCGAATTTTTATATTTTGTTTTTAATTTTCTCTTTTAAAAGCCAAATTAAAAATTTGGCGGACTTTCTAAATATACACAAACCTTTCGGTTTAGCACTTATTAGCTATGTTTTATACACTGTGTTACCACACGTTTTATGCTAATTCTTCTGAAACAATTTCAATCTTAGTTCCATCTTTGTCAATTCCCCAGATTTGTAATGTGTCAAAACCATTTCGCTTTACTTTTTCAAAATCAACTTTCTTTTCATTTATCAATTCTATTTCACCATTTGAGTCAACTTCGTCTCTAAATTCATCTTCATAATCTATTCCGTTATAAGTGGATATAATCAATTCAAATTTGCTATTTCCTTTTTCGTCAATGTATATTTTGTCTGGAATTCTATTATTTATTTGTTCGTCAGAATATTTGTCACAAAACATAGCATTATATCCGTGATTACATCCGTCAAATAATAAGTATTTACTTTTATCATTTGTGTCAACCGCAATAATTTTGGCAGGAGCAAAGTCAGTTTCTACGATTAAGTTTTTATAATCAGAGTGAAGTTGTCCGTAATACTTAATTTCGAAAAACGTCTCACCGGTTTTTGATTTAAGTTTGCGTCTCCATTCGTGAGAATGTAATTTCTTTGGATTAGAAATATGTTCAACATTGTCTTCAAGAAAAGTCGGTCCTAAAACTCCATTTTCTGTTGTAGAGTTTGAGTTAGATTTCTCTTTTTTAAAAATGTCAAATATTCCCATTTTTTGGTTTTTTGTAATGTGTAGCTAACGTTTGGTGTATGGTTAGTTGCGTGGTTAAGCAACTAATTTAGCAAACAAAAA
>ENA-UOXV01007963-UOXV01007963.1-marine-metagenome-genome-assembly--contig:-NODE-7963-length-10564-cov-6.853840_pt1 | contig 10564 bp, 10 predicted proteins | sample MGYA00238165_ERZ766961 | MGnify/ENA primary metagenome ERZ766961 (study PRJEB28924, sample SAMN03173240) | marine metagenome | biome: Marine; feature: Water; material: Subsurface seawater | place: North... | reverse complement strand
CCCCGCCGGGCGATGAATCTCTTTTGTTTCTTCAGCGCGCCCGGCGGCTGACCCCGGCGCGCGGCGCAGGCCGTGCGGCTGCACGCACTCCGGGAGCGCGCACAGCTGCTGGCGAGCGGGTGGGAGGCGCTGGCGTGCCACGCGTTCGGCCCGCACGCGCGCGCGCAGCTCTCGCAGGTCGTCAATGGCCCAGTGCGGCAGGGGCACGCCCTTGGCGCTTCGTCACCCCCCCCTCGTACTAAGTGGACACGCCGCGTCCTTCACCTCGTACTAATCGGACACGCCGCGTCTCGCAGGTCGTCAATGGCCCAGTGCGGCAGGGGCACGCGCTCTTTCGGCGCTTCCAGCTGCAGCTCTCGCACGCGGTGCCGCCCGGCGCCGACCTCTGCCGCCGGGCATTCGTCGCGTGGCGCACGGCGTGGGCGAAGATGGCCTCGCAGGCGGAGGCGCTCCGCTCGCTCTTTGCGGCGCGTGCGGGTCGGCCCGTCCCGCTCGACCCGCGCCCGGCGTTCGCGGCGTGGGCGCGCGAAGTGGACGTGGCGCGCGAGTGGCGCGAGGAGGCGCGCTGCATGGGGGGCGCTGCAGACACGCTCCGCGAGGTGTTGGAGGTCTTTGGCCGGGTGCGCAGCCTGCCCCGCCCCTGACACAAACTTTGTGTAAAGCCTAAACCAGACCGCCGGGTGCTGTCTGAGGTGTTGGGGTTGTTTCGCGCCGCGTGCGAGCGGGGCGCGCGCCCGGCCGCGGCGGCTGAATCCCCCGCGTGCCCCCAGGAAATGCTGGCCAGGTGGGACCGCGAGGTGGCGGCCGCCGGCGGCCTGCGCCGTGCCGCGCAGCTCTCCGCCGCGCTCGTGCCCCACCTGGAGCACTGGCGCGGGCTGCGGCACGCGAGGGCCGTGGCAGCGTCGGCCACAGCGGCGATTGCAACGCGTGAGTGGCACACGCGGCAGAACTCTCCGGCCAACTCGCGCCGGAGCAGCGGCGGTGTGCAAGCAGGGGGTTCACCTTTGCGCGCGTCTCTCAGCGGCTCTCGGCACAGCTCCGCTCAGCCATCCAAGTGGCATCCTTTCGAGGAAGGTGGTGACTAGGATACGCGAGTGGTAAAGGGCATAACGTCGGTCGTCACCGAAGAATGGCACAACAGTCGGATGATCAGCTCTGAATTTGAGCATTCTGTGTGTTTCTAAAAGGACCTGCAGTTATGCAGGAGCATGTGTCGAACCAAGGCCCTCGTTCTCACACGTGGGCAGAGAGGTAGCTTTCTCCTTTCCATTTATCTATTCCTCCATTTACAAGCATATGTCAGCACAAACCGACGGATGTGCCTTCGCACAGCGCCGCAAGAACAAATGAAACCAAGAGCATTCCCACGATCATAATCATGAAGAACCAGGCGATCCGCGGTTGCAACTCGGCCATCGCCTTGGGTATCACGCGGAACGACGGTTTTCTCTCCAGCTTAGCCAGCCCCTGAGGTCCAATCGGTCAGAGTTTGAGGCCACATCTCAGCGGCACATGCGCTACACACGCCAGTCCTTGCAGACTCACAACTGAAATAGATGGCTCACGTCGCACCTGTACTCTTCTTGCATCGGCGGCAGCCTTTGCAAGTTGCAACCCTTTGAGACAGGCCATGAAAGGGAGGATGAAGTTGATTGGGCCGTTGACAACCTGCAGGGCCGTCATTTTGTCACGGTGCATTGCACGCGATGCGCCGGAAATCAGGAAATGCAAGTTTGACCTGTCCAGAGATGGATATCAAGTCGTTGAAAAGATTTCCCTTGTAAAACAGGAACGACACCGTCCTGCAACACGGACATTTTACCGAATGGCAGATCGTGCTTCGAGCCGGAGAGTCAAGGTCTCTCGAGGTGTGATGCGCACAAGCGCTGCACTGGGACGGGTGGGTGCTACCAAGGAAATCCAATCGACCAGAAAAAGGACGCGCTTTCTGAGCAGAGCTCACCAACGATTAGATTGTAGCGCAGCATAATTACAAACACCTACGCAAACCGGCGTCAGCTCGTTCGCACATTCAAGGAACGCAGAATTGGAGGCTAAGAAAAACTTGCAGGCTGCAGAGCTCACCGGCACCGAAAGGCCAACGCAGATAACGGCGAATGAAAACGCTGTGAGACGAGTTAGGCGCGGGTTGCAGTGTGATGACAGCGTGTTGAGGAAGTTGCCATCAATATCTTCGTACGCAAGCCCACCGAGGACACCGATTAGGATGTAGAGAATGGTGGAAACGACTGTCGACGTCCACAGCGTCTTGTTCACGGATACCGATGGTTTCTTCTCGTTCAACCAGGATGGTACCATTACGACAAAGCCGTAATTGAACATGATAGACCCGAGCATCCCCGCGTAGCTTTCTCCAAATGCAGGCACGCGAGCAAGATCAAGCCCCTGCACACTCGACACAATCAATTACGTGCCCAGCACCGTACATGCAGCCCAGCCATGATAGAATGTCGAACGCAGGCGCAGTACAATGGCGGACCTGATTCACGAATTGCAGGCAGAAGACGAGAACCGCCAGAAAGAGCAGGGCAAATGAAAGGTACTGCATGTTGATGTTCTCATCGAGGGTCTGAAAGCTCATTGGGAGCAGCACAAGCATCAGCAGCAGGTACCCAAGCGATACGATTACGCCTGACTTGCCGTCTTGAAATGGGATGGCATCCGTCGTGTTGCAAGGTGGCTCTATAGTGGGCATACTGCCGAACCAACGGTCCTCTGCGGGATGATACGGCGGTTTCCAAGTGATGAAGTCCACAGTGGGCGTAAGCTGTAGCGCATATGTCGCACGATTGGGATTCACGTACACAATAAAGCCGTCGAGAACCTGCACAAGACAGGCGACGGTGACTCATTCCCGCAGCGTTGGCCAACGTTGCCAGCCGTGCGCGCCGACAGCCTTGCGCGCAAGGCTGTCGGCAAAACCAAGTCGAGTTGACGCCGGCATCGCAGCGCACAAACAAACCAGCACGCAGTCTGGTTTGCGCTGCACCTTTGCAGTCGCTATGATGCCTGTCACGATCTGCGAGTAGAGGCAGAGCGTGAGGAGTACCTGCACCGGAAGATCGGAAGATGAGATTCTCACGTGACAAGGCTGGCAAGAGGAGTCGCGGAGAGGCTGGCGGCGAAGAGGGGGTCCGTGCCTGTGCGATGCGCTTGGCTCGCAGGCCGTAGAGCTCTTCAAAGACGCACGCGAACTCGACGCGGCGCGTGAAGTACTGGTTGCCGGGTAGGCGGGCGACCGCGTCTGAGAGGAACGTGGCTGCGAACGTTGACGACACCATGATGAGCGCAAAGACGAGCGTTGGAATCACCCACCCTGCATCCTGGTACACCTTTGACATCAAACGGTGTGTCAGTGCGTACACGTGTGTTCAAGCGCGCGTCTAGAGGCGCTCGTGCCGCAGCCAACTTGGTGATGACCGCTCATCTAACCTGAGGCAGCGTCAGCATCCCTGCGCCTGAGATATTGTTAATGGTCCTGGGCGCAACATTTGCACTTAATTCCCCGTTGGCAGCAAGAAACTGTGCCCAGGCGTTTGGGGAGAGGGTTCCATGTTGGTTGGAGGGTACAGCACGACAGAGCCCACAAGAGTTATTGTCTTTCCCCCGAAGCTCGATTCGTTCCAGCTGGATGAAGTTTTCAGTTTCCGTAGCATGAGCGGTGCCGTCTCGTCATCATCACCGCCACCTTCCTCAGAAGATCCTAGATCTGCTCCGTTTGAATGGCACGACTCCGCTGAGGAGTGTCGTGTCGATGGTGAGGCCGAGTTGCCCATTGTAGCTGCTGCTGCCATGCTGCGGGCGACCTGCCGAGGGCATGAGTGTGCGTCATCCAATCATTGCTACTTGCACAGTCACTGGAACGCAGGAAGCCGGACGAAGGTGTGCCGGCGCACCTCGGCAACCCAGCTATCTGTCTGCGCATCGGCCAGCGATACATCCCGCTCAGCCGCTGGCGTATCCGAGGCCCCTCCGGCTGGGGAACCCTCGAATCGTGCTGCTGGCTCCATGGCCGAAGGGACCGCGTCCATGGGGAACTCGGACCCGTGGCTGTGCATCCTGCAGCAAGACGCAAGTTGCAAGGCTTCAGCTATGGAGCCTTATACTAAATTCAGTACTAAACGGACAAGACACCGCGTCGGATAATGGCCTTGACGAAATTCCTTGAGGTGGTCCTGGTGAGGGAGTTGTGACACCGGCTCCAGGATGGCAGGGCGGCCAAGTCGAGGCGGTGGCGGTGAAATTTCACCCGTGCATGAAGTCGCGAGATCGCCCCGCCGTGGTCGCGCTGCCGACGACGACAATTCCGGTGTGGCACAAACGATTGTGCGTGATGTTCTTCCTCGACTCAAGACCGCTGTACTATCGCTCGCGAAGGCCGAGTCGAACGACAGCGGCGAGTTCGATGCAGGACTCGATGAGGTAGTGGGTTTGCTGAAGGATATGCCTCGTGGTAGACGGGTCCAGGGTGTCATTGAGCTTGCCCTTGGCCTGTGCGAGCTCGAAAAACGCTGCCGCCGCGACAGGGATGCATTGGCCAAGGAAACTGAGAAGGGAAGGAGAGCGCGCGAAGATGCCGCCCGTCTGAGCGATAAGATGAAAGACACAGAGAGGGTTCCTTCACTCCCTCAATCGGACGTCCTCAAGCTGCAGAGTGAGATGCTAGCGCTCATCCAAGAGGTGAAGAAACTGAAGGCCCGTAACGCGTCCCTTCAAGACTCGCTGGCAGAGTCCCTCGACATGCTCGAAGAGGCCAGGTGCGCGATTTCGCCTATAGTGTTCTTGATGGTTGCGATTGGTGGTGGTCTGGCAACCCTGACTTGGATATGCCTGCGAGTCCCATCTTGGGGACCGCGAAGATGCGCCCGCTCCCGCTCAGGCCCAACCTGAAGAAGAAGCATATCCGAGATCCCCAAGCCGCTCCTGACCCATCAACTTATCGGCAGAGGGAAATCACGAGCAGCGGAGTCCAATGGCGTACCAGAGGCTGAGGAAGTGCGTGAGCTGCGTGCTCGCAACACGGCCCTTGAAGAGTCATTGCAGGCGCGTCCTCCCCGCCTGGCTTGTGGCGAAAGGCCCTTTTGCTTGCATGCAATCGCCAGCCGCCGTGACGATTTCAATTGGCATGTCACTAGCATATGCACCAAGCGTCACGTTGGTACGCTGGGCGAGTCACCCTTCAGAGCCCTGCAACACAGGAAACGATCGAGTTGTTGGACAGCTTTCGTGCCAAGTCCCGCGACCAAGAGCTGCAGGTCGGCCGCACAACCACCGAGCGATTCCGGAAGCGCTGCTGGGTTGAGAGCGAGTGGTGGCAGGAGGCCGAGATGGCGATTGAACAGGAGCGCGACGCGCTACGTGGTGAGCTGGCAGAGGCGCGCGACCGGCTTGCAGAGTCGCAGGCGGAAAGCGAACGGTTGCGCTCCGAGGGTCGCACGCTCGAGGGCTACTTGGAGGAGGCTCTTGGGGTGGCTGAGGCTGCTCGTAAAGAAGTTTGCAGGTGTGCTATGTTTTCTTGAGATTTTGCCCGCGCATTTGAGGTGGGGTGTTTTTGATTGGGGCATGTACTGCCCTCTCGTGAAATGTCGCGGCGGTGTGAATGGCAAGTTACTGCTTAGCAGGGTGTCACCAAGAGGCGCGGAGCAACAAGATGATGTGAAGAGTGCTGATGCAGAGGTTGGGTGGGCTCGGGTGTCAAAAACAAAGCATGCTCAGGCCGTGGCAGACCTCACCGACGAAAACAAGAGGCTTGCTCGCGAGCTCCGGGACGAACGCTCACGGCTGGATGAAGGCAGCCTCTTCTCACCTACGGCCAGCCCAAAAGCCGCGGGAGACAACAAAGAGCTACTCGCTGAGCTGGCTGAAATGAAAGACAAGTTTGCGAAGGAGGCGTTGCAGCGGCAAACACTCGTAGGACAGCTGCGAGCCGCGCAGGCACATTTCGGGGCGGAGAACAAAACTCAGCGCACCCAGCTCGTTGAGAAGAGCCGAGAGCTCGAAGAGGTGAAGCTGCCCATCTATCTGGTTCGGGTGTATGCTTGCTCAGCATGGCTGAGCGCTATGATTCGCGCCAGGTACGAAAGGAACGTGACGAGGCACTGAGGGTCAAGGCGGAGGAAATAGCCGAGCTCAGGACGGACATGACTGACCTTGTTTTAGGGGCGGAGGCGTTGATGCGTGAGAACAAGACGCTCAAGGAGCAAACAGCTGCGGAAGGCACCGAAGACGCTAGCAGCACTGACGAGGCCCAAGTTACGAAGCTTGAGCGTTTGGTGGGCGAGGTCCAGACCACCTCGAGTTGTTTTACCCATTGCTCCGTACCGCGATTTCCACGATTCCATGCATGAATTCGCATCTTGGCTGCTTATCCTGCTCTTCCCGCATGCGAGCCTAATCCCAACTACGCCGGTCTCAGGCGCTAGTTGAGCTCAAGCGCGTGAGCCAGGAGGCAAACGAGCGGTTGGATGAAGCCATGCAGACCGGCGAGTCTCTCATCCTCGACTGCCGCGCACACGCCGGCGCCCTTGCCGAGGTGCGGCCAGTTGCAGGACTATTAGTCCGTGCATTGTGATGAAAGAGCTTCAGTGTGTCCGCACTGGTTGTCCCCTGGCGCGCACCGCATCGCTGCTCCCACGTTGCTGTACACTTTTCATTCACTGACCGGGGTTAGTGACGCTCAGGAACTCTCAGAGGCGCGTGATTCACATCGCGAAGCAGAGGCACGGCGCGCTGAAGCAGAGGCACAGCGCGTTGATATGGAGGCTCGGTGCGCCGCTGCAGAGGCGATGTGCAAAAACGAGCGTGCGCTTGCAGCAGAGACAGAGTCCCAAGCTGCTGACTCACGGAGTGTGAGCGAAGTGCTAGAGCGTGAGAACGACAGAACAAAGGCTGATCTTGCAGAGGCATCTAGGCGGATTGCTGCGTTTGAGGAGACTCTTAAAGCAGCGCGAGCTGCGGTCAGAAAGTTGGCGTCCGAACTTGCTGAAGTGCAGGAACGCGGTGAGGTAGCTTTCGATGAGCCGGAATCTGGCGACAGCAAGCTCGATCCTGAGCTGCTTCTCATTCGAGCAGAGCTGCAGCAACTGTTGAGGCAAGAACGCGAGCATCAGAACATGCTCGTGAGCGAGCGGGATGCTGCACTCGCAGAGGGTGCGGAGGCGTTGGCAAAGCTTCGGGAAGTTGAGAAGACAGCAGAGGCAACATCCTTCCGAAAAGAGGCCCTAGAAGAAGTCGAGGCTGAGAGGCACCAGACGGCTGCGAAGCTGAATGAGGCACTGGTAGCTCGAGATCGCTTGGAAGCAGAAGTTGAATCGCTCCGAGCGCAATTTGTAGGTGCGAAAGGGAAGCTTGATGCCTCCGTTGCAGCCATGAAGGTGATCGAGGAGCAATTGAAGGAGTCGCGAAGCCAGCACAGCAGGTCGAAGAAAGCGGCAGATGTTGCACGAGGCGTTGCAGATGCGGTGCGACAGCAGGCACAGAAGTTGGACGCTGAGGTTGCGAGCCTGAAGTCCGTGCTTGCAAAGGCCGAGGAACGGGAAAGCTGCTTGAATGCAAAACTCGAAAATATGGTGCAGAATGTCGAACGATTGGAGGGTGCCAACAAGGAATTGCAGTTGGAAGCACAGTCTGCAGCACGTCGGGCTGCCGAGGCGGTTTTGGAACGCGACGCGTCCAACGCAGCATTGTTGCACGAGCGGCAAAACAGGGGTGACGGCTCGGAGCAGACCTTGCGAGCAATGGTCGTGAAACGCGAGCAGTCTTTTGCGGCCGAGCGCGAGGCCTTTGAGGAACAAATTGGGCTTCTCGTCAGCGCGAGCGTGGAGCTGGACAAACTCAAGGCGACTATTGTGCCCGAACGCGATGCACTTGCGGCGTGCCTACGCGAACTTGCTAGAGAAGCTGATGCCGCTTGCAAGGGTATTCAGTCGCTCCGCGATGATGCCGCCGGGTCGGTCTTGGGGAAAGGTGCAGTGCCAACCGTGCTGCGTATAGCGGCACCAGACGACAGGGCAGTGGCGCAATTGCAGGCGCGCCTGACGCAGCTTGATGCAGACTACCAGCGGGCATGCAACGTACACGCGAAAGAAACCGAGGGACTGCGGAAGGCTGCAGAGGCAGCAGCAAAGGAGCGTGACGAAATGATGCGGGCGCGAGATGGAGCGCAAAACGAGGCCACGCTCGCGACAGCGTCACTCCTCGCGTCAAGGAACGAAATCGATTCTCTGCAGTCCGCAGTGAATATCGAAAAGCGCCGGGCGCTCGATCTAGAGGAAATGGTTTCGCTAGTGCAGGAAGAGAGGAACGCCGCGCTTCAGCACGTCGCGGGGGCGGAAAACGCTGCTCGGGGGCGAGAGGATGACGCCCAGCAATCCGTGCAAGCGACGCGTGAGCACCGCGACCTGCTCAGAAACCGGATTTCAAAACTTGAAAGTGAGCTGGAGGAGATGAAACACGAGCTGAGTTGCTCCAAGAGCGAGGCGAGCCTCCATGCATCGTCCTTACTTTCTTATGAGAATCAGATGATCGAACTCAAGAGCGAGAATGCTCTGCTACAGACGCGTTATCAAACGCAAACCCGCGCGTACGAGGAGGCGTCACACATGGCCGCAAGTGCCCAGCGCGACGCGGCGGAGCTGAGTAAAGACGTGAAGGAAGCGAGGCGCCACCTCAAAGACCAGGTCGCCGAACTGATGCGCGAACTTGAGGGGAACATCACGGAGAAACGTCTGGCGGCGGAGGCCATGCAACGGTGCATGATTGGCGTAGAGGTAAACGGCGCCCTCCCGCCGCTGGTGCACTCGTCCACAGCCACCACCAGCCCCTTGTGCACCATTATTGGCGGTGCGCTTACAGCGATGCATTGCGACGCGCGCAGACGATGCAGACGCAAATCGCAGGCCTCTCGCGAGATGTGCTCGAGCGGGTCACGTCGCTGCTGGATGCAACATGCCCTGGCAGCAACGAGGTTTTGCCCTCGGCATTGCAATGGCCCGTGCGGGGCGAAGGGCCGTGTGTGTCTTGGGGTCTCCGCCGCACAGGGCCGAGCTAAGCGTCACCTCTGCACAGATTGCGGAGCTCCGGGACGGGATTTCACGACTGCGGTCTGCTGCAGGCTCTTCCTGCACTGACGATGCTGAGCGTCGCGCCAGCACGGCGCTTGAGGCTGCAGAGGAAGGCCTCCGCACTGCGCTGGCAAACGCGTGTGAAGAAGTGCAGCGCGCGAGACATGAGGTCATACAGACCGTGGACACGATGGGCGAGGTGCTATCAGCGGCAGTTTCAGTGGGCTATTCGCGCAGCGAGGGGAATGCACAATTGCCAGCGCCAGCCGATGAACGGTGCGACGATGTTCGGGCGCTAGAGGCGTCAATGGTCTTGGAGCGGTTGCAACATGCGGTGGGTCCCTTCTAGCACTGACCAAAGAAATCTATGGATGCCGTGGTCAAGAGATGGCACATCTGGCTGTGTTCTCCTCACAGTCTCTTGCCTGGCAGGACGCGATCAAGGAATGTAAAGCTGTCATCGCGTCGTTGAACCATTCGCTGATAGAGCGCGAGAAGACAGAGCGCGAGAAGGAACGTTCTCAATGTTCTGAATGTTCTGAGATGCAAGAGCACTTTCGCTCGGCAGATCAAGGCGCTCATACCACCATGGCCGTCAAAATGGAAGAGGCAAGTCACCCACGCCCTGGTGACACGATACGGTGCTGCCGCCTGCAATTACTTGCAGCAAGACGACTGGCTTACTAGAGTCACTCATCCCGCCCGTGCGAAGTGCGCTGATAGCCTGGTGACATGCAGGCTCTTGATGCCTGCACGGGCCAGATGGGAGATTTATCAGAGACAGTCGAGTGCACGGTCACGGCTGAGGACCGCACCGTCGCCACTGTTGGAGAAGGGGAGGATACTAAGGCGCTGCTACATAAGGTCTCCAGCGCGCTAGCTGAGAAAGCATCACTGCATAAGACACTGACAGAGAGCGAGGAGGTGCGAGCGAGGCTGGCATTGGAGCTCCGGGAGGCGCAGAAGATGTTAGAGACAAACTCAGTCCGGACTGCATTATTGGAGGCTGAACTTTCCCACGCACAGGGCTCTCTCGTGGGGCAGAAGGAAGGCACGACAAGTCTCTCGTCGCGTCTTGCAGAGTCAACGGCAAAGCAAAATGAGGCGCTTGGGCAGATCCAGCAACTACAAGCTACGATAGAAGTGCTGCGAGGGGAGCGAGACGCCCAGGCGTCAGAGCAGGCGGTGTTGACGCAGCGTGTGCTGGGTATGGCAGCAGCACTGCGGGCGCTCGAAGCAAGTGCAGCGAAGGGGAGGCGAGAGGAGGAGCAGCTCGGTTCATTCCAGGATGAAGGGCAGCAATCAGCCCACGGACTGCGTAAGGCGGAGCAGCTACGCAAACGGATTCTACAGAGGCGGGCTGAGCAGGCCCGCCGCGATGCCTTTGAATGGTGGGGAGCCGTGGCAGATGCGGCTTGCGAGCTTGCAGAGCGAGAGCTGCGCGAGGTGCGCGGCGGATCTCCCCCCCCCCCCCCCCCCCC
>ENA-UOXV01007962-UOXV01007962.1-marine-metagenome-genome-assembly--contig:-NODE-7962-length-10564-cov-6.957370_pt1 | contig 10564 bp, 11 predicted proteins | sample MGYA00238165_ERZ766961 | MGnify/ENA primary metagenome ERZ766961 (study PRJEB28924, sample SAMN03173240) | marine metagenome | biome: Marine; feature: Water; material: Subsurface seawater | place: North... | reverse complement strand
AAAACGTTGAAAATGTTTTTGAAAATAAACAATTTGACTTTGTATACAATTTAGCTGGTTTTGCAAATTTAGATACAGCTATAAAGTATCCAATAGAAACGATTCAGTTAAACGTAATTGGGAATATGTACATTCTTGAACAATGTGTAAAAAATAATGTTTCCAGATTTGTTTATGCGAGTAGCGCTTATGCAATGAGTAACAAAGGTTCTTTTTATGGAATAAGTAAATTAGCCTCAGAGAAAATTGTTGAAGAGTACTTGAAGAAATATAGTTTACCTTTTACAATATTAAGGTATGGTTCAGTTTATTCTGAAAGATCATATGACAATAACTACATCTATAACTTAGTTAAATCTGCAGTTTTAGACGGTGAAATTAATCACAATGGTGACGGAAATGAATTGAGAGAGTATATTCATGCAGCAGATGCTTCCAAACTCTCTGTAGATGTCATAGAATCAGAAGATTTTAAAAATCTTCACGTTATTCTTACTGGAAATGAACTCATGAAACGTTCTGATTTATTTAATATGGTTAAAGAAATATTAAATGATCAGGTAGATATAAATTATAAAAATGATGGTTACCATAATCATTATAATTTCACACCCTATTCTTTTGAACCATCAGTAAGTAGGAAGCTTTCAGCAAATCCTCACATTGATATGGGACAAGGTTTATTAGAATGTGTAAGATCTGTTCATAAAAATGAAAAATAATTTTAAGCAAAATATTTTAAAAGAGCAAGAATTTGACTCATTTGCAGCAGAATTTCTATACAAAACGTTAAAAATACTTTCTGAAAATAAAAAGGATATATCAATTGCTTTATCAGGAGGTTCAACGCCGCTACCTATTTTAAGTATTCTTAAAGAATATAAACTTAATTGGGAATATTTTAATTTTTTTATGGTAGATGAAAGGAATGTTTCTATCTCAAGTTCTTCAAGTAACTATGGTAATATTGAAAAAGTATTTTTTAGAGATGTGAATTCCTCTAGTCATTCTATGATAAATGACAAATATTCTATTGAGGAGTGTGCCATTAATTACGAAAAATTACTATGTACAAAAATTTCTTTAGGAGAAAATAGCTTACCTATTTTTGATTTAATTATTTTAGGTATTGGCGATGATGGTCATACGGCTTCGTTATTTCCAGAGACAAAAGGATTAAATGAAAGTAAAAAAGTGGTAATTAAAAATAGCGTTTCTCAACTAAATACAGAGAGAATTACGTTAACCTACCCAGTAATTTTAAATGCTTCGAAAATTATAATATTGGCAAAAGGAGCAGCTAAAGATGAAATATTGAAAGAGATAAAAATGGGTAAAGGAGATCATTATCCTATTGCTCGAATTATTAATTCAAAAGTTGATACTACTTGTATTTTAGGAATAAACTAATATGAATATTAAGAATATATTTTTTGATTTTGATGGAGTAATTGCAGAATCTGTAAGTGCTAAAACGGATGCTTTTGAAGAAATGTATCTTCCATATGGAAAAGATATTGCTGCTAAGGTTGTTGAATATCATAAATTACATGGAGGAGTTTCTAGGTATGAAAAGTTTAAATATTTTCATAAAGAATTTTTAAATGAAGTAATTAATCAAGAGAAAGTTGATGAATTGGCCATTCAATTTTCAAATATAGTTTTAGATAAAGTAATTAATTCTGACGAAGTTTTAGGTGCAAATTATTTTATAGAAAAATACCATACAAAGTTTCAATTCTGGATTATTACAGGAACACCAACTACAGAGATTGAGTTGATTGCTGAAAAAAGAAAATTGACTGATTTTTTTATTGGATTACATGGCTCTCCAAACAATAAGAGGTATTGGACAGAAAACTTGATTAAAAAACACAACTTAAAGCGAAATGAAATCATTTTTTTAGGAGATACAACTACTGACATGGATGCTGCTGATTTTTCAAAAACTCATTTTGCCTTAAGAGAAAATGAAGAAAATAAAGAGTTATTTAAAGATTATAAAGGTCATCGCTTTAATGATTTTTATCAATTAGAAAAAATTTTAAATATTATATAAATGAAAATTTTATTGACGACTACTTCCTTTCAAGATACTCCGGGAAAACATCATGATTTATTAAATTCTCAAAATTGGGATATTGATTACTTAAGAGGTCCAGTAGATGAAAGTTTTTTATTACCAATTATTCATAAATATGATGGAGTTATCTGTGGTGATGACGAATATACAAGAGAAGTTATAAAGGCAGGTAAAGAAGGAAAATTGAAAGTACTATCGAAGTATGGAGTAGGTTTAGATAGAATTGACCTCGATGCAGCAAAAGAATTTGGTATTGGAGTTACTAATGTACCTGGAATAAATCAAGTCTCTGTATCAGAACATGTACTCGCATTATTATTTACATTTTCTAAAAATATTCATCTTCAATATAATTCTGTACAAAGAGGTAGCTGGAAAAGAGGGATTGGGTCAGAGATACAAGGTAAAACATTGGGTATAATTGGGCTTGGAGCTGTGGGTAAGGAACTAGGGGAAAAAGCTAGTGCTTTAGGAATGAAAGTTATAGCGTTTGACATATTTAAAGATCAAGAATTTTTAGATAAATGTTCAGAGATAAGTTTCACTACAAATATTGATGATATTTACAGTAAATGTGATGTTATTAGTCTTCATCTTCCTCATACAAAACAAACAGATAAATTAATAAATGATATTGTTATAACGACAAAGCTTAAAAAACAACCAATCATTATTAATACTGCTAGAGGGAAGCTTATTGACCCAACTGCAATAATCTCAGGAATTAAAAATAAATTAATTAAAGGGTATTTATGTGATGTGTTAGAGACTGAACCTATTTTAGAAAATGAAATTTTATTAGGAATAGAAAATATAATTATTACCCCTCATGTTGGTTCAAGAACTTTTGAAAATGTTCAGAATCAAGGAGTAAAATCTATTGAAAATCTTATTAATTCAATGTATTAACTAATGATTATTTTATCTCATAGAGGATTTTGGCAACAAGAATTTGAAAAAAATACTGAAAAAGCATTTAAAAATTCTTTCAGTAATGAATTTGGAACAGAAACTGATTTAAGGGACCAAAATGGCGAACTTTTAATTTCTCATGACCCTCCGATTAAGTCAGTAAATAATATTAAAAAATTTATTAAAATATTTAATGAATATAATACAGACTTACCATTAGCTCTTAATATTAAATCAGACGGTCTTCAAGACCTTGTTTTAAAATTTTTAAAACAAGGAAATATTAAAAATTATTTTGTTTTTGATATGTCAGTTCCTGATACTATTGGTTATTTTGAAAAAGGAATGAAAGTTTTTGTTAGGCAGAGTGAATATGAAATAACGCCTTCTTTTTATGAGAGATGTGAAGGTATTTGGCTTGATTGTTTTGAAAACGTGTGGTATGATGAAGAGTTGATTTTAAATCATTTAAAAAATGGGAAAAAAGTTGCAATTGTGTCATCAGATTTACATAAAAGGGACAAAAGTAAACATTGGGAGATGTTAAAAAATTGGAAATGTATAAATAATAATAACCTGATGCTTTGTACAGATTTTCCTGAACAAGCTAGAAAATACTTTAAAAATGAGTAAAATAAAAGCGATACTTTTTGATATGGATGGAGTTCTTATCGAAGCGAAAGATTGGCATTACGAAGCGCTAAATGATGCTTTGAGAATTTTTGGATGCGAAATAAGTTTATATGATCACTTGGTTACATTTGATGGTTTGCCAACCAAACATAAGTTAAACATGTTATCTTCTCTTGGTAAGCTTCCTAAAGATTTACATCCAATAATCAATATTATGAAGCAAAAACATACAATGCGCATGATATTAAATAAATGTAAGCCATTATTTAATCATCAATATGCAATTTCTAAATTGCATTCTGAAGGTTATAAAATGGCAGTTTGCTCAAATTCAATAAGAAAATCTGTTGAGGTTATGATTGAACAAGCTGGATTAAATCAATATTTTGATTTTTATGTTTCGAATGAAGATGTTGAAAAAGGAAAGCCTCATCCAGAAATGTATAATTTAGCCATGAATAAAATGAATTTAAAGCCTGAACAATGCTTAATTCTAGAAGATAATGAAAATGGTATTAAGGCAGCTGTTGAAAGTGGGGGGCATTTATTAAAGATAGGCGAAGTTACAGATGTTACTTACTTAGCAATAAAAAATAGAATTTTAGAACTAGAAAAATAAATAATATGAATATAATTTTACCTTTAGCAGGAATAAAAAACATTGATGAATCTAATTACTCCTATCCATTGCCTCTTATAGAAGTAAACGGATTTCCCTTGATACAATATGTAACTGAAAACTTACTTTCAATTAAAGGGAATAATAATTTTATTTTCATAGTTAGAGAAGAAGATTGTTCAAAATATCATCTAGATAAAACATTAAAACTTTTAGTTCCTAATTCTAAAGTATGTATCCTCAAGTCAAAAACTAATGGTGCCGTCTCTAGTATTTTAATGGCTATTGATTTAGTTACAAATAAAGAGGAAGAAGTCATTATAGCTAACCCTGATCAATTTTTTGTTACTGATATAAATAAATCTTTATTTAAATTCAGAAAAGAAAAAGCTTCAGGTGGGTTAATTACTTTCAAATCTGTTCACCCAAGATGGTCTTTTGTATTAACGGATGAAAAAAATAATGTGTTACAAGCAGCTGAAAAAAATCCAATAAGTAGAAATGCTATCGCAGGATTCTACTATTTCGATTCATTTAATACGTTTGTTAAATGTGCCTTTAAAGCTATTGAAATTGAAGATTACCATAATGGTAGTTTTTTTACTTCTGCACTTATTAATCAGTTGATTTTACTCAATAAAAAGATCTTAAATTTCGAAATTAATGGAGAGGATTATAAATCATTTTATAGCACTCAAAAGATTAAAGAATTTGAATTTTATTTAAACAAAAAAAATGAAAAAACACAATTTAGATGATATGGTAGGTGGCTGGTTTATAGGTCATTTTGAGCCGACTATTCTTAAAACAGATGACTTTGAAGTTGCTGTCAAAATATATAAAAAGGGTGATTATGAAGAGAATCATTTTCACAAGATAGCAACAGAGTATACATTAATTATGGATGGAGAGGTCATTATGTCTGGAGAAAATTATTCTTCTGGTGATATTGTCGTAATTAAACCAAACGAATCTACTGATTTTAGAGCTTTGACAGATGTAAAAACTGTTGTGGTAAAAACCCCATCAGTAGCCAACGATAAATATTTAAAATAAATAAAAATATGATTAATATAGTAATACCTATGGCAGGTTTAGGTAGCCGATTTTCAAATGCTGGTTATGAAAAGCCAAAGCCATTTATTGACGTTCTAGGAAAACCAATGATTGTAAGAGTTATGGAAAATCTCTCTCATAATGATGCAAGATTTATTTTAATAGCCAGAAAAGAACATATGGATGCTGAAGCTACTCTGATAAAAGATATACAAAGTAAATATAATGTTATTTTTATTCCTGTTGATAAAGTTACTGAGGGAGCCGCATGTACAATACTTCATGCAAGAAAGTTTATAAATAATGATACTCCATTATTATTGGCAAATTCAGATCAAATTGTTGATTTTGATGTTGAAAAATATATTAAAGATTGCAAAGACAGGAATGCAGATGGTTCAATTTTGACATTTATTGATAAAATGAAGAGTCCCAAATGGTCTTTTGCTAAAATTAATAGTGAAGGTTGGGTTACTAAAGTACAGGAAAAGAAGGTTATATCAGACTACGCAACTGTGGGATTGTACTATTTTTCTAAGGGTAGTTTTTTTATTGATTATGCTGTCGACATGATTGTTGATAATGAAAGAACCAATAATGAATTTTATACTTGTCCAGTTTATAATTATGCAATAAAAGATTTAAAGAAAATTGGAATATATAATATAAATTTTGATTGTATGCATGGAATCGGAACACCAGAAGATTTAGATATTTATTTAGATAAAATTTCTTAAAATGAATTTTAAAAAAATAATTTGGTCTAATTCTAAACAAAAATCAGAAAAGGATACTTTATATCTATCAATAGAAGATATAAATCATCTAGAACGGATATGGACTAAATATAAAATTATACCTCAATCAATTGATGAAGTGCAAATTAACTTTATAGTAGATAGACATAAGTTAATAAGATTTATTATAAAAGAATTAGATATTTTATTGGTAGTTGGAGGCAAATTTTTAATTACCTCCACACATAACTCCTTCCATGGAAATTTCATTAGATCATTAGATCAAATTAAATATGAATTTTCAGTGTCTACAAATGGGAGGTATAATATGCTAGAACAAAAGATTAATAAAAGACAAAATAATCTTGTTTATGTCAAACAAAAAAATACATTACTTCAAACTGATAGTATTGATAAATGGAGTTTTGGTATAATCACAAATGGTAAAAAAAATAAACAAGTAGAAGATCTAATTGATTCGATTGTATCCCAAAACATACCTAACTATGAAATCATCATATGTGGTGATTTTAAGTCAGATAAATTTCCTGTAATTCTTATTAATGATGTTAAAATTGAAAATGAGATAAGAGGTCCTATTACAATAAAAAAAAATAAAATAGTTCAACAGTCAAAGTATGAAAACTTAATGTTACTTCATGATAGATATTTATTGCCTAGTGACTGGTTTCAGAGAATGAAAAATTATGGAAATTATTTTGATTTATTAGCTATTCCAAACATTGGACCTAATGGAGGGCGTGTTAATGATTGGGGTGAATATAATGGAAAACCAAGTCAAATTTATCGTAAAACATCAGCTATTTTACCCTATAGTACTTGGTCTGAAGACTGGTATTCAAATGGTGGCCTATTAGTAATTAAAAAGAATTTATATAATTTGATAAAACTAGATGATAGGCTTTTTTGGGGGGAACTGGAGGATGTTCAATTTTCACAATTAGCCAATCTTAATGGTTTATTTTATTACATAGATTTAAAAAATAAGATTTTCACTTTTTCAGATAGATTAATCGAATTTGGACAAATAGATAAACTTACATCTCTAAAAAAACATGTTTATTTTTATATTGTTAAAATCAAAAACATGATTAATTATTTTCTGAATATTCATGATAAATAAAATGCTTAATAGCCCATCGATTATGACTTGGGCATCATATTTTGTAAAATTTGGTAGTTCAATATTTGTCCTGCCCTTGATTCTAGTTAATTTTCCTGAATCTGAAATCGCAGTATGGCTAATTTTTCTTTTGATACTTGGTTTTTCTCAATTAGCAGATACTGGATTTGGACCTTCGGTAATTAGAGCTGCATCTTATTATTATTCAGGTGCTAAAAATATTCCCGCTAGCATAACTGATTTTAATATGAATCAAAGTGAATTTACCAAAAGAATAAACTTTAATGGTTTGGAAAAGTTACTAAATACATTTAATATTATTTATTTAATATTAGGTTGCATAGCAATTATTTTTTTATTGACATTTGGGCAGCTATTTGTGAGAAACTCTATAAACCTGACTGATAATATTGATGTATTAAATTATGCATTCTATTTGATAATTACTCAATCTTTTTTTTCTATTCAGTTAATTAAGTATAATTCATTTATTCAGGGTGTTGATCAAGTTGCGTTATTAAAAAAAATAGAGACGATTATTGAGAGTTTCAAGGTAATTTTCACTCTATTAGTATTAATTCTTGGCTATGGTATATTTAGTATTGTTTTAATTGGCTTAATTTTTAAGCTAATTTTTTATTTTTATGTAAAGTATTATACAAACAAATGGTTTTTAAATAACAATAAAGTTTATGGATTTAAATATGAGTTTGATAAAAAAATATTTTATTCTGTTTGGCCAGCTACTTGGCGACAAGGTTTAATGTTTTATGGAGGGTATTTAACTAATAATGGTAATAGTTTAATTGTATCTCAACTTGGTGATCCAAAATTAATTTCAGGTTTTCTATTAACACAAAGATTAATTGTTTTTGTTCGCCAAATTTCACAGGCTCCACTTTACTCCAACTTGCCTAGAATATTTCAAAAGTTAGCAAAAAAAGAATTTAAAAATCTTAAGCTTTATTCATCAATTGGAATAACTCGTGGATTATCTATTCAAATTATTTTACTCTCAATATTAATTTTATTTGGCGATCAGGTATTGTTATTATTTAATGTAAATACTAGTCTTGTTCCGATTCCAGTAATGTTAATCATGTCAATTTCAATAATCTTAGAGCTTCATCATGCGTTTCATGCTCAGATATTTATGGGTACTAATCATGTGCCATTTTTATATCCAGCGATATTCTCTGGAATATCTATATTATTATTTGGATATTTTGCTGTAGATAGTACGGGTTTATTAGGACTGGTCATTATACAATTTTTAGTTCAATTAAGTTGTAATAATTGGTATCCTGTTTTTTTGAATCTACGTCTATTAAATTGGAGCTTTACAGATTATTTAAAGGATATTTTTAAAATTAAAAATTTAAGTATTCATCAAGATTCAATTAACAATAAAAATCTTAAATAATATTACTATAACATTAATTAACTCACATAAATAATTTCTTACATAAATTTTAATACTGACATTAGATGATAACTAAAATCATAAATAGAATTTCTTATTCATTTGTTTCAAAATCATTTGGAGCTTTAAAAAATAGATATAAAGATGAGACTTGCTATATCGTTGGAAATGGGCCTAGTTTAAATAAAATGGACTTAAGTCTTTTGAATGATAAATTTGTTTTCGGATTAAATAAAATTCATTTAATAAATAAAAGCAATCCATTAAAGGTAGATATAATGGTTTGTGTAAATGAATTTGTAATTCAACAAAGTCATTCCGAAATTATAAAAAATGCTCCTAAAACTTTTTTAAAATGGAATTGGAAATTTTTATTTAGAAAAAGAAACCAAAATATTCATTATGTAAATAGCGATTTTGCTTTTACTCGCTTTAGTAATGAAATTACAAAAAATATTTCTGAAGGTTATACTGTTACTTTTGTAGCAATGCAGATAGCTTTCTATCTTGGTTTTAAAAATATAATTTTAATTGGAGTTGATCATAATTTTTCACAAGAAGGTAATGCAAATGAAGTCCAATCACTTAATCACGATGACGTAAATCACTTTTCCAAAGATTATTTTAAAGGCAATAAATGGCAGTTAGCAGATCTATTTAATAGTGAATTATCGTATACCATAGCTAAATTCTACTTTGAAAAACATAATAGAACAATATTAAATGCTGGTGTAAATTCAAAATTAGATATTTTTCCAAAAGTTGATTATCTGTCAATAATAAAAAATAATGAATTTTAAATTAGAGATTTTTTTATTTAAATTATCATTTATATTTATAATATTTGATTCATTTCCAATACCTATAGATTTCGTCTATAGGCCTTTATCCATTTTCCCGTTGGTTATTTTAGCATTCTCTAGATTATATTTTTTATTTATTAATAGGGGAGTATATATACCAAAAAAGATATTATTTATTCTAACAACAGTTTTACTAATATCTATTTATCAAAGTTCAATAATTTTTAAAGATTTTAGTGGATTAAATAAATTCGTTATTGAATTGATTTTAATATTTATTATTTACAATGGTTTCATGCGAGGCTTTGAACTTTCGGTTGATGAAAAAGGAATTAAATTTAATTTAAGAAGTTCTTTTAAGTTGGTTTTATATGTCCTAATATTTTTTGGACTTACTCAATTATTGTTTAATATTTTGAATTTAGAAGATATAAGTAATTCTATAAGAAGTCTATTTAGCTACAGAGGTAATAATTCTAATAGAATAAGTTTTTTTTCTGGTGAACCATCAATGGGTGTTCGGATAATAGTACTTTTTATTTGTATGTATTCATTTATTTTAGAAAAAAAAATACCGAAGACAATGCTTTTTTTAATTGTATTTCTAATTCTTATTTCTGGATCAACATTTGGAATTTTATTTATAATTTTATTTGGTTTTTTTTATTTACTTCTAAAAAGCTCTGTAAAAACAATATTTAAAAATATTTTAATTTTCCTTTTTTTTGGAAATTTAATTTATTTGATTCTTCCATTTATTATGGATTATATGTCTCCATATGCCCAAAAAAAAATTAATATTGTCTATCAAATATTTTCCTTTATTGACATTGAAACATTTTTTTTAATTGCTGAAAAAGATGGTTCATTCTTTCTTAGAGTTTTTAATCCAATTATTGGTTTTATAATTTTTTTAAATAATCTTTTTGGTGTGGGAGGTGAGAATTTTAAATTTGAATATATTGGTACAATAAATGAATATTTCCCTTTCGCTTTAAATCACAATACAGTTAAAAATGTTTTATTTGAAGGTTCTGGAATAACTCCAAAATCGCTAATCTCAAAAATGTTAGCTGAATTTGGATTATTCGGACTTTGGATGATTTTATATAGCATCAATAAATTATGGAAAATAACTAAAAATCATTCTAATT
>ENA-UOXV01007959-UOXV01007959.1-marine-metagenome-genome-assembly--contig:-NODE-7959-length-10566-cov-4.359814_pt1 | contig 10566 bp, 7 predicted proteins | sample MGYA00238165_ERZ766961 | MGnify/ENA primary metagenome ERZ766961 (study PRJEB28924, sample SAMN03173240) | marine metagenome | biome: Marine; feature: Water; material: Subsurface seawater | place: North... | reverse complement strand
CTTCCGATCTATTCTCCTAAAAAGCAATAGCCACGCGACAAATACACATTTAATTTCCGCATCATCAAATTATTACTGTACGAAAAATTTGATTGTTTCAATAACAGAATCATTAATCAATGAAACGCAGTAAAACCCTGGTGCAAGTTGTTTGACTGGAAAAATAACTTCTTGCTTTTGTTCTGTTCTATCCAGAATTACTTGTCCGCTAAGCCCAATCAGTCGCAACCTATAGGCACTTTTAGGTCTTTGGTTTAAAACCACTTGGAGTTGATTTTGATTTTGCTTTACTCGACGTATGCTGAGCCTTCCATCCTCTTCAAAGAAAACTTTACTTGGCTGAGAATATTGAAACGCACCATCAAAATCAGTTTGTTTTAATCGATAAAATGAAACGGGAGAGATTGGGTTAAAATCTGTAAACCGATAGTCTGTGATGCTTTGGGTTGTTCCAGAACCGTTAACCACTGCTATTTCTTTAAAATCAATGCCGTTCTCGCTCCTTTCTATGCAATAAAAAGCATTGTTAGTTTCCGTTGCACTCGTCCAGGCTAATAGCGCATTCTTGTCTTTGGCTTCCGCTTTAAAACTAATAAGCTCTGCTGGTAAAGGGGTGTTACCTTGAACCGTAATGTTGTCAATCGTAATGTACTCTGAACCTGCTGAGTTGCGAACTGTTATTCGAATTTCTAAGGTTGAGCCGCTAAGACCCGTAACTGTTAAATTAGCAGATCCCCAATCGGTATCCGAATTACGACAATCTCCTTGTGTGAGTCCATCGTCGCCGAAAAACGTATGGTTCGCGCACGAACTGTAAAGTCCGCACCAGCCCAAATAGTTCTGAACAAGCGTCCATCCTCCGCCATCAATTTGGTATTCAACATCTACATAGTCCTGATTAGACACGTCATTACAATCATCTGCAGACATATAAAGCCCTTCATGATCTCCAATTTCAGAAATAGTAACACAAAAATCAATAGTAGTAAAACCAACAATATCAATAGATTCTGTTAGCAACCACGAATCGTGATCATTTACATCGTGTGCTTGAAACTTGTTATTTCTAACATCCCAAGTATCTGATGTCCCATCACAAGTTATGCAGCCGCCGGAGGTCCAGTCAATCGCTGGGTTAATAGTATTATTATTTGATCCTATCGTGGTCCCGTCAGTATAAGAAAAATCCTCGCTCCATAAAGAGCCAGCGCATTGCCCAATTACCGATTGATAAAATGACACAAAATTAAACATGAAAGCCAAGAAAACAGCCTTGTAAAACATGGTAATGAATTGCATTTAAATAAGTGGTCGAGAGCACTGGCCCTCAAGGGTGTTCACTTAACTTGATAAAGGTCAAATAATTCAACTCAAAACTACAGAAATATTAAATACTAAACCCGTTTGATGTTTTAATTTATCAACGCATTTGTAAACCTTAGTCTTGAAAAATATTGCGCCGAACTCAGTAGTCACAGAACCAGTCGGTCTCTGTGTTTTAGTGTCTCTTTAAGACAAATTTTAAACCACTCCGTGTACGCATGCGCATTCGCTTCAACATCTTCAAGAAGTGCGTTGAGTTCTATGTATTTTATTTCGTGCACTTCCTCTTTATTATAATGGACTTCACCATCAAATACACCGATAAACACGTGGTCCAATTCATGTTCCGTTAGGCCATTATCTAGTTCTTTTTTGTATATAAAATCAAAAGCTTTAGTTAGAGGACAATCAAATCCCATTTCTTCTTGAAGCCTTCTATGGGCAGCATCTATTGTCGCTTCTGCTTTTCTTGGGTGGCTACAACATGTATTTGTCCATAAACCCCCAGAGTGGTATTTATCTAGGGCCCTTCGCTGGAGAATTAGCTCCCCCTTCGAATTAAAAGTGAAAACTGAAAATGCACGATGGAGAATACCTTTTTTATGTGCTGCCATTTTTTCCATGAACCCTATTTCATTGTCCAACTCATCCACTAATACCACATAATCCATTTTATCTTTCATTTAATGTTCTACCGCTTTACCCGAACAAATATTGAATATTCTCAAGTTCTAAATTGTTTCGGCGAAAAGATAGGAATCTTTCTTCTTAATTCTTGCATCTATCAGGACAGTTAATAGCGCCTTTTTAATAATAAAAACCAATTCACTAAAAAATAATGAACTTCTTTAAACTATAGGTTCCGATCACTTTTGTTATTGGAAGTTTCATCTTGTAAGATGAACAAAGCTTGATTGCGTACCGGTTTCATTTTCAACAACGCAGTAATAGGTGCCTTCTGGAACCAATTCTCCTGATAGATTACGACCATCCCATATAGGATCTGGCAGCTCACTAATAAAAAGCACTTGCCCCCACCTGTTATAGATTGTTGTATTCTTGATTATACAGTTTCCGGTAAGGTCACCGATTACAAAAAAATCATTCTTACCGTCGCCATTTGGTGTGAAAACATTTGGGATTTCCAAATCGCAGGAATCACAATTTTCTGCGGTAATGGCCACAACATCAGTGGATGAACATCCTGTTAATTGATCCGTGACAGTTAATGTGTAATCACTAGAGGCGGTAATATTTGCAACGGGGTTTGCGATTGTTGCATCTGATAATCCCGAAACAGGAGTCCACGAATAGATATGGAACCCGATAGGGCCGGCTCCTAAATGGATAGTATTACCTTCGCAAATTGCGGTGTCCGAACGTACCGTAATCAGTGGGGGCGGAAAAACATTAATTGTTTGCCTCGATGTATCCGTTCCGCAACCGTCATTTAGAATAAGGCTAACTGCGTAACTACCTGAAGCTCCATAGACAATCATTGGTGGAATATCTCCAAAAAAAGACGCAGGAGTTCCTCCTGGAAACAGCCACTCATGAGAATGCGGTGCCTCATTAATTAAAGAGTTTTGACTTATGAAAATACTATCGTTGACACACGCATAAGAAACCGAATCAATAACCGCATGAGATGTGCAACATCCAGTGTTTACTATAATTGTAAATGTAGTCGATGCTGTGAAGCCTAACGCATCGGTAACTAAAACGGTATAGGTTGTCGTACTTGGAGGACTGATTGATGTTGAAAGTGCATTCGTATTCTGAACCCCAATTGTGCTCGACCAGGTTATCGCATATGGAGGTGTTCCACAATCTGGATTAAACAAAACCTGAAGACTATCAAATTCGCAAATTGTGGTGTCAGGTATTGCTGAAATATTGAACCCTGTAGTCACGATTACTGATTGTGTGATTGAATCTATGCAGCCAATGTCGTTAATCACGAAAAGCTGAACATGGTAGGTGCCTGGACTAGAATATAAATGGTGAGGATTTTGGATTCCTCCAGCCATATTTCCATCTCCAAACTCCCAAATCCAATCGATAATTGTTCCGCTGGTGTCATTAGAAAGATCAGTGAAGAACGCTGAGTCTGTTATACAACCGGAAACAGAATTGAAATCTACCAGTATTCCGCACGGTATCGTTGAAAACGAAGTGCAACTGCACTCCGTTGAATCAACCAGATTTGCAATTTGCTCAACCGTAGTCGGAGTAGTTTTAGTGTAAGACGCGATTGATTCAAGTAGCGGGTACGTGCTTTGAATTAAGGTTATTGAATTGGTATCTATTGTCACCGGAATTGTACTACAGCTAAATTGCTGGAGCGTATCAGAACGCAATAGGAGGGGATTGAATAGACTGGAAGTAGTAAAACTATTGGTGTATCCGATAATCGCAATGTTATCCGAAGAATTAATTACAATTTGCTTTCCTGCAGCACCACTGGTTTCGTCTCCGGGGCCATCCACTAGGTCTGTAGAAAGTAGCGTTCCATTTGAGTCCAGTAGTAAAATTAAAAGTCCGTCTTCCGCCGTATAGCTCGTAGTTCGGGTTGAAGCTACTAGTCTTCCATCGCTCAATTCTGCCAAGCCACAACTGATTTCTGCCCCAGTTCCTCCATAGGTTTTTGTCCAAAAAATGTTACCCCCAAAATCAACTTTGGTTAAAATCACATCTTGTGCTCCAAAGCTTGAAGTTGTACTGTAACCTAGAGCCATATAACCATCGGAAACTTCAATAACGTCATAATAAGCTTCATCGCCAGCGGCATTGTAAAGATTGGCCCAGATAATATCACCATTAGGATCGAACTTCACTATCCAGCCTTCGTAGTTAGAAATAGCATTTCTTCGATATCCAGTTGCCAGATAATTTCCATCGCTTGTACGAATAATATCATGAAGGAAGTCATTTCCTGTTGGTGTACCAAATACTTTTCTCCAACCTACATTCCCGGCGTCATCAACGTGAAATACGCAAATCTCATTCCCCCCAACAGACGGACTCCCTGTAACCCCGGCCATGGTATATCCATCAACTACACCCGCAACAATTCCCCTTGGATAATCGAAGCTGGTCTGTCCATAATGATACGAGTAAATTAAAGTGCCTGCAAGATCGAGTTTTAACAAATAGTAATCCCAAATGCCCCCGCCAAATGAAGTCCGCCCTGTAACAACAATGCTTCCATCACTGTCTTGAATCACACCAACACCAACATCCTCTCCAGGGCTCCCAAATGATTTTGACCAGATAATATTGCCACATGGATCTAGGCGTTCAATCAATAAATCTTCAGCCCCCGAACTAAATGAAGTCGTTAAACCAACAAGCACATAGCCACCATCTGAAAGCAATGTAATGCCATGAGCCTCTTCTTCCATAGGCGCATCGTAGAACTTCGTAAAGCAAGATTTTTCACATGCTCCAGCCGCTATTACCTCGACAAAAGCCGAACCAGAACCAGCACCTACACACAAGGCCGAGTTAAATGCTACAATTGAATACGTCGCGCTGGAATCTGGTGAAACTGGATGAAAATAGGGATTAGAAGTGATTCCGGTTAGGTTGTAGGTACTGATTCCTTCGGTATACGATACATCCCAAGGGGCAGCTCCAGTAAAGTCGAATCGAATAAAGGAAGAATAACCGTACAACATGGTTCCGCCCCCTCCAATTGTTACGGTTGGAGTATCCACCGTAATGTAGCCTGACATCAACAAAGTATCAGCACCATCCGAATTGGAAACAATTAGCTGAACGTCATATGTTCCAGCCACACTGTACGTTATAATGGGGTTTTGGATAGTAGAGCTAGTTGGACTCCCTCCCGGAAAGTCCCATATCCATCCCGTAGGACTGTTGGAGCTCAAATCAGTAAAGTTAACTGTTGATCCGATACAAACATCTTGATAATCAGAGATGAAAGCTGCAGAAATGGGTTTGATACACTCGAGCGCGTGAAGGGCATTGATTCTTCCCGACCCTAACATTCCGGAAAAACTGGGGTTAACTGCATCAATGGGGTCGCAAGTTGATTCCAAACAGGCTTCAATTTCGTCTACCGTTTGTAGCGTGTCCTTAGATAACATCAATGAGATTAAGCCAGAAACTAATGGGCAGGCCATGGAAGTCCCATTTTTTGTTCCATAGTTACTAACGCCATCTCCAAGACAACTGTATATGTTACTGCCTGGCGCCATAACGTCGATGGTGCTTCCATAGTTCGAAAAGCCGGAAATAACATCACCAGTCGTGGTAGAGCCTACGCTGATAACGTGATTGTAGGAGGCCGGATACATCGGCAAGCTAGTGCTTGAATTCCCTGCAGCGGCAACACAAACAATATTGCTAGCATAAGCAGCGTCAAAAATGGTTTGATACGTAATTGAATACATCCCGCCTCCCCATGACATATTAATGATGTGGGCGCCTGAAGCAATGGCATAGTTTACTCCTAAATAAGCATTGGCTAAAGAAGAACATGCCCCAGTGCCTATTTTAACCGCCATTATTTGGCTATTGAAACCAATTGATGCTATACCCAATGAATTGTCTGTTACCGCTGCGGCAATTCCTGCGCAATGTGACCCATGTGAAAAACACGCAGAGGAAGCGGTGGCTGGTGGATTTGGATCGTTGTCCCCGTCTGCTGCATCCCAGCCATTTACATCATCTATATATCCATTGGCGTCGTCATCTATTCCATTGCCCGGAATTTCACCGGGATTAGTCCAAATGTTAGCGCTTAGGTCCTCGTGGGAAAGTAAAATCGCATCGTCCACCATGGCAATGATTCGATTATTGCCCATTGTTTCATCCCACGCCTGTTCTGCAAATATTTGTGTGAGGTTCCATTGAGAAGTGTGCAAATCATTAGGCGTATAAAAGGCTTGATAATCGGGAACTCGTTCAACATATTCGACCAAATCATTCGACTCCAAAGTTTGATAAACATCTACCCATTCACCCGAGTATTCTACAACAAACACTCTGTCAAGCCCATTATAACCGATCGTTATAGGATCAGTTAATTCTGCGTCTAGCACTTTTAATTCCGCTTCAATTTTTGTAAAATCAGACTTTGAGATCAGCTTTACAAATAGCTGGCCATCCACAAATTGGGCTTGTATAGCAAAAGAGATGCAACAGAAAAAGGCGACTAATGTGGTTTTCAATGACATTTAAATGCCCGTTAATATACGCCATTTAGATCTTTAAAACTCAAAGTGAGATTAAAGATTAGACTTGTAGACGAATACAAAAACTTATTCTGAAATCTGCGCCTGTAAAGTTGGATGACGAATCTACAATTTGTTTAAAAACTCTGTTTCCTCTGCAGTACACAGGCTAGTAGATTTTAAATAATCGACAATTTTAGTGACAAGAAAAGGCTCTTTCTTATTTTTCTCTGCAGACAACAAGCCCCGTATAACAACCTGCTTATCTTCTTTAATCTCTCCACTATAACCGAGAAAAAAAGGTGCATTCATTTGAATCGTCAATCTTAGAAATCGAGGCTCTATGTCACTAGGGTACTTGGATATTATTTTGTCGAGTGCTTTTCTGCCCTTATTGAAATACTTTAATTTATTACTCACGCCAGAGGCTTTCTCAGCATACATCGTGAATGCGGCACTTTTATAGGCCAGTATCAAATAATTAGAATCTTCTATTTTCTGAAGTTCGACAATCCAGTCTGCAATCTTTTTATCTTTTTCACAAACTTTAAAAAACCCCCGTCTAACTTCACTTATTGAACTTGATCCGAACGAAAACCAAATAAATAATGCCCCTACCAATGTTGATTTCAAAATCATCAAATCCAATTTAAACAATGTCTAATATAAGAGCCTAGAAAAAGGACTAGTTTTCGCTTATTGGGAATCCGTATTCTTTTCTCCAGAACACAATCAGCAGGTGTTTTCTTGATTTTCTTTAATAGTCGAGAGTAATAAACATAAGCTACGTAAACCCCAAATCGTGAGGATTTCGGAAGCTGTTTTAAACCAATGTAGCCGTCATGAAAATCTGATTCAATTTCTTTTTCAATTCTGCCTTTTGTTTGTTCAGAAAATTGATTCACATTAATATTTGGAAAGTAGACGCGGCCTAAACCATTGAAATCCGCATTTAAATCTCTTAAAAAATTAATTTTTTGGAAAGCTGCTCCCAATTTCATTGCACTAGGCTTGAGACTCTCGTATTTGTCATTATCGCCATTCACAAATACTTTTAAACACATTAAGCCTACCACTTCAGCGGAACCCAATATGTACTTCTCATAGCTCTCTTGGTCATGACCTGTTTGCGAAATATCCATGGCCATAGAGTCCAAAAATGTTTCAATCAAGTCGTGCGGAATATCATACTTATTTACAGTTAATTGAAAGCTGTGAAGAATTGGATTCAAACTTATTTTTTCTTGAATGGCGATAAATGCATCTTTCCTGAATCTCGTTAAAAGATCACCCCTCTCGTATTCATGAAAAGAATCAACAATTTCATCAGCAAAACGGACAAAACCATAGATTGCATATATTGAATTTCGAAGGTCGTTGTCTAGAAATCGAATTCCCAACGAAAATGACGTGCTATATGCATTCGTTACCATCTTGCTGGATTTCAAAGAAACGTTATCAAAAATAGCTTTCATATTAGATAATCTTTTGTTATTTCAGCTGCGACAACTTGACCAGAAATAATTGCTGGTGGTACTCCAGGACCCGGAACAGTTAATTGACCAGTAAAATAAATGTTTTTAACCTTTTTGCTTTTGAGCGAAGGCTTTAAGAATGCGGTTTGCTTAAGGGTATTTGCCAGGCCGTATGCATTACCTTTAAAAGCATTATAATCCTCGACAAAATTACTGTAGGCATAGCTCCTTTTAAAAATAATATTCTCTTTGATTTTTTGGTTCGTTAAACTTTCAAACCGATCTACTACCATGTTGAAGTATTTTTCTCTCGTATCCTCCTGATCATCTTTGAGTCCAGGCGCTACAGGAATCAATATAAACATGTTTTCCTTGCCTTCCGGAGCTACTGTAGAATCTGTTTTCGAAGGCACAGAGACGTAAAAAAGTGGATTTGACGGCCACTTTGGGGAATCGTAAATTTCCTTAGCGTGTTGGTTAAAATCTTGATCAAAAAATAGATTGTGATGCTGCACATTTTTTAGCTTCTTATTTAATCCGCAGTAAAAAATTAGACAAGAAGGGGCTAAAACTCGCTTGTCCCAGTACTTTTCTGAATAGGTCCTGTAGTTCGGGGGAATTAACTTATGCTCAACATGATGATAGTCTGCTCCGCCGATAACTATGTCAGCCTTTATTTCGCGCTTGTCCGTAATTAGGCTTGTCGCACATCCATTAACTACTTCTATAGACTGCACAGACTCATTGAGACTAATCTTGACTCCTTTTTCTTCTGCCAAAGATTTCATTGCATCTACAATTTTATGCATTCCTCCTTGCGGATACCACGTTCCAAGCTTTAAGTCTGCATAATTCATTAAACTGTATAGTGCTGGTATATTACTGGGTTTAGCACCTAAAAACAAGACAGGAAATTCAATTATTTGAATGAGGTACGGGTTCTTAAAATACTTACGGACTAATTTTGAAAAGGAGCTGAAAAGACTCAATTTCATTGCTCCTTTAAGAACCTTACCGTTTGCAAATTCAAGGATAGAAGTAGACGGTTTAAAAACAAAATCAGTTAAACCTACTTCGTACTTGTATGCTGCATCTTCTAGAAACAAGGCTAATTTTTTCGCACTTCCTGGCTCAACCGATTCAAAGAGTTCGTGCAACTTATTTTCGTCTGCCGGTACATCAATTAAATCGTCACCTCCAAAAAACACTCTGTATCCTGGGTCAAGTCTCTGCAATTGATAGTAGTCCTCAACGCGCTTTCCAAAAATTCCAAAATAATTCTCGAAGACTTCTGGCATCCAATACCACGATGGCCCCATATCAAAAGAAAAACCTTCAGCTTCAAACATGCGCGAACGTCCACCACATTGATTATGTTTCTCAATTATTTCCACTTGAAAACCTTTGGAGGCTAAACAAGTAGCGACTGAAAGACCAGAATAGCCCGCACCTATGACGACAACTTTGTGCATTAAGATTGTTTGTAGTCTTTAAGCTCCACAGCTAAAATTTTCCGTGCCGCGAAAATACGACTTTTGACCGTTCCTATGGGTATTGAAAGTTTTTCTGCGATTTCTTTGTATTTGAATCCGGCTACGTGCATTTCAAATGGGCTTTTCAGCTCCTCTTCTAAACTGTTTATTGCCTTCTTAATCACTTGCAAATTCATCCGCTCTTCCCCACCAACATTTGCTGAACTATCAGAAAAGCTGAGGTATTGAAATTGAACAGAGTTCTCTGGAACAACATTGCTTCTTTTCTTGCGCCTGTAATCATTGATGAAGGTGTTCTTCATTATGGTGAATAACCATGCTTTGAGATTGGCTGGATCAACAAATTTGTCTCTATACCTGAAAGCTTTTAAAATTGTGTCTTGAACTAGATCTTTGGAATCATCACTACTCAAAGTGAGGCTCTGAGCGAAATTCCGCAGGTGATCTTGTAATCCTGCGACCTGGAAATTAAATTCTACTGATGTCATTTTGTTTAACTTTTTGCAATTAATATTAAACAAACCTAGGCTTTTGTTTCATCTTTTACAAATTATGTTAAACAAATTTTACATTTTAAGTGCCAGACTAATGCATTTCCAATCATATTTCATCCGGATACATGGCCATTAAATGATCGACCAATGGCATTTTTATAACGACAAAAAAATGTTAAAAGCAGACAAAACAAGTATTTAATTTATTTGCAAACAAACTTTTCAACAACCAAAATGCTTGCGTTTTTTCTTTTAACAAAATCACACTGAAATCACAAACAGTTGTTTTTCAATCACTTACGCAAAATCAATGTCGCTACAACACCTCTAAGGAGCTGTTTTCAGAATTATATTTTGTTTTTAGAACGACTGGAGGCCAAAACTATAACATTATTGGTTTATTGTAGATTGTACAATAATATTACTACATTAGTAGGGCCTAATTACACTTTTATCGACATTAATGACCAATTCGTCTACTTGTTTGCAGCCTAATTCTATTGATCCCCATGATAATAGATTACAACATTATGACCTAGATGCACTTTTTGCAACCAGTCATTATTTTACATGAGGGGGC
>ENA-UOXV01007955-UOXV01007955.1-marine-metagenome-genome-assembly--contig:-NODE-7955-length-10569-cov-4.804356_pt1 | contig 10569 bp, 2 predicted proteins | sample MGYA00238165_ERZ766961 | MGnify/ENA primary metagenome ERZ766961 (study PRJEB28924, sample SAMN03173240) | marine metagenome | biome: Marine; feature: Water; material: Subsurface seawater | place: North... | reverse complement strand
GGTCAGCATCAGTGCGTCATAGCGCACATCAAGGCTATCGTCCAGGATCGTGACGAGTACGGTGCCAACTACCACCTCGCGTCTTATGCCAAGCACCACAAGGGTCTGCATCCAGACCGTGAAGAGTGGATTAAGGCAGACATGAGATATGGCAACGAGGTACTTATGCAAATAGATCACTTTCGCCATACCTACCCGTACCATGCTCAAGTAGCAGACAGCGACCCGTACGTCAAGTGGATATGCACGCCGACACCGGGGTTGAGCGACACTGCAGGCTCCATGTTGGGGGCCGATGACGCTGATGGCGAAGGTGGCAACAGCGAAGGTGGCAACACGGAGTCTTTCGTGCGTATGATCACAAGTGATCCACATGACGACGAGGAGACCAAGTTGCACCTGGCGGACGAGGCGATGTACCAAGACGCCCAGCTGCGTGAGGAAGTCATCCGTGCACGGGGCCAGCAAGTGTTCACCACAGTCGACGACCAGAGGAGTCTTTCGTTACACGACACGGCAATGTTCGAACGCCAAGTTGCTGACCAGGTCCACAGGAGAGGGGTCCAAGAGGAGATCCCCGACAAGAAGCACCTCGGGTTCGGAGAGGCCGACAAGAAGAAGAACGAGAGTGACTCAAGTCGGTGCCACGATGACCCGGCGGACGAGCAACAAGACCGTCTGCCTCGGGGAGAAGGGAAACGCACTCAGAACTACATCGACTACCTCAAAGTTTCGGCTGGTCAAGTGGAACGAGGCGAGATCCGAGACCGTGGTCTAGACGACACAAGGTTTATCATGCACGAGGTGCCGAGATCCGGGATGCAGAAGAACATGATACTGCAGGAGCCCGGGGAGTCAACGCCAAACATGCTACTTCGGTGGAACCAAGGGCACAAGGATGACAGGACAGGGGTCCGCAAGTTCAGAGACCAAGTACCTTTCTACGACAGGCACAAGCAAGACCTTCAATGTCATGACCGTCAAGGGCCGTCCAGCAGTGACGGCAAGGGCAAGGCTACCGTTCCGGGGAGCCTGGAGCAGCCGGAGGTCATGCTCAGGCAGGTCGTGGACGAGAAGCTCCGCTACTTTCAAGGACCAATGCCGTACCAGAGTGGCCAGGCCGGAATAACGGTTAACTACGGGCCAGGGCCCATCCTTCAAGTTTATGACTGCCCGCCTCACGAGCAAGTCTCGGATGAGGAGCTCACACGGAGGATGTTTGCGGCGAGTGAAGAACTCGGAGAGGGAAAGTGCCGCGACTGCAACGGGGCCGACGTGTGCTCCGAGTGCGGGCCGACCCCAAGAGAGGAGCAAGTTCAAGATCAAGGATCCAAGAAGCCCGAAGGTCGAGGTCGCAAGCGCAAACAAGAAACTCCCGTCAAACGCCGCCCAGGCAAGCCTGAGATCATGATGATCAGGGCAGTTCAAGGAAGATCGTCACACTCGAGGCCATCGACACGGGAGATGATCGAGCAACTGGCGCTGCGGATCCCAGAAGGCAAGAACGATCAGTACGAGATTTTCAAGGACATGTCGTCGGAAACCGTGCGTCAGATCAAGTTGCAGTTGGAAGCCAACAAGCTCAAGGAGCGGGTCACGAAGAAGGCCCCGAAGAAGAGCGACGTCTATGGCGATCTGAAGAAGCTCCAATTGAAGATGTTCGGAAGGGGCCAAGTGTCGTCACTCTCGGACGAAGAACGGGAAGACGGAAAAAGGGTGATGTTGGTGGACACTGGGGTCCGGGGAGGACCTTACTCAGGAGACAGAAGCATCTTCTTCAACCCAACATTCGACCCGTTACTCTCGCCAGCCAAGGTGGCCGACCAGCAGACGATGGACCACTGCCATTCAGAACTACTCAAGGTTGAGTATTACGATGAGAATTGGAACTACATGGCTTCGAGCATTCAGAAGTTCCGCTACGAACCCGCGATGAAGAACAACACGATGGCCCATCCGCTGGAGCTCGAGGGATCGGACAAGTTGGAGATCACGCGCGAGAAGGGGGGAAGCTTCTTACTCATGGAAAACGGCGTAGAAGTTCCACTCGTCGGCGATGGAGAGAGCGGGGACGGCGTCCAAAGACACATCTACTTCATGACAAAAGAAGTATCTCGCTCACAAGTGAATGGAGTCGAGAGCAAGGAGTACCGCAAGCGGCGAACCGGCTTGGCCAAGCACACACTTCAACACTGGCACTCGATCTTCAACCACGCCGACAAGGAAGCGGTGCGGAGATCGATAGAAAACTCTGTTGGAGGGCTCATCGTCAGTGGGCCGAAGCAGGAGTGCCCCACATGCTTGGTCACCAAGGCACGGCGTCAGGGCGCCAATACCAAGGACCCGCACGCGAAGAACATCGTCGAGCAGCTTCTCGGGCGAGGATCCACGGAAGGGATATCGCAGAGCGCTGTACTCAAGTTCCACCAAGACATGTTCAAGGCGGCGGCCAAGCTGAAGCCGACGAAGCACTCGAAGTTCGGAGATGTCAATCCGGACTGGCGAAAGAGGTTCGTCCAAAGAGAACATCCGATGCAAACGTTGTCGTGCGACCTGGTTCCGATAAAGCTAGGGGAGCTTCAAAGCTACCTGCACGTGATCGTCTGCTGTTCAACTCGGTACATGTGGGTCTTTCATCACACCGAGAAGAGCCAAGTTGTTGAGTCACTGGAAAAGATCATCAACTTCAGCCGGACGTATCGCCATCGGATCGCTCAGATCATCACCGACGACGCCGGAGAGTATCGGTCCGAGAAGGAAGACAAGTGGCGACAAGTGTGTGCAAAGAACCACATCTTGGCGACTCGGACCATGCCAAGGACGCAGAGGGCAAACCCGGTGGAGCGTCACGTCCAAGTGTTCATGTCAAGGTGGACCACGGCTCTCCATCACGCACTACTACCAGTAAGAGTCTTTGCGATGTTGACGGTCCAGGAAGTGGTTCGGAGGATGAACTACACGGCAAGGCAGGCGATCAATTGGGAGTCGCCCTATTACCGCATGTTCAACTCGCATCCAGACTTGTCCTCACTCTTCGTCATCGGAAGTTTGTGCGTTCTCATGAAGCCAAGCTCACATATCAAGGGCGGCGGGATGTACCACAAGCTTGGACCAAAAGGTGTCTGGGCGATCTACCTGGGCACGGATCAGGCTGGCGGCCAAGGGCATGAAGTGTACCGGCTAGATACCGGGCAAGTGTCTCGTTCAGACGACGTTGCGGTCGAAGATCAAGTACAACCACGTGTCACCGTTCTCAAGGAGCTCCGGGCCCAACTCGGTCACATCGACTTCGACACGGCCATTGAGGTCATCAACCGTCAACACGATCCCGATCAAGCGGTCAAGCTCGAGGAGGTGGTCATGGGCAAGCCGATCGGCGAGACCGGTCTGGCCATGCCGCCGGAGGTCGGGATAAGATCCAGAAACCAGTCGACCACGGTAGCAGGCGTGCCCGTCGATTTACTGGGCGAGGCCATTCTCCGTGCGCGGCTGAAGAAACCAGTCATCAAGACGGAGCCCAGTCAAGAAGCTCTCCCGAAGGTGACGGTGGACGACATCACGGATGCGGAGCCACCAGAAGAAAAGACCGTGGAGTCGGAAGAGCCGCGACGAGGCGAGGGCGTGGACCAAAAGGTCGATTCGAAAATCAAGGATGTCTCGTTCGATCAAGACTTACCGTCGGATCCGGAGCGGACCACACAAAAGCCGCACGTGCGTCGGAATCCGTCCAGACGAGGGCGAGGAGTTCCAAAGGCGATCTTGGCACCACCGGACGAGTATCGGGGTGGGTATGACTCAAAAGGATATGCGCGGTCGCTTCGAGAAGAGCCGCCCGAGATCTACATCTATGCTGTAGAAGAAGTTCTGACAGACCAAGATCATATCACTGGGACGGAGGCAGACGACTGCTCCGCCATCATCGACATCCTACATTATGACCAAGGAGGCGACCGTATCGTTTCGTATACACAACGTCAACTGCTCGCAGAACCAGTGGGGCCGCTGTTAGACACGGAGCGAGATCGGCGACTCCGGGCCTCGCGAGAAGACGACAACCAAGGGCGAGTTGGGTCGGTCAGCGACAAGGACACGGGTCTCAGTTACCGCGAAGCGATCTCGGACAACCCAGATGCAGCCGAAGCGAATGCGTTCCGGCTGGCGCTCAAGAAGGAGTTCCAGGACGGGTTGTTAGGCGGAGGCATCATCAAGTTCGTCCATGAGCGGGAGGTTCCTCGTGATGCAAGGATCGTACCGATGCTACTCACCTTCCTGCGAAAGCGTCACGTCACGGGTCCGTTGAAAGGACTCGTGAGGATGTGGAAGGCAAGGGCATGCTTGCGGGGAGACATCCAGAACAAGTATTTGTCCGTCGAGCAGCGGTACGCGAACAGGGCTCCGACGGCTGACCTTAGCGTGTGTCGGGCACTCATGGCCATGTCGAAGGACGAGGGGGTGTTCAGCCTTTCGGCTGACTACTCCCTGGCATTCACGAACGCCACTCCGGGAAATGAGACATATTGCTCGTCCCCACAAGGATGCCACCGGTATGCCGCAAACGGTCGGAAGATGTTTCTTCGGCTGTGCAAGAACCTCTACGGGTCAAGCGACGCGTGCCTACGGTGGTGCAACCTGGCGTTCAACCTTCTGAAGTTGGTTGGACTCAGCCAATCGCTGTACGATCCGTGCCTTTGGCGCGCCTGCAAGACCACCAAGCAGTTCGAGATCGAGATGGAGGAGTTCGAGAGGAACCCGGAGATGGACATGGAACATAAGGGAGTGGACCCCACTGAGGTCGAAGATGACAAGACTTACCTGTACGCGGTCGGCCAGGAGCAGCCAGAAGAAGTACTGCAACTTGCCAACGCGCCGGATCCAGGCCAGGTGCTTGCCGAGAACGACCTCGAGATGTCTGACGCCCAAGCGGCAGCTGAAGAACACAGTCACTACTACTTCTCTCATTCGGACATCACGCCCACGGTCAGTCCGGTGGAGCTGTCGACCCTCATCGCGGCTCAGCCAAAGAACTTCGAGACGGTCAAGGGAGATTTCTCCGAAGAGCTGCCCAACGGGCGCGACCTGCCAACCGACTTTGTGATGTTAGTCATTTATGTTGACGATACGTTCATCATCTCGTCAAGCAAGAAGGTCCTGTTGTACCTGCGGAAGAGGTTGCTTACGCTCTACAAGGGGACATACGAGGATAACCCAAGTGTGTTCCTGGGACAAGTGCTCACGTATCACAAAAACGGGGATCTCATGCTCTCCCAAGATGCATTGATCAAAAAGTCGCTGATGAACAACGGTTTCTCCGATCTGAAGCACAGCCGCCAAGGCCGAGTGCCAATCCGAGAGTTCATCGAGCCGCAGGTCAACGAGGAGAAGTCGCCGAGCCACAGACGGCTGCGGTGCAAGGGGAAGATGGACATGATGGTCTTGCTGGGGGAGGTAGGCTACATAGCACATACGCACCCTTATATCAAATTCGCGCACGGGCAGCTTGCCCGAATCATGACGCGACCACAAGATGAGCACTTCCGTATCGCCAAGAACATGATGCGGTACTTGGTGGGCCGACTTGGGCACGGCGTGACGTTTCGGAAGGATATGCCGCAGGACTTGTTCATCTACGTGGACAGCAACTTCGGAGTGACCAACTACACTGGCATTGCGGTGTTCCTCAATGGAGGCTGCATCTTCTCGAAGTCGCTGAGGCAGAAATACGCCTCCCGTTCCTCGTACGAATCCGAACTGTCGGGCATCTCGGAAGGCGTGAGGATCGCGCTCTACTACCGAGCCATTGCACGCGACCTCGGGATGAACATCGAGAAGGCGGTGGTCTTCAACGACAACGAAGCGGCGGTGAATGAGTCGCGCGCCGCGCATTCGGGAGGAGGAACATCGAAACTCCGGCACCACATGATTCGCAACAACTGGGTCAAGCAGCAGTTCCAGCGCGGGCTCGTGGATATCATTCACGTGCCAACGGAGGACAACGTCGCCGACATCCTCACGAAGCCCATCACCAGCGAGGAGAAGTGGGACGACCTCTATGCCCAGTTAATGGGAGAGTGCCGCGCCAGATCAATCGTCAAGTATGTGGACGATCAGGCGGCGGCGGAAAAGACGGATTAGCAACCATACCAAGAACGGGCGTCGGTCCGGGAATTGACAAGTCCCTGATATCAAGTCCGATTGTATGCGGGCCTAACGGCCGCTGAACCAACGAAGACCATCATCGTCAAGATTACGATGAACGGCAACCAAGTTACTGTTGGGGTAGAAATCTGAACAGGAACGCGAAGGCAAAGAAAAAGAAGAAAAACCAACGCGAAGCCTATCAGAAGGATCATCCAAGAAGACAGGTACCGGGAGGCGCCCGGTGAAGAACCAGAAACCGTCAAGGACAACAACGAGCCGAGTGAGGGGCCGGCTGCATCAAGGGACAGATCGTCACCAAGTGCGGATTAAGCCCAAAAGTCCTGTGAAGCCCGTCGCGGGTTTTCCCGCCTGCGGATGCGAGCAGCTGCAACTGCCTGTCATCCTAGCATGCGCGAACGGGGAGTGTTACGCTGAGGGGCGTGCGCTCCGGTGTGTCCGGTCATGACCGGGAGACATCAAGTTATTCAGTGCCACGTGGAAGATAACGTGGGTACAAAGGAGTAAGTGTGCCACACACGGGTGTGGGCACACATTGCATATATATGGGCCACACACGAGTGTGGGCACATATTACATTAGTCGCAGAGACGGGAGACATCAAGATGCTCCGCGTGTCTGCACAACGCTATTACAAAGGCATGGCCACTCACTGAGTGGAACCCCTTTTGTGAATATATGTTTTGAATAGAAATACGAGATCTGAGCTGGCACCATGGGAGGCCAGGATTATACCTGGCCATGGTATTACGTAATTCCACGACCACGGATCTTCGGCGGAGGAGGAAGCCTCGCCGTGAGCCGGGTCAGGACCAGCGGGCCGGACTTTATCGTATTATGGAAAAGGGACGAAGGGGATTACGAAAAACAACTGCCAGAGGGCGGAACGACAAACTCATAAATGTAACATCAGACACCTTTCGACCAACAGTAGTAGGAGATAGGAGCACCTGCGCGGTGCTCCGACCCTCCCTGTCTGGTAGTGTCTAGCTACTAATCACTAGTGTGCCGGGGACGCCCGCGCACACCCACACAGTGTGTGTCGAAGTGTTGCAACGCTTCCACACCACGCCCGTAGAGTTGTAAAGCGTTGGCTTCCTCTTACAAAAGATATCTCACTAACTGCCGGGCCGCGTTCGCGACCTGCTGCACCTCCCACCTCCGTGTGTGTCACCCCTGCCCGGCGTCACTCCCCCGGCACGTACACACACCAGGTTCAAGTGGAGAAAGACGCCTTGAGTCAGGCGCACAAGACCCGGCCGCGTGAGCTCTACCGCGGGACTCGGGCAAGCGGATCAAGTCTCGGATACAAGGTGTGTCAAAAGATACTCCCCCGAGTTTCCTCTCATCCGCCAAGGCAAAGGGGACGGTCGTTGAGCCGCCGTCGCCCCGTCCAAGGTCCGCACGAGCCTCAGAGCTGTGCGTTGATCCCGACCACGCCTCAATAGGTTATTTTCGCCTTATTGGGAAGAAGACGTGAACGTCTCTTCGCTACCTCGGAAGCCTCGCCAAAGAAGATGGCGACTACTTCCACAAGTTCGTTGTTCGTCCCAGAGCCCTTGCAGAAGCCGCTCGACACTGACGCTGCTCGCACGTCAGCCGGGAACATGAACCACAACCTCCGTTCGGCCGTTGATGGACTCACAGAGATCCAGCGGCTGGTGCTGACGTGCCGCGCCAAGGGCTGGGCCGTCAAGGAGACCAACCCTGAAATAGGGGTGCCTGATCAGCCAACTCGGCTGGTACAAGGCGGGACACCGTTGGGCTATCGCCCGAGGAGTCTGAGGCCCAGCGCGACACGCGGGGCCGAAGCTGCTGCTGCCGCATCAAGAGGGCCGCCCAGCAGTCAAGACGGGGAGTCGTCGGAAGACGAGTCTCAAGGGTCCGCCGACGACGGGGGCCAAGCGGGGTCGGGCCGTGCAGGGTCGGATCCAGTAGGGGCCGGTGGGGAGAACAAGACCGCCGACGCCACGGACGACACGACAACGCCAGGGCCGAGAAGAGCACTACTCGTCGATGGGCCTGAAGGGCAAGGACCACCACCGCCACCGGACGGGCAAGAACTCATTCACCAACGGCAACCGCGGCGACCACGAAAGGCGCCCAGGGCAACTGGATTCGTGAAAGGGGGAGGCGATGTCGTCTTCTTGGGGTACGCCGACGAGGGCTACTTGGGCACCATCCCGATCATCGACGAGGCGACAGGATGTGCGCAGCTCAACTGGGGCATCGAGGCCTACATCCTCAACGACGAAGATCAAGGTGCCGAGACTATCCGTTCACTAGTTGCTGGGATCCACAACCTCATCCTTTCGTCAGTCAAGAAGGACACGGCCCTCTACCACAAGCTGTGCCGTGACTCGGGCCAGATGAAGATCAACGCTCACCTACGCACGCTCGAGACCGGGTGTATCTGTCGGATGTTCAAGACCCTCACGGACGAGATGACAGAGATCCGAGAACTGCTTCAAGAGGAGTGGCTCGGTCGATGGTTCGGGTGGAGCGTCAAAAACGATCGCGATCTCGTCAAGGGCCTCGTAAAAGCCGAAAGCATTGCTGTCGAAGGAGACCAGTACCAGAACGCGTGGAGCGACAAGTCCCTGGCAGTAGAAGATGTGCCTCAAGAACAAGTCTTCCACAAGCAACTCGTCAAGCACCTCCTGGCGCGAATAACTTGCCAAAACCACATGCTGAACCAGTACCTTTTCGATCTGAAGTTCGAGTACGAGCAGGGCACACGACTATACAACATGTGGGAGTTTATCGAGCAACTTCGCGATCGAGCTCAACGCGTAGCCCGTCACGAGGCTCAGCGTCAGATGCGGGAAGGCACGGTAAACTCGGTCCAACCGCGTACTCCAAGACCAAGTCGTCCAGCGACTCCGAGCTCGCGGAAGCCCTCGCAGGACCCAAGTGCGTCCGGTCAGCAGATCAAGTGTTACACGTGCGGCGCAGGCGGGCACAAGAGCACTGACTGCTCAAGGCCCCAGAACAGCGCCGGGACCAGAGCTCGAGAGCAAAGCCAAAGCAGCAGAGGGCGGCCAAGGTCGTCCGGGAGCTCAGGCACGAGCAGTCGTGGGTCCAGCACGAGCAGCCGTGGATCAAGGGCACCAGAAAGCAGCCGCCAAGGTCAAACGTGCAACTACTGCGGCAAGCCCGGGCACATAGAAGCAGAGTGCTGGGCAAAGGGCCGGGAGACAGGTGGCCAAGCCGGGGGTCGCGGACGGCCCTCACAGCGCGGCGGAGGCCGAGGTGGCAAAGGCCGAGGCGGAGGTCGCGGTGGAAAAGGCAGCGGGTCGAGCCATGGGTCCCGGGGAGGGGGCCGGGGGACGGTGATGAACGTGTACTCTGTGCAGGAGCAGGAAGAGGCGTTCGCCGCCTTCGCCAACACGATAGCCCAAGGAGAAGGCGGCCGACTCGGACCTCAAGAGCAGTTCGCAAGGATATCGGACCACATCATCAACCACTTCGGCGAGGACGACGAGAGTGGCGGTCCAAGTGTCAACACGATCTACGACGACGATGGAGACTCCGATGCCAGCTCAAGTGCGTCTGGTTCAAGTGCGTCTGGGGCGGGGTACGTAACTCCCACCATGACGAACGTTGAGTTCGAGAGCTGGTGTGGGAGTTGCAGCGAACTAGAACTCGCTGAGTTCCTGCAGAGCCAGACGACGTCGTACCTGAACTCGCTGGGTGAACATCTGAGCATCGTGAAGGACATCTTTGATGACGACACCGGCAAGCTCGAAGCAGCCCACGCCAAGGTCCAGGAGGTCCTCCGTGTGGCCCTATCGTGGAGAGGTGCCCCCAAGTGCGAGCCCGTCGAGGCAAAGGGAATGGTTGCAGCCATCTCCCCAAGCTTACGCGACCAAGAGCAACCCGAAGCGAGTCCACTTGTACGTCCAGAAGAGGCGCCACCATCACCGCCGAGCGCGAGCAAGGTTCTGGAAGGAGCACCCTGGCCACAGCCAGAGGTCCACAGGGGCCTTGTGGATCTCGACAAGGCGTACGACCAGTACCAAGGGCCGTTGAACTTCGGCGAGATAGCCTGTGGGCCGTACCAGATGCCTGCCATGCCGGACTATTCTCGCGTGAAGGCCCTCAAGATGTACTCAAAGGTGTACGAGGCCCCGGACAGTTGGTACGAGACCTGGGAGAACTGGACCAGCCTTCGTCAAGAAAACTTTCGCGGCGTGGAGGCAGAGCTCAAGGCGCATCATTCTCATTTACATGCAGTCAGGCAGTCCGAGGCTGAGGTTCGACTACAGTTGCAACATGCTGAAGAGGACCGCCAAGAGGCCGAAGAACGGTTGCAGTACCTCATCGCCGAAAAGATTGCACTTGAAGATGACCGGCGCGCAACGCTGATCCAGATCGACCGATGCGAAGCCGAAGAGGACCATCAAGCGCGAC
>ENA-UOXV01007953-UOXV01007953.1-marine-metagenome-genome-assembly--contig:-NODE-7953-length-10570-cov-6.829672_pt1 | contig 10570 bp, 7 predicted proteins | sample MGYA00238165_ERZ766961 | MGnify/ENA primary metagenome ERZ766961 (study PRJEB28924, sample SAMN03173240) | marine metagenome | biome: Marine; feature: Water; material: Subsurface seawater | place: North... | reverse complement strand
GGCTCTTTTTTAAAGCCACCCAAAAAAGTAGGAAGATAACTTTTAATATGCCATTTAAATAAAGCAATAATTTTATTTTTTGAATTTAAACCATTATCAATTTTATACCTTTTTTGATCTTTATTTGAATTAATCCTGATGACAGCACTACTTACATTGGTGTCTATAAATAAAAAACTATCACATTTTGATAATAAAATTGTTTCAGCAATTATTTCACCTCCCATTTTATAGCGATGCTTATTCCTTGGGTAAATACTAAAAGCATTATTTTTATTTGATCTAAATGAACTTTTTAAATAAAGTAATTTTTTATTAAATTTTTGGATAAAAAATTTTAAGTGACTCTCTTCTTCTGTAACTAAAAAAATTTTATCTAAGTTATCTTCATTTAAAATTTTATTGGTTAAATTTAACATTTGATTTTTTGTTGGCACTAACGGATGGCCTGCTGATGTTTTGTAACTTGTTCCTCTAAAATGGATGCCCAAAATTCTATTATTATTAAAATATTTATTTTTGAAACTTTCTACATATCTTTTTAAATAATCCTTAAAAAATATATTTTCATCAAATAATTTTTTAAAAGATTTGTCTTCTAGGTGGTAATTAAAAAAATTGTAAAAATTATTACCTGATATAATTACTTTATGACTATTATAAACTTCTTCCAATTCATACTTTGAAATTTTTTTAAAGAAATAATTCCATGAATTTTTTTCCTTCAATGAAATACTGTCATCATTATAAATAGAAACAAAATTTTTCATATCTACAATTGGAATAAAGTTATACTTTTTTGCAATCTTAATATGATTTAGAACATATAGGATATTTGAAAACATTCCTGCACCTGGCGTTCTTCTTATGATATAAAAAATTTTATCCTTATTAAGTTTTCCTAAATTTAATATAAGACTATAATCACCTTCTATATTTATTTTATTTTTTAAGCTTATTTTTTCAAATTCATCAACAACATTTTTTTTTTTAATTAGAGATTTTGGTTTTGGGTCGAGAAAAACCAGGTAAAATTTTTTAAAAATATTGATCACAATTTTTAAATTATAGTCTTTTATTATGTTTATGAACTGTATATATATACATTATGCGAGCTTCTATAGTCATTACTACCATAAATAAATTAAATCAAAATATAATAAATTATGATTTGAGATCAAATAAAATGAATTGGAAATTTGTTGTTATTGGAGACAAAAAGACACCAAAAAATTTTAAACTTAAATTTGGAGATTATTATTCTTTTCAAGATCAAAAAAAATTAAATTTTAAATTTTCTAAGATTTGTCCACCTAATAGTTATGCAAGAAAAAATATTGGCTATCTCATATCTTTTTTAGAAAATGATATAATTATTGAAACAGATGATGATAATTATCCAAAAAAAAAATTTTTTTTTAAAAGATCCAATATTCACAAGGTTAAAAAAATTGAAAATAAATCTTGGATAAATATTTATAAAGTATTTAACAAAAACAAAGAGGTTGTATGGCCCAGGGGCCTTCCACTAGATGAAATTAATTCTAACAGGATTCAAATTTCTAAAAAAAAAAAAATTAGTCAATTTAATCTTCAACAAGGTCTTGCAGATGTAAATCCTGATGTTGATGCAATTTTTAGAATTATAAGCAAAAAAATAAATATTAAGTTTAAAGATTTAAAAATTAATATAGGAAAATCTTTGACAACATTTAATAGTCAAAATACGACATGGTTTAAGAATATCTTTCCACTTATGTATTTACCAGTAACATGTCCTATGAGGTGCACCGATATATGGAGAAGCTTAGTAGTTTTAAAGATTATGAGAACAAATAATCAAAATGTTCTCTTTTTTGGTACTGACATGTATCAAAAAAGAAATGAGCACAACCTACTAAACGATTTTGAGCAAGAAATAAAACTTTATCTATATGATAAAGCAATTTTTAAATTATTGGATCAACTAAAACTAAAAGTTGGTAAAAAATTTCACCTTCATAACTTAAAGATCTGTTATTCTGCTTTAATAGCTCATAAATTTCTTGATAAATCTGAATTGAACTATCTTAATGCCTGGATATATGATTGTAAAAAATTATTTTTTATTAAAAAATAATTTAATAGTTCACTTATATTAATTTTTTATAAATTTTTTAAACAAATATAAAAAATAAATCAGCTCATTTTTTTTTAAATTTGCATGTACTGGTAATGAAATTTTAATAGAGTTTAATAATTTTGCCCCAAGCAATGTTTCTTTATCAAATTACGAAAAATTACTGTTAGTTAAGAGATAATTTAATTGTATAATTATTTTTAACAACTATATACAACAAATCAAAATTTACGCATATGTTGACAAAATTAATTAATAACTTCTATAGTTTTAGAAAAATAATTAAATTAAATAAAAGAATTTTTAAGGATCAGCCCAAAAAAACTAAAAATGAAATTTTAATAGAGTTTAATAATTTTGCTGCATCACATATTTCTTTATCATATTGTGCAAATATTTTAAAAAATAAACATAATGCCAATCTAACTGCATATCCTGGTCACGTATTATTGTCCTATCCCTTAAAACAAAAACTAATAAAAAAAATTAAATATTTTTTTGGTAAAGTGTTTAATATTAATTTTTTTGGAGTTTACAAGTCTTTTGGAATTAATAAATTTCATTATCCAAAAATAAACGATCATATTAAAAAATTAGCAGATCATACACACAAGAAATTTTTAAAAGATATCAAAAGTTTAAGACAGTTGGAACACTTTAAAATTAAAAAAATTTTAATGGGGGACTTATTGTATGATACTTATTTAAAAAATCATTATCATTTGTCACCTACTATCAATCTAAACAATAAAGAATTTCAAAAATTTGCATTCGATTTTATTTGTCTTTTTTATATTTGGGATCACTATATAAATACAAAAAATATAAAAGCCATCATAAGCTCTCATGCTGTTTACACGATTGGTTTGCCTGCTAGAATTTGTGCAAGTAAAAAAATAGAAACTTATATTTTAACACACGAGCAAATTTGGAAATTAAAAGATTTACACCCAACTCAATATTATGAAGTACATAAATTTAAAAAAATTTTTAAAAAAATAAAGATAGGTAAACAAAAAAAATTAAAAGAACTGGCAAAACAAAGGCTTGAAGCTAGACTTAAGGGTGCTTATACCTCTGATTATAGTTATATTACCAAAAGTCCATTTGGAATTAATAAAAAAATCAAAATAAGTAAAAAAAAGAAAAATATATTTGTAATTGCTACTCATGATTTTGTTGATGCACCTCATGCTATGGGCCATTCATTATTTCCTGATTTTTACCAGTGGTTTATTTATCTCTGTGAAGTTTCAAAAAAAACCGAAGATATTTGGCTTGTGAAAAATCATCCTGATTTTGGTGAGGACTATTCAAAATATGTGCAATATGAACGAGACGTAACCAATAATATTTGCTCTAAATATAAAAATATAAAAGTTTTACACAAAGATACTACTTTAAATGATTTAGTAAAAATTAAAGTAGATGCGGTATTTACAGTAAATGGAACAATTGGTGTTGATATGTCAATACTTAACATACCTGTGATAAACGCATCTCTAAATAATCCACATATAAATTATAAGTTTAACTACCACCCCAAAAGTGTAAAAGAATTAGAGGATATAATTTTAAATTTCAGAATTCACAAAAAAAAAATAAAAATCGATAAAAATGAAATTTATGAATTTTATGCAATGAGAAATATTTATTTTTCTAAGAATTGGTTTTATCCAAATCTAAACAAGATCATAAAAGACATAAAAAGTTATCATAATTTAAGCAAGCCTATGTTTTATGATTATTGGGTTAAAAATTATGATTCTTTTGATGAAAAATTAACAGTAAAAAATTTAAAAAAATATTTTTATTCTAAAAATATATTTCTTCTTAATAATAATAAATTTGGAAAATATTAATAATTACCTGATATTAAGTGATTTTAATATTTTTATTTAATCTTTTAAATGAAGAATTAACTATTGGTCCATTTAATAGATCATCAATTTTTTTTTCATTATTTTCAGTTTTTTTTATAATTGAAAAAATACTGTTCAATTCATTAAAATATTTATCAAGATTTTTTTGAGAATGTGCAACAGATACGTATATACTTTGACTCGCTAATATTCCTTTTTTTAGCATTTCCTGAGTTATAAATGTTTTGTATATTAAGTTATCTCTATTAATAAAAGTATAGTTCGGAAGGGCAGATATACCACTTACATCTATTTTTATTCCATTATTATTTGCTATTTCTTTCCATCTTTTTTTTATTGTTTTTCCTGTCTCAGTAATAATTTTCCAACTCTTAATTTGCTCCATTAACTTTAAAGTTTCTAAGGCCGCAACAGGTCCAATTCTATCCGACCAAAAAGTACTACTAATAAATGTATTTTTTGCACTTTCCATTATTTCTCTTTTTCCAACTATTGCTGTTAATGGAAAGCCATTTGCAATAGCTTTACCATAAATAGCTATATCCGGCTTTATATTAAATTTTTGATGAAGGCCACCAAGTGTTTCTCTAAAACCTGAGGTGCATTCATCAATTATCAAAATTATTTTTTTGTCTGTTGCTAATTTTCTTACTTTTTTTAAAAAATCATTTTTTGGCAATTCATTTCTTTGAGGTTCAAGTTTTATAGCTGCTAGGTCTTTGTTTTCATTAACAATTCTTTTTAATTGTTCAAAATTATTGTAATTAAAAGTAAAAATTGTATTTTTCAATCCTTTAGGCACTCCTAGTGGATTTAATCCTGGTAGTAAATGCTCATTAAGACTGTCTTTTTTTTTTAAATTAGCTGCTAGGTACCAATCATGCCAACCGTGATATCCACATATGGCAATCTTATCTTTTCCTGACGTTGCTCTAGCAATTCTGACAGCTATTGAATTTGCCTCTCCACCAGTTCTTGCAAATTTAACCATATCTGCCCAAGGGTTTATTGCTAACATTTTTTCTGCAAGTAAAACTTCTTCATGACAATTTAATGTGGACATATTGCCATTTTTAATTGCCTTAAAAACTTGGTTATTTATTTTTGTATTTGCGTATCCGAGTATGTTTGTACCAACGCTCATTAAGGACATATCTAAGTATTTTTTTTTATCTATACTCCAGATATGAGAACCTTTAGCTTTATTATAATAACTTGGCCAATGGTTTGGTAGAAAATTATCTGGATTTTTAGAAAAAAACATATTACCTCCTGGAATAATTTTTTTTGCTTTTTGCCACAATTTTTGGCCTTTACTAATTTTGGATCCTTCATTTCTTTTATGCATTGCGTTTTTTTTAAATGTTTTTTTTAATTTTTTTAAATTTAATTTTAGATCATTAAAGTTAAAATAAATATCATTTTTAAAATATTTAAAGATATCTCGTATCACTAAATAGTCTTCCCTTTCGTCAACAGTAAGTCTTAAGTGAGAATAGTCTGTCTTGCTTTGATAATTAATCTTTGAAAAAATATCACTTTTAATAATTGCATTTGTTACATGTTCTTTGTCAAATTCTGTTTTATTATTATTCCAAATTTTTTTTAAAGTTTTTAACGAAAATACCTCAACATCTAAACCATCGGGAAATGTTGGTGGATATACATTTGAACAATAATCAACATTATTTTTTTTGTACAGAGAAATAACTTTATCAACAATTTTAGGATCAATTAGTGGACAATCACCAGTGATTCTAACAATCTGATCAGGGTTGAATTTTTTTGCTATATGATAAAATCTACTTAAAACATCTTTATCATCTCCAAAAAAAATTTCTAAATTTAGTTTATTAGTAATTTTTTTAAGAACTCTATCTTCTTCTTTATTAGTAGTAGCTAATACAATTTTGTCGATTTCTTTAGATCTTTTTAATCTCCTTAGCAAAATTTCTAAGATAGATTTATTTCCAATCTTTTTTAATATTTTCTTAGGAAATCTTTTTGACCCAGATCTTGCTTGGACAATAGCAAGTGTTTTTATTTTTTTTCCCATAAATGAGGATAAATTAATAATTTAGAATTCGACATAATCTTTTTAGGTAGAAACAAACTTTTCTTTTTTATATTAAGTATTTGTTTTAATTCATCATGGCTATTAAAACCAATTATTACTTTATTAAATTGTTTTATTGAGAAGGCATAATTTACGCATACGTTTTGTGCTTCTATTTGATTCTTTTGTAAAAAATTCATCCATTTTAAAAATAATTTCTTCCATTTATTAAAATAATTTTTGATATTTTCATTTTTCATTAGCAAAAGACCTTGCAAGAATATTGACCTAATGTGTATTTCGATTTTTTTTTTTTTAATATTGTTCAAGATATTTTTATTTAATAGTCTTCTATCAATTACATTGAAAGGAGCCTGTATTATATCAAAATTATAATTATTTAAAATTTTTTTAATCATATTTGGGTCATATATAGAAATGCCTATTTTTTTTGTTAGCTTTTGTTTTTTAGCTTCTAACATTGCTTTATAAATTTCTATTCCTCTTTTGTTAAATAAGTCAAAGCTATTGTGTAATAATAGACCATGAAGTTTATTGATATTAAGATTTTTTAGTGATTTTTTAACATCTTTCAAAATTATTTCTTTTAAGTTTTTACTATTTAATTTTTTATTCGAAAGCTTACTTATTTTAGAAATGACCTTAAATTTTTTTACACCTATATTTCCAAGTCTTTTTTCAGCATCGCCGTATGATGGAGAAGAATCGATAAAACCTATATTATTTCTTTTTGCTAAATCTAGAATTTTTTTTTGTTCTTTTAAATTTGGTCTCAAAAAATTTGAGATTCCATAATTAGAACCAAACTGTGCACATCCTATAATAATTTTTTTTTTATTTTTAACAGATAACATTAAAATTAGGTATTTAACTTTTAATACTTTCTATTCAACTATAATTTTTTTAAGTACTTGCTTAATATTTTTAACTGACAAAAATTTTTTATTATTTATACTAGTATAGGAAAATCCATATTTAACTTTTTTTCCTCCTGCTTTTAAAAAATAAGAGCTAATTTTTTTATAATTATTTTGAGGTAAGATAATATAATAATCTTTAAACTCTAATGTTGTCATAGAATCATAAACACTTATTAACTCTTCATGAATTTTTTCTCCTGGCCTAATGCCTATAATTCTAAAATTATTTTTTTTTGAAACCGCTTCAATTAAATCCTTAATATAAAAACTCGGGATTTTTGGAACAAAGATTTCACCACCAACACTTTTATCCAAGCATTTTATCACAAGTTTAATGGAATCTTCTAATGATATATTAAATCTTGTCATTCTAATATCAGTTAAGGGTAACTTTTTATTTACTTTATTTTCTTTTAAAAAAAACGGAATAACAGAGCCTCTACTTCCTGCAACGTTTCCATACCTGACCACTGAAAAGGTTATTGGGTTTTTTCCTTTAATATTGTTAGCTGAAACAAAAAGTTTATCTGAACATAATTTTGTTGCACCATATAAATTTATTGGCGAAGCGGCTTTATCTGTTGATAGAGCAACTACTTTTTTAACTCCTGAGTCGAGAGCAGCTTCAATAATATTTTGTGCACCAATAACATTGGTTTTTATATATTCAAAGGGGTTATACTCAGCACTTGGAACTTGCTTCAAAGCGGCAGCATGAATTATTATATCAATACCATCCATTGCTCTTTTAAGTCTATTTAAATCCCTAACATCACCTAAAAAATATCGAATATTAGGGTGTTGAAATTTCTTCTGACTAGACATTTCGAATTGCTTAAGTTCGTCTCTGCTGTATATGACAAGCCTAGATAGGTTTTTATGATATTTAATCAGATACTCTGAAAAAGCCTTACCAAAACTTCCTGTGCCACCGGTTATTAATATTGATTTATTTTTAAACATTGAAAAATTTATTTCATAATTGTAGTTAAATATCTAGTAGTATTCATATAATGCATTTAAGAGTTTTTAGTTTTTTTTTTATAAAGCTTAATAAAGTTCTCTATTTTGGTGATAATATGGTTTTGGTTTTTAATAGATAAATCTACAAATATAGGCAACGAAACTACTGATTTTGAGTATAATTCACTATGAGGAAAATTTTTTTTTGAAAAATTTTTGACCATTTTAAAATTATAAATTGGAGTATAATGAACTTGAGGATAAATTTTAAATTTATTTAAGTATTTTATAAAAAAATCTTTATTTTTAGAAATTTTTTTAAAATTTATTGAAATTAAAAATAAGTGCCATGACGGAATATTAGTTAAATTATAGGTTGGCAATGAAATGATATTCTTATGTTTTTCTAAACCTAAACTATATCTTTTAGCTATCAGTAATCTTTTTTTTAAAAATAATTTAATTTTTTTTAATTGGCTGCAGCCTAGCGCTGAATTAATATCACTTAATCTATAATTTAAGCCTGGGAAATTTGATTCATATTTCCAATAAAACTTTTTATCTTTTATTAAACCATGAGATTTAAAAAGAGATATTTTTTGGGAAATTTTTTTATTTGTAGTTGTTATTATTCCACCCTCTCCAGTTGTTATTGTTTTTAATGGATGAAGAGAAAACGTGCTTATATCACTATGCTTACATGACCCAACTTTATACATTTTTTCTTTAACTTTATATTCTGCACCAAGCGCATGACAGGCATCTTCAATATAAAAACATTTAAACTTCTTTTTTAAAAAATAGAATTCTTTAATATTTTCAGGGTGTCCCCCTAAATACATAGTTAAAAAAGCTTTAATCTTTTTAATTTTATTATTTTTTATACAATTTAACAAATTTTGAGGAGACATTTGACCCGTCATAGAATCTACATCTGCAAGGAAAATATTTGCACCCATAATTTTTGCTAAATTGTATGCTGCAATAAAATTTATTGCAGGCATAATTATATTATCGCCTTTTTTAAGGCCAATACTTAAAAAAGCCAAATGTATAGCTGCTGTTCCACTACTACAGGTAAAAGCATATTTTGATTTTAAATATTTTTTAATATCATTTTCAAATCTTAAAACAAAAGGTCCTGTTGTGATTAATTTTCCAAATATAGAGCTTTTTACTAAGTTCAAATCTTGATTATCAATTTTTTGCCTGCCATATGGTATTGATTGATTTATGAATTTTTTTAACATTGAATAAATTTATATAATTCTTGTTTTCTTATTCTTTTTATTCATATACAAAATAATAACATATATAATTCAATTAAATAACCATTTATGAAAATTATAAATAAAAATTTAAGTAAAGGTTGCAATAAACCTCCTCTGATAATTGCTGAAATTTCTGGAAATCATGCGGGTGACAAAAAAAGATTTCTTAATTTAATTGAGAAAGCATTTATATGTGGGGCAAATTTAGTAAAAATTCAAACTTATGAACCTATTGATATTACTTTAAACAAGAAAAATAAAAAATTTAAAATCGCATCAGGTACATGGAAGAATAGATATTTATGGGATCTTTATAAAGAAGCATATACTCCCTTCAATTGGCACAATGATGCTTTCAAGGTTGCAAAAAAATTAAATAAAAAAATATTTAGCTCTCCATTTAGTTTGCGAGCAGTTGACCTTTTAGAAAAACTTAAATGTCCAATATATAAAATCGCATCTTTTGAAATAACTGATTTTAAATTAATTGATTATATTGCGTCAAAAAAAAAGAAAATAATCATCTCAACTGGTATGTCTACAATCTTAGAAATTAAAAATGCACTTAGGATAATAAATAAGTATCATAATAATGTCGCAATTCTTCATTGTGTTTCTGATTACCCGACAGATATTAAAAATTCAAATTTGGGAAAAATTTTAGACCTTAAAAAAATTTTTCCCAAAAATGAAATAGGTTTGTCTGATCATACAAATGGTATTTCAACTTCTCTTATTGCTTCTAATTTAGGTGTATCCTATATAGAGAAACATTTTAATTTAGATAATTTAAAAACGACAGACTCTTCTTTTTCAATAAATCCTGGCCAGCTAAAAGAATTAAGCGAATCTTTAAGATATATGTTTAAAAATTCTAAGAAAGAAAACTCAATTCGAAAAAAGAGTTTTTTTCTAAGAAGATCCATATTTTCAACAAAAGATATTAAAAAGAATGAAAAAATTACTAAAGATAAAATTAACACCTTAAGACCTAAAATAGGCATATGTGCATCACACTACTTCAAGGTTTTGGGTAAAAGGACAAGAAAAAATATCAAGGCGAATGAACCAATATTTGCAAATTATTTGGTGTAATTCTTCAAATAATCAAAAATTTTTATATTCCACGTTTTTATATTTTTTGGTAATTGAGATGACTTGTGAAAAGTATCTTTTGAACTAACTTTTTTTATTGAATAATTGCCGATAACTTTAACAATATTTTTTTTATCTCTTAAAATTTATAAGTTTTTTCTTTTTTGAACTATATCTTAGAAAAATTATTTTTTTTTCATAAAAATTTTTTTCAGTGCATAAATCAAGCCAATTGAGCTATT
>ENA-UOXV01007951-UOXV01007951.1-marine-metagenome-genome-assembly--contig:-NODE-7951-length-10571-cov-6.563617_pt1 | contig 10571 bp, 10 predicted proteins | sample MGYA00238165_ERZ766961 | MGnify/ENA primary metagenome ERZ766961 (study PRJEB28924, sample SAMN03173240) | marine metagenome | biome: Marine; feature: Water; material: Subsurface seawater | place: North... | reverse complement strand
CCACTATTTTTATAAATCCTTTGATCTGGAGCAATAATTCCTAAATCTGATGAAATATTTATAATTGAACCTTTTTTAAATTTTGACATGTAGGATCCAAATACTTTTGTACAAAGATAACTTCCCTTTAAGCTTACAGAAATATCTTTATCCCATAAATTATTTGAAAAATTTTCTAGTTCAAAATTATTTTTTTTTGACTTTAAAGGAGGATAATCTATTGCAGCATTATTTATCAAAACATCAATTTTAATTTTTTTTAATTGAAAAAATTTTAGGATTTTTTTTAAATCTTTTTCATTTGTGATATCAGCTTTATAATATTTTGCAGAAGTTTTTTTTTTAGAGTCCTTAATATCAATTATATAGACATTAGCTTGTTCATTAAGTAAAGAATCGGTGATTTGAGAACCCAAGAAACCATTTCCACCACTTATAATAATATTTTTATTTTTTAAATTGAACGAATTCTTTTTCATTTTTTTTATATATAATGTAAGGTTAAATTAAAATACTTTAAATTTATGAAAAAACCATACTTAATAGCAGAGATAGGAATTAATCATAATGGAGATGTTAATGTAGCTAAACGATTAATCAAAAATGCTAAAAATTGTGGATTTGACTCCGTAAAATTTCAGAAAAGGACAATTGAAATTGTCTATGATAAAAAAACATTAGACACACCCAGAGAAAGTCCATGGGGCAAAACTACTAAAGAGCAAAAATTAGGTTTAGAATTCGAGAAAAATGAATATGACGAAATAGACAAATATTGTAAAGAGGTCGATATTGAATGGTTTGCATCTGCATGGGATACTAAAAGTTTAGAATTTTTAGAAACTTATAATTTAAAGTATCATAAAATTGCGTCAGCGATGATTGTTGATCAAAACTTTCTAAGTGAAGTTGCAAAAAAAAATAAGCACACTTTTATTTCAACAGGTATGTCGACAAAAGAGAATATAGATAATGCAGTCGATATTTTTAAAAAAAATGGCTGTAGTTTTGAGTTGATGCACTGCGTGTCCACTTATCCTATGAAGATTAAAGACGCTAATTTAATTACAATTAATCAGTTGAAAAAAGAATATAATTGTAAAGTGGGTTATAGTGGTCATGAAAATGGAGTGGCTGTTTCACTTGCAGCAGCAATGTTAGGCATTTCTTCACTTGAAAGACATATTACTTTGGATAGAACCATGTATGGATCTGATCAAGCTGCCTCTCTAGAACTTCCTGGAATGAGGAGTCTTTCAGACTCTCTTGATAAGATGTTGATAGCTTTAGGAGAGCCATCACTTGGAAAAATAATAGATGAAGAAATTCCAATAGCAAAAAAATTAAGAGCACATATCAAGATATAAATTATAACTAATTTTAGTTATATTTTTTAAATGAAAATTATAAAAACTTTAAATTACAAAATAAAAACCATTGTGAAGCTAACTAGTACCAATAGTATAATTGGCTTGATTTATGTATTGAAAAAAATTTTTATTTTATGAGATCTATAATGTATCATTATATAAGAGATAAAAGTAAAACTTATCCCTATTATAATTCGCTACAAAAAAAAAAATTTATTGCTCAAGTAAAGAAATTTTCAAAAACAGGTTTAATCTGTTCTCTCGATGAATTATTTTCTCAAAACAACAAATATCTTTTAACTTTTGATGATGGTCTAAAGGACCATATATTTGCAGCTGAAATTTTAAAAAAAAATAATGCAACTGGAATCTTTTTTATCCCAACTCTTCCTTTAAAAAAAAATATAATTCTGGATGTTCATAAAACACACTTATTAATTGGTAGATTCAAAGGCTCTGAAATATTGAGTGAATTAGAAAAATATTTGATCAAGTATAAAATTAAAAGTTATATTAATTCAAAAGAAAAGCATCACTATAAAACAGCTTATGAAAATCAAAAAGATGAAGATCTAAAAAAAGAATTTAAAAGAATTATGAATTACTATGGTGATTTAGAATTGAAAAAAAAAATTTTAGATTTTTTATTAAAAAAATTTGAAATCAACATTAAGCCTAAAGATTATTATCTTAATAAAAGAGAAATAAAACATATAGAATCTTTAGGTATGATTATTGGCTCTCATGCTGAGAGTCATACTTTATTGTCTAGATTAAATTATAAAAAACAATTTGCAGAACTTAAAAATAGTAAAACTTTTTTAGAAAAAATAATAAACAAAAATGTTGACACATTTTGTTATCCATATGGAGGTAAATTCTCTTACAATCATTATACATTAAAAATTTTAAAAAAGTTAAAATATAAACTTGCATTTAGTGTAAATTATAAAGATATATCATTTAAAGAAATTATAAAAAAACCTTTCGAATTACCAAGATACGACTGTAATTTATTTTAGAATTGATTATGAAAATTACTCTGTTTACTTCAAATAATCACAGACACAATTATCTTATAAATTTGCTGTCTAATTGCTGTGATGAGCTTTGGGTTGTTCAAGAATGCAAAACTTTGTTTACTGGCAAAAATGATATTCAATATCAAAAATCAAAAATAATTGAGAATTATTTTTTTGAAGTTCAAAAAGCGCAAAATAATTTTTTTAAACATAGTTATGTAAATATAAATAATCGAAATATAAAAACTCTTCCAATTTTATTTGGTGAATTAAATAATTTATCTCCATCAAACCTGGAAAATTTTCTAAGAAGTGATTTGTACATTGTTTTTGGTTCTAGTTTTATAAAAGGATTTTTAGTTGATTTTTTAGTTTTTAATAAAGCGATAAATATTCATGCAGGAATATCACCATATTACAGAGGAACGGATTGTAACTTTTGGGCCTTATATGACAACAATCCACATTTAGTAGGATCTACAATTCATTTGTTGTCTAACGGATTGGATGATGGACCTATATTATATCACGCCATGTCCAATATAAAGACTAATCCTTACGATTACACTATGTCAACTGTGAAATCTGCATTTCATTCTTTAGCAGAAAGAATTAAGAGTAAATTAATATTTGAAATAAATTCAGAAATTCAAATTGATAATAAAGAGATTAGATACACAAAAAAAAAAGATTTTACTGACGAGATAGTTAAAAAATTTTTAAATAAAAAAATTGATTTAAAAAATAAAAAATTTGATTTTTCACAGTTAAAAGATCCTTATTTTTTAGATCGATAAATTTTAACAATTTTACTTCCAATGTGTAGCAACGTATTCAGCTAGATATTTTGACATTATGGGTGTAAAATGATTATCATCAGCCGGAAAAAAAAATGGCTCAAAGTTTCCTTCAGATATTTTGTTCTCAAATTGTAATTTAATATAATTGGTAGGATCGTAAATTTTTATCTCTTTATTTGAAGATATTCTTTTTATTTCTTCTAGTGGATCGATTGTTGCACAACTAAAATCTAAATTATAAGGATTATAAAATTTATGCTCTCCATTTAAGTCTATTTGAAAAAGTATAGGCGAAATAATTATTTCAAATTCAATTCCTATATTGTCTAAATAGTTTTTTAAATATATCAGGTTAGCTTCAAATGATTGCCAAGATTTTTTTGAATCATCTAAATATGCTCTAGAACCATATGTCCAAGTATATCCACCAAGTGCATCAAAACCTCTTTCTTCACATGTACCCTTAGTATTTCTTGTTAATACCCCAGCGTAATGCTGAGCAGTTCTCAAAAAGACACTTTTATTTAAGTGCTTTTCACGAATGATGTTAAATTTATTTTTAAAATTATCAAAATTAAATTTTTTTTTTGAGCTTTTTGAAAATTTTAAATCTAAACTTCTTTGAGGCTGAAGATCATTATAATTAAATTGGTATATTATCTTTTTTATATTTTTTTTATCAGTTACAGCTTTATTTGTTACATCTACCAAATTTTCTAAATTATCAAGAAAGTTATTTCCCATACCAGCAATTGAAATTATTTCATAATCAAGATTTCTAATTTTTAAAAATCTTTCTAATTGTACCCACCAAATATCAAAGTAATCTTGACCATATCCTTCACTTATTGAGTCTCCAAAAATGAATATGGTTCCATCAATATTGTCACTTAGGTTAGTCTTATCATTATGCTTACTTATTCTTTGTTTGATGCCATATATTTTGTTAAAATACCTCTTTTTATTGATTGATAAACTTTTGCTATGTATGTTGTCCTTGAATTCCGGATAAAACATTTGAGCAGCACTTTCCAAGGTTATAAAAAAAAATGCTAAAATTATGAGGTTAGTCATAATGATAAAAATGAATTTTTTAATTTTAGTTAAAATCATTGTATGTTTGTTTTGCTCTTATCGTTTAAATAGAATAGAAATTATTGTATAGAAATATACTAAGAAACTATAAAAGAATATTTAAATTTTTTGAATCCTTTCTTGTCACTCTAAATTCAATATTTTATAATTTTCACCATTATAAACTTTTATAAATAAGATTTTAATATTTCTATATCATTTATATCATTGATATCTAAAGCCTCTTTTTTTTTAGTTATTACAGCACCAATTCTTCCATTAATTACAGATTTAGATTTTATTAATTTTTTTATGTTATTTAAATAAACTGAACCTGTCTCTTCTAATAAATTATTTCTTTCTTGTTGCCTTCTAGACGCAATTTTAAGATATTTTTTGAATCGATCGTTTTTCATTTTTAACCAAAAATAACCTCTATTAACTGTTAAAGAAATAATAGAATCATATTTTTTTGACATAGCTAATTTAAATGATTTTTTTAAGGTATTTTTAGATCTTAACGGAGAAGTTAGCTGAAGTGTTAAAACCCATTTATATTTTTGATTATTGGGATCTATTTTTTTAATAGAATGGATTATAACAGACTCTGTGGATGCTTTACTATTAGATAACTTTTTTGGCCTTAAAATAAATTTTAATTTATTTTTTTTTACAATTTGAATTATTTTTTTTGAGTCAGTCGAAATAAAGCAATTTTTATTTAATCCCATTTCATTGATTAAATCTAAGGTATATTCAATTAATTTTTTACCTTTAACGTTGTAAATGTTTTTATTTTTTAGTCTAATTGATCTTTCTTTTGCTGGAATTATAATTAATAAATCTTTAAGAGATCTCATTTAGCTAAATAATTTGTTTGTTGTTAATTTAGATTATTTATATATGATAAAAATTTTATTAGAATATATAATAAATCTTATTAATGAATATCGTTAAATTTCTAAAAGATTACTCAAAAAATAATTATATATATATAATTGCTGAAGCTTGCGACAATCATTTTGGCGACCTAGTTAAGGCAAAAAAAATGGTAACTCTTGCAAAGAAAGCAGGGGCAGATTGCATCAAGTTTCAACATCATTTAGTTGATGAAGAAATGCTGAAATCAGTACCTAAATCATCTAATTTTGATTTGTCTTTATATCAATTTTTAAAAAAGTATTCCTTAAAACTAGAGGACCATATTAAGCTTAAAAAATTTTGTGATAAGATTGGTATACAATATTTATGTACTCCTTTTAGTTATAAGGCAGCTTTAGAGTTAAAGAAATTTGTAAATGTTAATTGTTTTAAAATTGGATCAGGTGAATTGACAGACATACCATCATTAATAAAAATTTCAAAACTTGGAAAACCAATGATATTATCAACTGGCATGTCCGAACCTTTTGAAATTGACAGAACTTTTAAATTTTTAAAAAAAAATACGAAAATTTCTTTAATGCACTGTGTTAGTGAGTATCCAACAAATTATAATGATCTTAATCTACGCTATATAGAAAAATTAAAACAAAAATTTAGCAGAACTCCAATTGGGTATTCTGATCATACTGATGATGTATTTTCATCAATTGCTGCAGTTTCGTGTGGAGCAAGAATTGTAGAAAAACATGTGATACTAAATAAAAGAATGAAGGGTCCAGATCAAAAAGTTTCAATAGACTTTAATCAATTAACATCACTAGTTAAAAGTTTAAGACTGCTAGAAAACTCCTTTGGGTCAAAAAAAAAAATACATTCAAAAGAAGTTCAAATCAGAAGATGGGCAACAAGAAGTATTGTATCAATTGAAGATATAAAAAAAAATTCTAAATTCACATCTCAAAATATTTGGACCAAAAGACCAGGTACAGGAATACCCTCTTATAAATTTGATAAATTGATAGGTAGGATTGCAAAGAGAAATATTAAAAAAAACACTTTACTTAAAGAGAAAGATTATAAATGAAAATTCTTTTTCTAACAGGGTCTAGAAGTGACTGGGGTTATATTAAACCAATTATTGAAATTTGCAAAAAACAAAAAATATCTCATAAATTATGTGTTACGAATATGCTTTTATTAGACTCCTTTGGAAACGCAGTGAATGAAATCAAGAATGATGGTTTTAAGGTTCATGAAGAAATATATATGTCTTTAGACGGATTTAATGAATATACAACTGTAAAATCCATGGGTATATTTATGATATCATTTGTAGATGTCTTAAAAAAATATAATCCAGATTGGGTGGTATTAGCAGGAGACAGATATGAAACAATGGCTGCCGCTATAGCATGTGCTTATACTAATACGCCTATTGCCCATATACAAGCCGGAGAACTTTCAGGTAATATTGATGGACAGGCTAGGCATGCTATTGGTAAATTTTCTCATCTTCATTTTGCCTCAAATAACGATGCAAAAAAGAGACTTTTAAATTTAGGAGAACAGCCATTTAGAATAAAGGTTGTAGGAGCACCACAGCTAGATGATATAGAAATTTTTAAAAAAAAGAAATCAAATTTTAATAAATTAAAATCTTTATATAATTTACCTGAAAAGCAGAAATATTTTCTTGTTGTATTTCACTCTGTTACCGAAGATATTAAAAATATCAAAAAAAATTTTATTACATTGTTTAATGTTATTAACAATAGTAGCTTGAAAAAAGTGTGGATACTTCCAAATAATGATCCAGGATCAATCATAATAAAAAATTTACTGATGTCTAAAAGAGATGATAAAAATTTAATTTTTGAAAATTTTCCTAGGGAGCATTACTTGGCTATTCTTCAAAATTCAAAAGCTATAATAGGAAACTCAAGTTCTGGGATAATTGAGTCTTCATCATTTAATAAACCGTGTATTAATATTGGGAGAAGACAAAGAAAAAGATTTATGCCAAAAAATGTCATTGACATTCCTTTTTTAAATGAAAAAAAGTTATATGAAGCGTTAAAAAAAATAGATAATAAGAAATATCTGAACATGATATCAAAATTAAAAAATCCTTATGGAAGTGGAAATTCTTCAATTAAAATAATTAATGTTTTAAAATCTTTGAAAAATAAAAAAAATCTTTTAATGAAAGAAATGACTTACTGATGAAGCAAAATTTTTTGATTGATGAAAATGAAACTTTAGATAATACTATTAAGAAAATTTTAATAAATTCTACGAGAACAGTTTTAGTTCATGCCAAAAATCAAAAAATAATTGGAGTTATCTCAGAAGGAGATATTATTAGATCTATTTTGCAAAAAAAAAATCTTAATTCTCCTGCATACAAAGTTATGAATAAGTCATTTATATATCTTCTCGAGAAAGAAGATCATGATAAAGCCAGAAAAATATTTATTAAACAAAATATAAGTTTATTACCAGTGATCTCAAAAAACTTTAAATTATTGAAAGTTATTACTTTAAAAGATTTATTTAATTAAACTTTTAAAAATATTTTTTAAATTTTTTGTTAAAATTCTTTTTATTAATATAAGCAAATATTTTTTTTTTTTTAAATAATGATTTGTTACTTAAATTATATATTTTAATTTTATTTTGTTCTGCAATTTTTCCCATCCATTTAAAATTTTGAATTGACTCTTTTATATCCGGTGCAAAAAAAGATTTTTTTGTAAAAAAATGATTAACTTTTAAAAAAAATGAATTTAAATATGGCATAAAATCTAAATTTTTTAGATAATAAAAAAAATACTTTTTCTTTAGTAATTTTGCTGTTCTATCTAAAAAAATATCAGCATTATTATTTTGATAACCAATATATTTTTTTCCAGGTCTTTTAAAACCATATTCTTTTAAAGGTAAATCTACACCCTGAATAAAAATTGGGTTACATCCAAATAATAACGCAAAACCTAAAGCAGGTTCAGCAACTGTCGCACCACATTTTTTTACACTGTATTTTAATTTCTTAATTTGTCCAAGGTATTCAAAAAATGTTTTTCTTTTTGGATAAATCTCTAAAAATTTGCAGCAATTTCTAACTTTTTTGCATCTTTTATGGCCAAAATGTCTATCATCAAAACAAAAGTAATTAATTTTTAATTTTTCAAATTTTTTTTTATTAAAATCCCATATATCGTTGTAACAAGCAGTATCTGACATTAACCAAGAAACATTTTTTTTATTCAAATATTTTATGTGTTCATTAATTTCTAAAACTGGAAAGTGATTATTGGCTGAGACAAGATAGTCAATATCGATTTCATTTGGAAATCTGATAATTGAACTTCCGGTAGCAATTTTTATACCTTTGAAATTAGCATAATCAAAATCCATCATAGTATAACCGGCCCCTATAATCACACATGGGATATTTGAATGTCTATTTAGAAGATTGTCAATCTTGAGTTCCATTTAAAATCTAATTTTTTATAAATTTATTTTTAATTAATAATTTTGTATATTTTTTATTATTTTTATTAATAATATACAAATAGAGTTATTTTTGTTAAAATACAATAAACACGTATAAATTAGTTTTTAATTAAAAAAGATATTATAATTTTAGAAAAAATATTAAACATAAAATGTCAATAAATAATAAATCTCAAAATGATACTTCTAATTTTCAATCTTCAATTTTTGAAAATATAAAGTGTCACCAAGACTTGATTGAATTAAAAAAAGATGCAGATGAAATTATAAAATTAATGTACAAAGCCATTAAAAATGGTGGAAAAATACTTCTTTGTGGAAATGGTGGTTCTGCTGCTGATGCACAACATTTGGCAGCTGAATTTATTGTAAGATTAAGACCTAAGGTTAATAGGCAGCCAATACCCGCTATATCATTAGCCCTAGATACTTCAACTATCACTGCTTGTGGAAATGATTTTTCTTTTGACGATATTTTTTTGAGAAGTTTTAAATCTCTATATAATAAAAAAGATATTTTAATTGCGATATCAACTTCAGGTAATTCTAAAAATATAATTAATGTTTTAAAATTTTCCAAAAAAAAAGGAGTAAAAACTATTGGTTTTTTGGGAGGGAATGGTGGTATTGCAAAAAAATATTGTGATAACAAATTGATTGTTAATTCAAAAAATACTGCCAGAATTCAGGAATGCCATATTTTTTTAGGTCATTTTATATTTGAGTGTGTTGAAAAAAAATTATTAAATTCTAAAAAATTAACTAAAGAAATTTAAATAAATTCAAATGAATTTACGTAAATTATTTTTAAGTATTTTTTTTACAATAAATATCCCTCTAGCTCTCATATCAATAACAGAATATCAAGGAGGATTGCTTTATTATATTTTATTTACAATAGTTTCCTTTTCTTTTGTAATATACCTAACAAATAATTACAGTATTTTTCTTGAAAACTTTATAAGTCTCTTTTTTTTTTTAGGATACTGGTTTAATTTTTCTTTAAAACTATCTTTATATAAATCAAATTATATTGATTATTCAGATGGAGTTGGTTTTTTTGATTTTCAGCCAAATTCTTATGATGAGGCTTTATTGGTTTGCATAATATCTTTTACTTCAATCATGTCAGCAAGTTTAATTAGAAGAATTTTTATTTTTAAAAATTATTTTCATAATACTAGTAAAGTTGAAAAAAAAAATAATAATGAAATAAAATATTCAATAGTTTTATTTATAATAGTAATATTATTTTCATTTTTTAATTTACATTTTGGTTTTTATCAGCGAGGCATAAATTATTTAGGATCAATTAATTCTGTTCTTTTAAATTTCATAAAGTGGTTACTTCTAATTGGTTTTATGGGTTTTTTTTCATTCATAGTATTTAATTTTTTACAAAAAAAACAATTTCCTAATTATTTAATTTTTGTAACAATAACGTCAAAATTTTTATTGAGTCTATCAATGTTAAGTAGAGCTATGATTTTTGATATAAGCTCAATCTTATGGGCTATTTTTAGATATGAAAAATATAGAGCAAGATTAGTATATTTACTTAGTTTTTTTCTCTTTTCTTTAATTTTATTTTTTTTGAGCATAACTTTGGCACATAAAACTAAAAATATTTTTTTTGATCAAGAATTTAAAGTCACTGCTGATAGTTTGGAACTTAACAGTCGAATGAAGTTTGCTAATGAAAATAATATTAACTTACAAGGTTTAAATGTTGAAGAAATTTTATCAAAAGATTTTAAAGTTCAATTGGATGCCAAAGGTTATTCAAGAGTAACATCTAATGAAAAAAATAATATAGACAAAGATTTAGGAAATAAATTTTTAAAGTTTTATGAAACAACTTTAATTTCAAGGCTACATGGATTTGAGGCAGTGATGGCAGTAGT
>ENA-UOXV01007950-UOXV01007950.1-marine-metagenome-genome-assembly--contig:-NODE-7950-length-10573-cov-11.531375_pt1 | contig 10573 bp, 9 predicted proteins | sample MGYA00238165_ERZ766961 | MGnify/ENA primary metagenome ERZ766961 (study PRJEB28924, sample SAMN03173240) | marine metagenome | biome: Marine; feature: Water; material: Subsurface seawater | place: North... | reverse complement strand
GAGCCATGTAAAATTTTCTGTAGTCTTCCCAAGGATGCCAATTTGGTAAATAAAACCCACATTCTGCTCTAGCAAAAATAATTTTTCCTATTGCTTTTTGTTTTATCAAAGATTGTACTTTAAGTATGACTGGGTGATTTACTAGCATGTAACCAACACCAACTTTTTTTCTTGTTTTCTTAACTTTTTTTAAGGTTTTTAGACAATCTTTTATTTCACTAGACAAAGGTTTTTCTATGTAAAAATGGCACTTTGTATATTTTAATATTTTATTGATGGTTTGATTATGTAGGTGAGTTGGAACACAAATAAAAGCTACGTCACAATTTTCTGCTGCTTTTTTAAGATTTTGAGTAAAAACAAATTCTTTACTTTGCCCTAAAAATTTTTTCTTATTTTTTGTGTCATAGCTAAAAATCGAACTAATTTTCAATTCTTTTTTAAGTTTAATCAAGTTAGTTAAATGTCTTAAACCTATTGATCCTGAACCAAATACTGATATTTTCATGCCGACTTAATATAGCCAAAATATAATTATTACAATTAAATTATGCAAATTTTAGTAAATTCAAATATTAGACAAGCAATAAATATTTTAAATAAACATGGGTCAAAAACTATAATAGTAATTAATAAGAGCAAAAAATTAATTGGCACTTTAAGTGATGGCGATATTAGAAGATCAATTATAAAAGGATTTAATTTAAAAAGTTCGATTAATAACATTTTTAATAAAAAACCAATATTTATATATGAAAATCAAATAGATAAAAAAAAAATTAGAAAAATTTTTTTAGAAAAAAAAATTCATGTAATTCCTGTTATAAATAAAAAAAAGAAATTAATTAAAATCTTTCATTTAGAAGATGTTTTAGATCTTGTTAATTTTGATTATGGAATAAAAGAATATTCAAAAAAATTAGGCGTTGTTATAATGGCTGGAGGAAAAGGTATAAGAATGCAGCCTTATACAAAAATTTTTCCAAAACCTCTTTTACCTATGGGAGATGATACAGTAATTGATATAATAGTATCAAAATTTTTGAGTTATAAAATTAATAATTTTTATATTACAACTAATTACAAACATCAGATAATCAATACTCATTTTAAAAAATATCTAACAAAAATTAATTATAAATTAATTAAAGAAAATAAAAAATTAGGAACAGCTGGATCTCTATCTTACTTAAAGGATTCAAAAGAAGATTTATTTTTTGTATCTAACTGTGATTCAATGATAAGTGAAAATTACAATGACGTTTTAAACTTTCACACTAATAATAAAAACGATATTACAATTGTCGTATCAAAAAAATCAATTAAGTTTCCTTATGGAGTGTGTCTATTAAATGATAAAAAAAAATTTTCAGGATTTAAAGAAAAACCACGTTATAATTTTTTGTTTAATACAGGACTCTATTTGATAAACAAAAATCAATTAAAAATTTTAAAAAAAAATCAAAAAATAGATATGGATGATTTTATCTTAAGACTTAAAAAGAAAAAAAAGAAAATTGGACTTTATCAAATTGACCATCATAAATGGCAGGATCTTGGTAGCTGGGAAAGTTACAATGATTTTATAAAAAACTACTAGATATTAAATTGAATATAAAAAAAAAAATAATACCAAGATTAGAGATTAAAAATGGAAATCTTATAAAAGGGATACGGATGGAAGGATTAAAAGTATTATCTCAGGATCTAACACCAATCATAAAAAGATATCTTAAAATGTCTGTAAAAGAAATTTTTATTGAAGATATAGTTGCATCTTTATTTAATAAAAAAATAGACTTCAAAACAATTAAAATTCTTAGCTCAGTCATTGATATTCCTGTATCTTATGCTGGTGGCATTAAAAACATCAATGATGTGAATAAATTATTTAAAACTGGTGTAGATAAGATTTATATTAATTCAGCCTTAAAGAATAATTTCGAACTAATAAATCATAGTTCAGCTATATATGGTTCGCAAAGCGTAGGTGTATTAGTTCAAACAAGAAAAATTTTTAATGATTGGTATGTTTTTTTTGAGAGTGGTCGAATACACTCAAATATTAAACTAAAAGATTGGGTAAAAAAAATTCAAAATAGTCAAGCTGGCGAGGTTATAATATCTAGTATAATGCATGATGGAATGTTCAATGGCCCTGATTATGAATTATTAAATTTTACAAAGAAACTAAATATTACGATTCCTATAATTTATGCTGGTGGAATTAGAAATGTTCAAGATGTTAGGGAAACATTAACAAAAAAAGTGAATAGTGTTGCCATCTCTCATTCACTTCACTTTCAAAAATTTAATTAATTTATGAAAATTGGAATTATAAACTATGGCTGTGGAAACTCATCAAACATAATTAAAGCATTTAATAAAGTTGGAATTAATTGTGAATTAATTGAAAATAAAAAAGACATAATAAATTTTGAAAAGATTATTTTACCAGGAATGGGATCGGCACCTCACGCCATGAGAATACTCAAAAAAAACAAGTTAGATCTTTATATTAAAAAGTTTAATGAAAATTCAAATCCAATATTGGGTATTTGTCTAGGTTTTCAACTAGCTCTTAATACTTATGAGATACACAAGACGAATAAACTAAGATGTTTATCCTTGATTAAGGGCAGTGTAAAAAAAATTGAGAATGTTAAATTTCCTTTACCTATAATTAATTGGAACAAAGTAGAGAGTAAAAATAAAGAAGATAATTTAAAAAATAAATTTTTTTATTTTTCTCATAGTTATTATTGTGATTTAAGCTTAAGAGAAAAAAATATTTCCTTTATTAATATTAGTGGTAAAAAAATTATTTCTTCTTATGAAAATAAGAATTTATACTTATACCAGTTTCATCCAGAATTAAGTGGTGAAAATGGTTTAAATTTATTAAAAAAATTTAAAGAATTATAGCAATGAACAATAAAGATAAAATTGTAGTTACTTGTAAATTATGTTTGATGACAAATCAAAAACCCTTTTCTGTAAATGAGACCAAAAATGAATTATCAAATCAAAAAAAATCAACATTACATATTAATGATGATGGGATTTGTGCTGCCTGCAAAAGTATAGAAGCAAAAAAAAATATAGATTGGGATTTTAGAGAAAAAGAACTTTGGAAGATTTGTGACCTTAATAGATCTAAAGATGGAAAATATGACTGTATAGTATCTGGGTCAGGAGGGAAGGATAGTATGTTTCAAGCTCATATTTTAAAATATAAATTTAATATGAACCCATTAACTGTAACTTATAGCCCCATTCTTAAAACAGAAGTTGGTATAAAAAACCTTACCAATTGGGTAAATGTGGGGGGATTTGACAATTATACTTTTAGCCCTAATGGTAAAGTTCTATCAGTTCTTACTAGAGAAGCATTTAAGAATATTTTACACCCAGCCCAACCTTTTAAAATCGGTATAAAAACATTTGCGTCAAAAATGGCAAAAAATTTTGGGATTAAATTGGTTTTCTATGGAGAACCTTATTCAGATTATGGTAGTTCAACCGAACTATCTGAAGCGTATTATCCTTTAGAATGGATGATAAACGATAATAAGTTAGATGATATTCATATTGCAGGATTACAGGTCAAAGAAATTAAAAAAAAATATAATTTTTTAAGAGATCAAGATTTTATACCATACAGGCCATTAAAAAAAAAATATGTTAAAGATTTAGATTTAAAAATTTTATTTTTAGGATGGTTTTTAAAATGGAACCCTCAAGAAATATATTATTATTCATCAAAAAATAGTGGATTTATATTAGATGATTATAAAACTGATGGTAGTTATAGCCGTTATTCATCGATTGATGATAAAATGGAATATTTTCATTTTTATTGTAGTTATATTAAGTTTGGGATAGGAAGATGTAGATTGGATGTGTCTCAAGAAATAAGAAATGGACACATTACTAGGGAAGAAGGAATAAATCTTTGTAAAAAGTTTGAAGGAGAATTTCCTACAAGATATGCTCAAGATTGCTTTGATTTTATGGGATACTCTTATAAAGAAGCAATTGAAATAATTGATAAATTTAGACCCAATCATTTATGGAAAAAGATAAATAACAAATGGAAAAGAAAATAAGAAATATTCAAAAAAAATTTTTTTTTGGAAGCACCAAATATAAGCCTTATAAGTTTTAAAAAATGAGTGAAACTCTAATATTTATTCCTGCCAGATCTGGTTCAAAAAGAGTAAAAAACAAAAATGTAAGAAAAATTAATGGCAAACCATTGATATATTGGACCATTAAATATGCAAAAAAATATGTAAAAAATAATGAAGATATTATTGTATCAAGTGACTCAAATTATATTCATAAGATTTCTGTTAGGGAGAAAGTTAGGTTTTTTAAAAGACCTAAAAATATTTCCGGTGATAAAGCTGAAGTATATTTTGCCGTCGTTCACGCATTGAATAAAATTGAAAATTCAAAAAAATATAAGTACATAGCACTATTGCAAGCTACTTCCCCAATAAGACCTAAAAATATAATATTTGATGCGGTTAAAACGCTAAAAAAAAATAAATATTTTCAAAATTTGATTCATTTAGAAAAAACTAATTATAAAGTAGGCTCTATATCAAAAAAAAATGAATGGGAACCGTTGTATGATTATACGATAAGAGGACAGGATATTAATAATCAATTTAGGCCATCTGGATGTTTATTTTTATATTTAAGAAAAGATTTTGAAAATTATAATAAATTTATTAAAAGAAAAAATTATGGCTTCATTCAAAGAAAAAAAATTGAAACTGTTAATATAGATAATGAAGAAGATTTTATGAAATTAAGATTTTTGTTAAAGAATAAAAAAATTTTTTTTTAAACCTTAATTAAGGGCAATATATTAAAATCTATCAATAAAAAAAATTGACTTTATGATAACAAACTTTAAATGTTTTTATTTAATATTTAATGAATATTTATATACAACTAGAAAATATTATACGTGAATTAGATGGTAAGCTGCTGATAGCAGTCTTGGCTGCTTCTAGAGGTCATGAGGTAATTATTTCTGATACAGAGTCTATTGAAAAAGGTATTAAAAGAGGTTTTTTGGCTCCAGGAATATTTCATACAAAATCTTTAACTCCAGGAATAAATAAAATTTCTTATCTTAAAGATATCATAAAAAAAAATAATTTAGTAACAAGCCTTGATGAAGAAGGTGGATTAATTAGGGATAATTATAGTAAATTTTTAAAAGAAAGATACTCGGAAACAACAGTAAAAAATGCCTCAGCAATTTTTTGTTATGGCGCAAATGACTCAAAAGCTCTAAAAAAATTTTTTAGTAAATATTCATCTAAGATACATAAAACAGGGTCACCACGTATTGATCTTTGGCAGCGTTACTTTTTAAAATATTGGGAACTTCCTAAAAAATTTTCAAAGAATCCATTTTTGTTGGTGGTTTCAAATATGAGTTATGCTAATTTTGCAAAACCTTTTAAAACTCTTATTGATACACAAATAAAAAATGGTCTTTACAAATTTAAACCATCAATGTTTAGAGAAACTTTTCTTACAGCTTCAGATCAATTTAAAACTACATTGTCATTTATAGAAGCGATCAAATATCTTGCAAATAACAATAAGGGCTATGATATTGTTTTGCGTCCACACCAAAATGAAGACGTAGAGTCTTGGAAAATATTTCTTGAGGGAGTGCCTAATGTTTATGTTTATAGAAAGGGATCTATTACTGGATGGATTAATAATTCATTTGCAGTGATGCATAATGGCTGTACCACCGCATTAGAGGCCACAGTGTCTAAAAAACCTCTATTAACATATATTCCTAACAAGCAAAATCTATTCGGTAATAACTTACCAAACAAATTGGGTTATAAGATTAAAACTAAAAATCAATTATTATCAAAGGTAAATTATCTTTTTAAAACTATGAAAACGAAAAGAAAAACCAACATGGTCAAACATTTGCCAAAAATTGTAGTTAAAAAAATTCATATTGATAAGAAAGAACTTGCGGCAAAAAAAATAATTAAACAATGGGAGAAACTCTCTAAAAATAAAAGTGACTTTATGGAGTCAAATAATTGGTTATCATTTAAATTGCTTTTGAAAATGATGAAGATTAACGGAATAAGAAATAAAATATTTAAAGATTTGTTTACTAAAAAAATTAATATTAAATCAACAAGTTATAAATTTCCACCTTTTGAAGCAGACGATATCAATATGAGAATAAATAAGTTAAAAAAAATACTTAAAATCAAAAAGAATTTAAAGTGTAAACTTCTCTCAGATAAAACTATTTTAATAAAACCAAGTTAAAGCCAGTGTTATTTAAAACAAAACTAATGCTAAAAAATTGTAATTAAAAAATCTATAAAAATGATAATTCTAAATAAACTATTATTTATTTTAACACCCAAAGAACAAAAGCATATATTTTTAATATTGTTCGTAATTTTAGTTGTAGCTTTATTTGAAATAGTTGGTTTAGCATCTATCGTACCTTTTATTGCTGTGTTATCTGATCCAGAAATCTTTGAAAATAGTTCAAAAATTAACTCATTATTTGAAACATCAAAAATTTTAGGCATTCAAAATCAAAAGCAATTTCTTTTTATTTTAGGTTTGGTTGTTTTTTTTCTATTAATAATATCTCTATTGATGAAAGCTTTAGCAAAATATTTACTAATAAAATTTTCTCACAATGCTCAATTTAATCTAGAAAAACGAATGGTTAACAGTTATTTAAGCCAATCTTATGAGTGGTTTTTAGGTCGTCATAGTGCTGACCTTGGAAAAAATATTCTTGGTGAGGTTGGCAAGGTTATTAAGGGTGGAGTGGAGGCTATGATGAATTTAGTAACCAGAGCTATACTCGCTATGGCCTTCATAATTTTATTAATTTATGTAAACCCAAAACTTACTTTTATCATTTCTGTGACTCTGGGCTTTACTTATTTATTAATTTACAAATTAACACGTGGAATTTTGAAACACATTGGAAATAAAAGGTTTAAAATTAACAGATGGCGTTTTACAACAGTTATAGAAGCTTTTGGAGCGATTAAAGAAATAAAATTAAGTGGACTTGAAAAAAATTATGTTGATAGATTTTCACAACCAGCAAAAAAATTAGCAAACATCGAAGCTTTTTTTGGATTACTGGTTCAATTGCCACGTCTAGCTATTGAAGCCATCGCTTTTGGGGGAATGCTTTTGATGACACTTTATCTGATGAAAATTAATAATAATTTTGTGAATATCATTCCTACAATTGCGCTTTATACTCTTGCAGGATATCGCATACTTCCTCTTTTACAAGGAATTTTTGAGAGTATTAATACTTTAAGATATAACAAATTTACTATTGATACTTTTTATGATGACTTAAAAAAATTACAAACATTCAATTTAACTAATGAAAAAAATATTTTGCAGTTCAAAAAAGAAATTAATTTAAAAAATATTAATTATTCATATCCAAGTTCATCAAAATTAAATCTTAAAAATATAAATTTAAAAATTCCAGCTGGTTCAAGCATTGGTATCGTTGGAATTACTGGCAGTGGCAAATCAACTTTGATCGATTTGATTCTAGGGTTACATAAACCAAAAGATGGAAGTTTAGAGATTGATGGTAAATTAATTGATAACCATAATCGTAGATCATGGCAAAGATTAATTGGTTACGTTCCTCAACAAATATTTCTTTTTGATGATACTGTTGCATCAAATATTGCTTTCGGTCAGGATCCGGAACTTATTGATCAAGAAGCTATTGAAAAAGCTGCAAAGGTTGCAAATATACATGATTTTATAGAAAAAGAATTACCTTTAAAATATAAAACACAAGTTGGTGAGAGAGGCATAAGATTGTCGGGTGGACAAAAACAACGTTTAGGAATTGCCCGGGCCCTATATCATAATCCAAAAATTCTAGTATTAGATGAAGCAACTAACGCACTTGATGCACAAACTGAGAGTTTAGTTTTAAAAGAAATAAAAAAATTAGGGCAAGATAGAACTATAATTTCAATTACACATCGAATAACCTCAGTTAAGGATTATGATAAAATAATTTATATTGAAGAAGGAGAAATCAAACAAGAAGGAAAGTTTGAAGATTTTAATAACAATATGAACGACTTTTAATAAGATAATAAAAAGTCAAAAAAAAATAAGATACTAAAAAAGATTATGGAAAAAATAAATTATGTACATTTTTCATCTATCCCCTCATCTCAACCTAGTTCACTACAAGTAATAAAGACTTGTGAAAGTTTTTCAAAAAATAATTATGACGTAACTTTGATCAAGCCAGGTACTGGTGATAAAACAGTCTCAATAATTAAATACTATGGTTTAAAAAGCAAAGTAAATATAAAAGAATTTACATCAATTGATAGTTTCCCCCAAGGTTTGAAATATTATTTATATTGTTTTTATTGTTTAATTTTTATCTTAAAGATAAAAAATTCTATAACTATAAGCAGAAATTATTTTATTTGTTATTTATTATTATTATTCAGACAAAAGGTAATTTTAGAAATTCATCATGACACAAAAGGAGAAAGTAGGACTACAAAATTTATTTTAAAATATCTTAATTTTATGAATAAAAAAAATTTGTTAAATATAGTCGCTATAACAAAATCAGTAAAAAATTTATTTGTAGATCAATATAAAGTTAAACCTAATAAGATTACAGTTTTGCCAAGTGGAAGTAGTATTAGATTAAACTCAAAACCAAATTTTAATTATAACAACAGATTGAAAATAGGATATTTTGGATCACTCTCTGCCTCAAAGGGAATCAATACAATTTTAAAACTTTCAAAAATAGATAAAGATAATGATTATTATATTTACGGAGGTTCAAAAAATGAAATAGAAAACTTAAGAAAAAAAAATTTTAATAAAAACTTGAGTTTACAAGAGAACGTCCCCTACACAAAATTATCTAAAATTATGATTGGAATGGATATTCTTGCAATTCCTTATACCAATCTTATAAAATCTGCTGGTGAAGTTGATGATATTTCAAAATATACTTCTCCGCTAAAACTTTTTGACTATTTGGCAGTTGGAAAAATGATAATTTCTTCTGATTTAAAAGTATTAAGAGAGGTTATTAACTCAAAAAATGCTGTTTTTATAAAAAATTTTGAAAATATTTTTGAATGGAAGAAAAATATAATCATAGCTAAAAATGATAAAAAAAAAATTTTTATAATGAGCAAAAATAATCTTAAATTATCAAAAAATTATGATCATATAAAAAGAGTAAGAAAATATATTAGATCGTAGTTTATTTTTTATGAAAAAATTACCTTATGTCACAATTATAATTCCGTACAAAAATAATTTAAATTACTTGTTTGCAGCATTGAAATCTATTTTTAAACAATCTTATAAAAACTTTAAGATATTAATTATATATGATGATGAAGATAAATCAGATTTACCTAAAATAAAAAATTTTTTTAAGAGCACTATTATAAAAAAAAAAAAACCTTTTGAAATAATAGTCAATAAAAATAGTTTGGGTGCAGGATATGCAAGAAATGTTGGTATAAAAAAATGTAAAACAAAATATATAGCTTTTCTAGACTCTGATGACACATGGGCAAAGAATAAACTTAAAATTCAAGTCAATTATATGGAAAAAAATAACATCTTATTTTCCCATACATCCTATCATGTAATTAATAAAAATAATAAAATTGTTTCATCTAGATTTGCAAAAAATAAAATTATATTCAAGGACTTGATTAGATCATGTGATATAGGTTTATCAACAGTAATTTTGAAATCGAGCTTACTTATTAAAAATAAACTCTTGTTTCCAAAAATGAAAACTAAAGAGGATTATGTTTTATGGTTACAAATAGTTAAAAAAATTAAAACAATAAGAGGTCTCAATATTAAACTAACTTATTATCGTAAAACCAAAGGTTCACTTTCATCAAATAAATTTCTAAGCTTAATTAATGGTTATAAAGTTTACAGAAATTATATGAATTGTGGAATGATTAAATCATTATTTTGTTTATTTATGTTGTCCATTAATTCTTTAAAAAAAATAATCATTAATTATTTTTAATTTTTTTAAATATAATCAATCTTATTATAAAGAATAAAGCAAATCCTATTATAAAAATGCTTAATGAAAATAATTTAGAAAATTCACTTATTTTATATCCAAGGAAAATAATTGAAGAATTAACTAATAAAAATAAAAGTATAGGTAATATTCTATTTCGATTAACTTTAATATCTATCAAATGATGTAAGTGTGTATTGTCTGGTTTAAAAATAGATTTTTTATTTATTAATCTATTAATACTAACAAAAAGAAAATCATAAACTGGGTACCACAATGGCCAAATTAAAATTGCGGGGTGAATATTAAAGCTATTATAAAGCTCAATAGTCATAAAACTTACAAAAAAACCAATAAATAAACTTCCAGAGTCTCCGCTAAATACTTTAAATTTATTTTTTGAAGGAAGTAAATTCAATATTAGATTTAAAAAACTTGCAATCACAAAAAATTTTAACA
>ENA-UOXV01007947-UOXV01007947.1-marine-metagenome-genome-assembly--contig:-NODE-7947-length-10575-cov-7.404278_pt1 | contig 10575 bp, 10 predicted proteins | sample MGYA00238165_ERZ766961 | MGnify/ENA primary metagenome ERZ766961 (study PRJEB28924, sample SAMN03173240) | marine metagenome | biome: Marine; feature: Water; material: Subsurface seawater | place: North... | reverse complement strand
TTTTTAAGAAAAAAAGGAATAGCTAAAGCTTCAAAAAAAATGAGCAGAACTGCTTCTGAAGGGTTAGCCCTAGTAAAAGAGGATAAAGGAGAAGTCTCTATCATCGAGATCAATAGCGAAACCGACTTTGTTGCAAAAAACGAAGATTTTATAAATTTTTGCAAAGAATTGTCTGAAATTAATTTTATATCAAAAAGCGACATCAATAAAATCAATGACACTAAAATGAAAAATGGGATTTTGGTAAAAGATAATCTAGTTAATTTAATAGCAAAAATTGGAGAAAAAATTACAATAAGAAGAGCTAATTTTTTTGACAATTCTAATGGTATGAATTTTTTTTACGTTCATTCAGCCATCGAAAAAGGAATTGGAAAAATAATCTCAATAGTAAAAATAGATGGAATCATAAAAAGTAAAAATAATGATATTGGAACAAAAATTGCAATGCACATAGCTGCATCAAACCCTCTAGCTGTAAATCAAGACGGTATAGATAAAAACATTATCGAAAAAGAACTTGATATAATAAAAGCAGAAATCACAAATTCAGGGAAACCAGCAGAAATGGTTGAAAAAATTTCCAGCGGTAAAATTTCTAAATTTCTAAATGATAATTCGCTCTTAAATCAAATTTGGATAATGGACTCAAAAAAAAAAGTATCAGATATCTTAAAGGAAAACTCAATAGATAAGCCTCTAAAAATACTTAATTTTGTTAGATATAAAGTTGGAGAAGGAGTTTAATAGGTGACAAATGAATTCAATGAAATAAATTATTCATCTAAAATGGATAAAAGTATTCAATCTTTAAAAAAAGATATAGCAACTCTTAGAACTGGTAGAGCTAATACTAACATGTTAGACACAATTAAAATTGATGTATATGGACAGTTAATGCCAATTGATCAGTTAGCTACAATAAGTGCGCCAGAGGCAAAACTAATTTCAATACAAGTTTGGGATAAAGCAAATGTTGCTGTTATAGAAAGCGCTATTCAAAAATCTGAATTAGGAATAAATCCACAAATCGAGGGTCAAATCATTAGACTACGAATTCCAGATTTAACAGAAGAAAGAAGAAAAGATCTTATTAAGATTTTAAAAACCATGGGTGAGAAAAGTAGAGTTGCAATTAGGAATATAAGAAGGGAAGCAAATGAGGATCTCAAAAAAAAACTAAAAGAAAAAACTATTTCTGAAGATGATAATAAAAATTATGAAAAAAAAATACAAAAACTTACAGACTACAACATAGAAAATATAGAAAAAATCTTAACAGAAAAAGAAAAAGAGATAATTCAAATATGAATAGAGTCAACCATGTCGCCTTTATTATGGATGGCAATGGTAGATGGGGAACAAAAAATAAAAAAGGAAGAAATTTTGGTCATTTAAAAGGAGTAGAGGTTGTAAAAAAAGTTGTTCAATGTTCTATAAAACTAAGAATACCAATTATCTCATTTTATGTTTTTTCAACGGAAAATTGGTCTCGTCCAAAAAAGGAAATAGATTATCTATTTAAATTAATTAAAAATTATTTTTTAAAGGAAATTAAAAACACAATTAAAAATGGAATAAAAATTAATATTTTAGGAGAAATTAACAAATTACCACCAGACGTTAAAACTACATTAAAATCAGTCATTGAAAAAACAAAAAATAATAAAAAAATTCTTGTTAATTTAGCAATAAATTATGGTTCGAAAAAAGAAATAACGAATGCAGCTAAAAAAAATGATAAAAAAATGAATATTTTAAATATAGAAAAAAATCTTTACACATGTAATCAACCAAATCCTGATATCCTTATAAGAACGGGGGGGCGCCAGCGGTTAAGTAACTTCATGCTTTGGCAATTAGCTTACGCTGAATTATTTTTCTTAAAAAAACTATGGCCAGATTTTAACTCAAATGATCTAATCAAAATTATTAAAAAATACAAAAGAATTTCAAGAAATTTCGGCAGAATATGATTTTTACTAAATATAAAAACAGAATTTATACATCTTTTTTTTTATTACTTTTATTATTGTTAATCTTTAACTTCAGTCCAGTTTTAGTTTATAGTTTGATTGTTTTATCATTGTTTGCATTTTTTGAATTCTTCAACATTACAAAAAAAATAATTAGCAATAAGTTTATTTATGTAATCACCAATTTATCTTTTATTTTATATATTTTTATATTTTGTTTAATTTTTTTTTATTTTGTAAATAATTTTCAACTCAAACCTCTAATGTTTTCATTATTATTTTGCTGTATTGGTTCTGACATTGGAGGATTTATTTTTGGAAAAATATTTAAAGGTCCAAAATTAACAAAGATAAGTCCAAAAAAAACCTTTTCTGGAGCATTGGGTTCGATAATTTTTTCTAATATATTTTTTTCATGTTTAATTTTCATATTTATAAACAAATTTTTCTATGTTTATTTAATAATAGCAACAATTACTTCAATCTGCTGTCAAATAGGTGATCTTTTTTTTTCTTATCTAAAGAGAAAAGCAAAAATAAAAGATACTGGTAATTTTTTACCTGGTCACGGTGGTGTACTAGATAGAATTGATGGAATCTTACTTGGTGTTCCTCTAGGTTTAATTTCACTAATTTTATTTTTTTAAATGAAAAAAATTATATCTATTTTAGGTTCTACTGGTTCAGTTGGATTAACAACTCTAAAAATAATTGAAAAAAATAAAAAGTTCTTCACTATAAATTTACTTACTGCGAATAAAAATTTAAGTTTAATTTGTGAGCAGATTAAAAAATATAAACCAAAATTTTTTATTATAAATGATCCTTTAATTTTCAAAGAAGTAAAAAAAAAAATTAGAAGCAAAACTATAATTTTAAATAATTTTAATGATATAAATTTATTAGTTAAAAACGATATAACCATCTCAGCAATTTCTGGAATAGCAGGCTTATCACCAACAATTTCAATTATAAAAAAAACAAAAAAATTATTAATTGCAAATAAGGAAGCAATTATTTGTGGGTGGTATTTAATAAAAAAAGAATCTTTAAAATATAAAACTTTATTAATACCCGTAGACTCTGAGCATTATTCTATTTTTAAATTATTAGAGAATCATAATATTGACGAGATAAAAAAAATTTATATTACGGCATCTGGCGGGCCATTTTTAAAAAATAAACTTCATTTAAAAAAAAAAATTGAACCAAAAGACGCACTTAAGCATCCAAAGTGGAAAATGGGAAAAAAAATTTCAATAGACTCATCAACTTTAATGAATAAAGTATTGGAGCACATAGAAGCTCAAAAACTTTTTAACCTTAATAGTAGTAAAATTGATATTTTAATTCATCCTGAAAGCTTAGTTCATGCAATCGTAGAACTTAAAAATGGGTTAACAAAATTTATCTATCATGACACATCTATGATCATACCATTAGCTAATGCAATTTTTGATAATGATATTGATATAAAAAAATTTTATGATAATAAAAAAAAACCTAAAATGAGTATTCAAAGTTTAACATTTTCAAAGCCAAATAAAAAAATTTTTCCAATAATAAAATTAAAAAATAGATCAAATGAACATCCATCCACCTCAATAATAATTAATGCATCTAATGAAATATTAGTTGATCATTTTCTTAATAGAAAAATACCTTTTTTAGGTATTTCTAGGATCATTATGAGCGTTCTAAATGATAGGAATTATAAAAAATATGCTATAAAGAACCCTAAAAATTTAAATCAAATCATTAATATAGATAAATGGGCAAGAAACAAAACTTTAAAATTAACTAAAAAAATATGAAAAAAATTATAAGCCTTTTCTTTTTATTCTTTTTATTTTTTAATTCTATTAAAGCTGAAATAGTTAAAGAGATTTTAATTAATGGGAACGAAAGGGTAAGCAAAGAAACAATTAAAATTTATGGTAATATTAAAGTTGGTGAAGATATAAATGAAAAAAAAATTAATGTTATATTAAGAGACCTGTACGAGACAAATTTTTTTAAAGAGGTGGAAGTAAAATTAGAAAAAAATGTTTTAAAAGTTAATGTAAATGAATATCCAGTTATAAATCAGCTCATAATTATTGGTGAACCCAGTGAAAAAACAATTAAAGCGATGAAAGAAAATATTTCACTTAAAGAAAAAAACTCTTTCATTAAATCAAATTTATCCAATGATATTGAAACTATAAAAAAACTTTATTCTTCTGTTGGTTATAATTTTGTAAATGTTGAAGCTAAATTCAATGAAGTAGATAGTAATAATATTGATTTAATTTTTGAAATAAGCAAAGGAGGACAAACAAAAATTTCATCGATTACTTTTATTGGTGACAAAAAGATTAAAAGCAAAAGATTATATGATGTAGTTGCTAGCGAAGAAGATAAGTTTTGGAAATTTTTAACTAAAAATACAAGGTTCAGTAAAAGCTTACTAGACTTAGATTTAAGATTATTGAAAAATTATTACAAATCTCTTGGATATTACGATGTAAACATAACCTCAAATATTGCTGAGCTAAATAAATCTGGAAATTTTGATTTAATTTATTCTATTGATGCTGGTGAAAGATTCATTGTTAATAAAATAACTACAAATCTTGATCCCACGTTCGATAAAAATTTGTTTCTAGAGTTAGAAGAAGAGTACGCTAAATACGTTGGTGATTATTACTCACCATTTAAAATTAAAAAGATGCTAGATTCCCTTGATAAAATAATCGAAGAAAATAATATTCAATTTGTTGAACATAACGTCGAAGAGTTAATAGAAGGAAATGAAATTGCAATAAAACTAAACATATTTGAGGGCGAAAAGTTATTGGTTGAAAGAATAAATATCATTGGTAATGAGGTAACCAATGAAGATGTTATAAGAGGAGAAGTCATATTAGATGAAGGTGATCCTTTCACAAAAATAGGTCTTGATAAATCAATCGCTAATATAAAATCAAGAAATATTTTCAGAAATGTTGTTTCTAATGTAAAAAGTGGGCCAGAAGATAATTTAAAAATTATTGATATAAGCGTTGAAGAAATGCCTACTGGTGAAATAAGTGCTGGAGCAGGAGTAGGTACTAATGGTGGAAGTTTAGCATTTCAGGTTTCAGAAAATAATTGGCTAGGAGAAGGAAAGAAAGTTAATTTTTCTCTAGATACCGATGAAGAGTCTCTACAGGGACGATTAAATTTTAGTGATCCAAATTACAACTTTTTAGGAAATGCCATTGGATACTCATTATATAGTGTGAGCAATGATAAACCTAATCAAGGTTATGAAAATACTTTGGTTGGGGCAGGAGTTAATACAAGATTTGAACAATATAAAGATATATTTTTAAAACTGGGACTAGCAGTCAATTATGACGAACTAAGGACAGACGGATCAGCTTCTTCCGCTTTACAAAAACAAAAAGGTGAATTTACAGAATTAGTCGCTAATTATGGTTTTGATTATGATCAGCGTGACAGATCGTTTATGCCAACAAGTGGAAGTATTGTAGGATTTAGTCAATCTATCCCTTTTTATGCAGATAAAAATTATATTTCCAATGTATTTACTTTAAGCAAATATATGACACTTAATGAAAATATCGTAATTGCTAACAAATATTTCGTAAGTACTATTGACGGATTCAACGATGAAGATGTAAGACTGAATAAAAGAAGTTTTTTAAGCTCAAAAAGATTGAGAGGATTTAAAAAAGGTAAAGTTGGTCCAAAAGATGGTGATGATTACATCGGAGGAAATTATGCAGCAGCGATGAATTTAGAAATGAATTTGCCAAAACTTTTACCAGACTCAACAAACTTGGATGTAGGTTTATTTTTAGACTTTGGTAACGTATGGGGAGTTGATTACGATAATAGCATCCCAAACAGTAACAAAATTAGGTCAACAACAGGTTTCGTGGCTAATTATTCTTCTCCAATAGGACCTTTATCGTTTACCTTTTCCCAAAATTTGAGAAAAGCTGATACAGATCAAACAGAAGGATTCAATTTTAATTTAGGGACAACATTTTAATGAAAATATTTAAAAGAATATTTACAACAATATTGCTTTCAATTTTTGTTGAAACAAACATTCAAGCAGACTTGCCATACTTTATAGATTTTAAATTTATATTGAATAATAGTGATGCTGGTAAAAAAGCCCAAAAAACACTTAAAAATGACCTTGATAGTGGCTTTAAAAACCTTAAGCAAAAAGAAACTAAAATTTTAGAAGAAGAAAAAAAAATTATTCAACAAAAAAAAATCTTGTCACAGGAAGATTATAAAACACAAGTAAAAACACTTAGAAATAAAGTATCATCTCTACAAAAAGAGAGAAATAATCTAGTTGATAAAGTTTCTAAACAAAGAGCAAAAGCAAGAAATGAATTATTAAAAAATTTAAATCCAATAATTAAAGAATTTATGCAAGAGAAAAATATAAGAATGGTTCTAGATAAAAAAAGCTTACTTTTAGCGGATGAAAATCTTGACATAACAAAAGAAATATTAGTACGGCTTAATAAAAAACTCAAAAACATTAAGTTAAATTAAGCTTAATGACTAAGCATGTTTTTTAAAAAAAAAAATATACATTTTAAAAAATTATTTCCATCCTTAAATTTAAAAAAAGATTTTTTGGTTAATGATGTTAAACCCCTAGGTTTAGCTAGTAAAAAAGAAATTACTTTTTTTGATTCGATAAACTATAAAAAAAACGCTATTACCACGAAAGCATCTGCTTGCATTACCACACAAAAGTTAGAAAAATTTCTGCCTAAAAATGTCAATAAAATAATTGTAAAAAATGTTTTATTTGAATTAGCACGTATTATTAAGATAGTTTATCCTTTTTCAGATATTGATTATCCAGATTTATCAGTAAAAAAACCAAAAAATTCTGATTTTAAAAATGTTAGATTTGGTAATAATGTTTTAATTGGTAAAAATGTTAAAATTGGTAAAAATTCTATAATAGGATCAAATAGTATAATTGAACACGATGTAAGAATTGGAAATGATTGTGTAATAGGCTCAGGTGTAGTTATTAAAAATACACTAATTGGAGATAAAGTTGTGATACAAGATTGTTGCAAAATTGGACAAAAAGGATTTGGTTTTTTGCCAGTCAACGAAAAAAACATAAAATTTCCACATATTGGAAAAGTTTGTATAAAAGATAATGTTGAAATAGGCTCTAGTTGTACAATTGATCGTGGATCTATTGACGATACAATAATTGGAAAAAATACGTATTTAGATAATCAAGTTCATGTAGCACACAATGTTCAAATTGGATCAAATTGTATGATTGCTGGTCAAGTTGGATTTGCAGGCAGCTCAAAAATAGGAAACAATGTATCTATTGGTGGCCAGGCAGGAATCTCAGGACATTTAAAAATTGGAAATAATGTAAAAATTGGAGGCGGTAGTGGGGTAGTCAAAGATATTGAAGACAATAAAATTGTAATGGGGTATCCTGCAGTACCTCTTAAAGATTTTTTAAAAAATAATAAAAAAAATAATGAGTAAAACAGAAATAGATAAAAAAATGATAGAGTCTTTGTTGCCTCACAGAGAACCGATGTTATTAATTGATAAATTAACCAAAATTGTCCCTCTAAAATCTGCTACAGCCATAATGTATGTTAAAAAAAATGGATTTTATGTTCAAGGTCATTTTCCTGGTCAGCCTGTCATGCCGGGGGTATTAATTGTTGAAGCTTTTGGACAAGCTGCTGCCGCTTTAACTGCTCACGGTATTGATCCAAAAGAATATGCTAATAAATTAGTTTATTTGATGGGAGTTGATAAAGCCAGATTTAGAAACCCCGTTATACCAGATTGTGAACTTCACTTAGAGATTGAGGCTATAAGGTCTCATGGAAGAGTGTGGAAATACAAAGGTACTGCAAAAGTTGATGGAAGAAGAATGGCAGATGCCGAATGGTCAGCAACGATAGTGGATAGAAAAAAATGATACACAACACAAGTGTAATTGATAAAAAAGCTAAAATTTCTAAAAAAGTTAAGATTGGCCCATTTTGCTATGTAGGACCTAATGTTGAATTATTAGATGATGTTGAATTGGTCTCAAACGTGCATATCGAAGGAAATACAAAAATTGGAAAAGGAACAAAAATTTTTCCTTTCGCAAGCATTGGAACACAACCCCAGGACCTAAAATTCCAAAATGAGAAAAATAGTTTATCAATAGGTGAATTAAATATTATTCGTGAATATGTAACTATTAACCCAGGCACTGAAGGTGGTGGTTCTAAAACGAAAATAGGAAATAATTGTTTATTTATGATTTCTTCTCATATAGCACATGATTGTATAATTGGTAATAACGTTATTATAGCCAATAATGTTCCTTTAGGGGGTCATGTAACAATAGAAGACTCAGTTGTAATAGGAGGAAACTCCGCAGTCCAGCAATTCACCAGAATTGGAAGATTAGCAATGATTGGCGGCATGACCGGTGTCTTAAAAGATGTTACTCCATTTGGTTTATCTACAGGCAATAGAAATTATCTTCAGGGATTAAATTTAATAGGGCTAAGAAGAAAAAAATACGATAATAAAAAAATTATAGGATTAGATAAAGCTTATAAAGAAATTTTTTCATCAAAAAATCTACATGAAAACTTAAACAAGATTAACGGTGAATATAAAGATAATGAACTAGTCTCTGAAGTTATAAGATTTATAGAAAAAGATAAAAAAAGACCAATTTGTACGCCACAAAATTAAATTATGATTGGGTTAATTTTTGGAGAAACTGACTTTCCAAAATATATTTATAAAAAGATCAAACTAAAAAAGAAATATTTAATAATCGATCTCACTAAAAGAAATATTTTTAAAAGAGATAAAAACTCTTTTTCTGTTTCAATTGGTCAATTTGGAAAAATAATCTCAATATTAAAAAAAAATAAATGTAAAAAAATTTTATTTGCAGGAAAGGTTCAGAAACCAAATTTTTCAAAACTTAAATTAGATTTAAAAGGATTATATTATATTCCAAGAATTATAAAAAAAGCTAAATTGGGAGATGCAGCTCTTTTAAAAGAAATTATAAATATTTTTAAAAACGAAAAAATTCAAACTATAAGTTCTACTACATATACACCTGAGCTTACCTTAATAAAAGGCAATTATTCAAAACATAGGCCTGATAAAAAAGATCAAATTGATATAAACAATGCTTTAAAAAAACTAAAAAGATCTAACCAATACAATTATGTTCAGGGTGCAATCAGTAGAAACAATTATATTATACTTGAAAAAAAAGAAGGAACACAAAAAATGCTAAAATCAATTAAAAAAATTAAAAATTTTAATAGTGGTGTTTTGGTTAAGTTTCCAAAAAAAAAACAAGATTTGAGAGTCGACCTCCCAACTGTTGGTTTAAGCACTTTAAAACAATGTAAAGTTGCTGGTCTTAGAGGTATAGTTTTAAAACATAAAGGAAATATCTTTTTAGATAAAAAAAAATCTATTAATTTTGCTAATAAAAATAAAATATTTATTTTAGTCAAATGAAAAAAATAACTTTAATTATCTTAGTATTTTTTTTTCAAGTTTTTAGTATATTTGCGAATGAACCAAAACTATATCAAATAATAAATGGACTTAACAGTCCATGGAGCTTAACATTTATTGATAATAACAGAATATTATTAACTGAAAAGTCTGGCAATATACTATTAGTAAATTTAAAAAATAAAAAAACTAGAAAAATTAAACATAATTTAAATATTTTAGAAGATGGGCAAGGCGGTTTGCTTGAGGTGCTTTATTATAATAATCAAGTTTTTGTTACATATACTGAAAATCGAGAAAAAGGAAATTCCAGTACATCTACAGCAAAAGCCAGATTTAATGATGTAGAATTAATTTTTCAAAATATTTTTAGAGCAGAACCACCTATAAATTCAGGTTATCATTTCGGCTCAAGGTTAGTAGTAAAAGATGATTTTATTTATATAACGGTTGGTGAAAGAGGAGAAGGAATGATTGCTCAAGATCCAAAAAAACACCCTGGAAGCATTATTCGAATTCATTTAGATGGAAAAATTCCTAAAGATAACCCTAAATTTAAAGATAAAAAAGATTGGTTGCCAGAAATTTACCAAATTGGAGTGAGAAATCCGCAAGGAATGGATTTATCTCCTTTCGATAATAAAATTTATTTAACAAATCATGGAGCAAAAGGAGGGGATTGGTTTGGTGAAGTTAAATATGGTGAAAATTATGGTTGGAAAATATTAGGTTGGGGTGGCACAAATTATACCGGCACACAAATTGGTCCTAAATGGATGGCAGGATTCACTAAAGCAATAAAATATTGGGTTCCTTCAATAGCTGCAAGTTCTATGGTTATCTATAAAGGTGAAGAATTTAAAGAATGGAATGGTGACGCTTTAATAACTTCACTTCGAGATCAGTCTTTAAGAAAAATAAGATTTAAAGATAATAATTTTATTAATGAAAAAATTATCTTTAAAGGAAAGATTGGCAGAATAAGAGATATTGAAATCCAAGAAAATACTGGCAGAATTTTTCTTTTAACAGACGAAGG
>ENA-UOXV01007939-UOXV01007939.1-marine-metagenome-genome-assembly--contig:-NODE-7939-length-10584-cov-5.376389_pt1 | contig 10584 bp, 10 predicted proteins | sample MGYA00238165_ERZ766961 | MGnify/ENA primary metagenome ERZ766961 (study PRJEB28924, sample SAMN03173240) | marine metagenome | biome: Marine; feature: Water; material: Subsurface seawater | place: North... | reverse complement strand
CCCTCCCTCCCTACTGTTGCCCCTACCCATGTCACTACTGTACACTCCTGGCTGAGCAGTACACGGTGTCGCGCCCGGCCCCTCCGTCCCACCCTGTCCCGGGCGCGGCGCGGCGCGGCGTGAGCGCGGGCGGCGCAGACGTACCGGGCGCTGCGGGGCGGGCGGTACGACACATCCGCGTCGCTGGCGGAGGAACACTACGTGCTGGCCGCCGAGGCCGCCCCGCGCGAGCCGCGCTACATGACCGCCCTCGCCAGCTTTCTCGCCGACCGCGGCCGCCCGCGCGACGCGCGCGTGCTGCTGCAGCAGGCGTTGGCCCTCGCTCCAGGCGATGCCGCGACCCTCGCCGCCCACGCCATGGTTTGCGAGGTGGGGCCCCTCGCCCCCGCCGCCCTTGCTCCTGCCCCGCCCGCTCGCCGCCGCGCGGGGGGCGCGGGGCTGAGGGGTGCGGCGCGGCAGGGGAAGGCGGTCAAGGACTACGACGCGGCGGAAGAGTCGTACCTGTCGGCGATCCGGGCAGACGGCGGGAACGCGGAGCTGCTTTACAACGCGGCGCTCTTCCTCAAGGACAAGCGCAAGGACCTCGACCGCGCGGAGGAGTATCTGCAGCGCGCGGCGGAGGCGGCGCCGCTCGACCGCGACATCAACCTCGCCTTCGGCAAGTTCCTCATCAAGCACCGCAAGAACCGCAAGCTCGGCGCCGAGTCCGCCCCCGCCCCGCCCCGCCCCGCCCCGCCCGGCGCGCACCCGCTCCGCGCCCGGCGCGGCTGACCCCGCGGGGGCGCAGGTATCTCAAGCTGGCGGCGATGGCGGGCGCGCGGAACAAGGCGGGCGTGGCGGGCGCGGCGGCGGAGGCGGCGGGGTCATCGAGCAGCGAGTACGAGACGGACTCGGAGGGCCAAGAGAGCGACGGGAGCGAAGGCGACGCGCTCATGGCGTCCGCGCGCGAGGGGGGGGGCAAGCGTGCGCGGCTGGACAAGATGGTGGCGCAGGCGCGGGCCAACAAGGCGCAGGGGCGGCGCGGCGGCCCAGAGCGGGGGCTGCAAGGGGGGCGCGGGGGAAAGGATTGCGCGGTCATGTGAGCCCTCCCATGACCGCGTGGCGCGCGCTAGTTGACTTTTTCCGGTAAAGTCAACTAGTGGCGCGCGCGCGGCGGGCGCGCCGATATGTACATGTGTTCTCGCCCGGCCAAGCAAGCCCTGCCGCCGCGCGAAAGACAACTATCCATGCCTAGTTGACTTTTGCCGCACGCGCCGCGACTCCCGCGAGGGTGTCGAGGAGCTCTGCCGCGCCGCGCGCCCCCGCTGCCGCCGCCGCCTGCCGCCTCCCCGCGCGCCCCCGCTGTGAACCGCGCGCCCGCCCGCCCCGGCGGCGGCGCGGGACTGAAAAAGAAAAAGGCAAGGGGTGGGGCGCACCGCGTCGGTCTCGAGGAGGTGAAGGGGCGGTGAAGGGGCGCGTGCGGCGGCCGCTACGCGCTGGAGGTCGGCGAGGCGGAGGACGGCGTCGAGCGTGGGGCGCGGGAGCCGCGCGGGCGCTGCCGCCTTGGCGAGCACCAGCACCCGCTCCTTGTGCGCCATCTGCGCGCGCGCGCACCTGCTCACGCGCTGCGGTGCAGGCTACACGGGACGCACCGCGAGGTGCGGGCGCGGGCGACCTCGGGGTGGCCCGCGACGGACAAGAACGCGACCGCGCCCTCCGCGAGCGACGCCGCGTCCGACACGTCCAGCACAAAGACCCACGCGCCGCAGTCCCCGAAAAAGTTGGGCCATACCGCCTCGAACGCGCCGCCCAGCTCCCGGATGGTCAGCGTGGTCCTGGCGCCGCATCGGTCCAACCGACATTAGGTGCGGGGATGGACCGGGCAGGGCCGGGCGTGAAGCGCGGGCGCTCACGAGCGGTGCCTGAGCGTATCAAGCTCGACTCCAAGCGTCGGCATCGTGTCCAGGGGCTCATCCGGGACCTTCATCAGGCACTCCTGCTTCATGCGCCTCACAAGCGCAGTCTTTCCGGAGCCCTGCGGCCGGCGTGCTGGTGAGGCTCGCTCGGCTGGCAACCGAACCCGGTGCAGGTTCCAGCAGGATTCTACGCTGTTTGCAGTGCCTGCCCGTGAAAGCCGTCGGCTATGATGAGGCGGTGGCACAACACACCGCTGGACCGACGACGAGCACCTCCAGCGCATGGTCTCTGCTTCCCGCCATGCCAGGCTGGCGCCCCGCGGGACGGACAGCGCCATGCCCCATGGCAAAGAGGACAGTTCGTGTCCCCAACCCGTGCCCTTGATCTACCAAACAGCTTCAACCACGAAAGCCGCCTGTTTTGAGGGCCTGCGTGGCCGGCGATGGCCGCTGCAACCCGGGCAGCGGGCCAACGCACGCCCCTCGCTGGCCTGGAACTCGATAAAAAAGGGCTTAGAGTTTTGACCAGTGACGACCGAAAAAGCCCAGGATTAAGGAGGAGGGCGAGGGAGGGGGGCAGCTCCGGTCGCATCCAAGGAGGACAGGATTGCGGAGGATTGCAGAGTTGAAGAAGGTGAAAGCTGCTTCCAACATATGGGTTCTGACCAAAACGGACCCCGCTAAATGCGAGGTCCTCGTAACATAATCCTCTGAGTATGCAGCTTGTCATTCAACGTATCCGTTGGCATTTGACGTGCCTATCTGGTTTGGCTCGGTTGTTTGGTACCCGGTCTGTACGAGGTGATTCAATACACCCTCTCTCTACACGAAGGCACAGCCGTGGTGTCAGGCAACGACTTTTTACATTACACACACACGTGCTCCCCGAGGCCTTCGAGAGCTGCAAGATCTCCCTTTCCTCGAGCTGTTGCTGCCTCCTCTGAAGGTCATCTCATACCCCCGCTGACCGCGCGCTGCAGCAATTCGAGCTCTGCCTCCGCTCGTGCAAGCTGCGAAACAACAAAATGGGATCAGCCAGTGCCAGCCGATGCGCTCGCGGGCGGTGGGTATTCACCGCGGCTTCGACGCGTTGCAGCGCCTCTGTGTCCGCAGCACACGACCGCCCGCGGCCAGAGAGGCGTTTCAGCCATCGGTAAAGCAGCCAGCTCGCAACGACGCAGAGGATGAGAAACAGGAACGGTCGTTCGCGCGCGAGTGTCATCGCGGCGCGGAACAGCAGTGCCGCGATCTCGCGCCAGTACAGCGAGAGAATAGCGACGGAGACAAAGGCCGTGAGACTCGGGAGGACCAACATAGAGGAGGCCAAGAGCGCCTTGGCCACCATGACCTGTCCCGCCGCGCACGTGAGCCCTTGGAGCCATTCCCCCCATCCCCGCGCCGCGCCGCAGGCGCGCAGCTTCAGCGGGGGGGCCTCAGGCTGCAGGGAACAGCGGCGCCCCACGCTCGTGGGCGAGCGGTCCCGAGGCGGGCGCGCGGCACCTTGACGACCCAGGAGAGCAAGACGAGGGTGAGGGCGGAAAGCGCGATTTGCTTGGCGGAGAGGCGTTGGGCCTGCTCCAGCAGCGCCTCCGCCAACACCGCGCTCAGCTCCACCGCTGCCTCCACCGCCCGGCTGTCGAGCCCTGCGCGCTGCAGCTCCTGCACCTCCGCTACCTCCCGCGCCACCTGTCTCGCCCGCCCGCCGGCTGCGCCCTCCCCCGCCCCCGCGCCCGCAGCGGACAGGCACTCGCCGCCCGCCTCTGCGCTGCCGCCCGCCTCTGCGCTGCCGCCCGCATCTGCGCTGCCGCCCGCGCGCCCCTCGGGGGGCAACTCGTCCGGGGCGATCGTGAGGCCCAGGGCGCTGTACTCGAGGGCGAGCGGCTCTCCCGCGGCGGGGCGCACCGCAGTCACACCCAGCCGCCGCTCCTCCTCCGTCACCAGCGCCGCCAGCCTGCCCCATACGCGCTGAACCTCAGCGCCCCGCGCGCATACGCGGCGGCGCGCGGGGGGCGCGCGGGAGCGGGGGCGACCCGGAGCGGAGGGAGCCGCGGTCCCAGGCCTCGCGGAGGAGCGTGTTGACCTCGCCGATGGCGTGCATCATCGGCCGGAAGCCCTGGTCGCCCTTCTCGCCTCCATACTGCCCCGCCAGCCACTCTACCCGAACACGCACCGCCCCGCGCGCGTCAGCCCCGTGCCGCGCTGAGGAGAGGCAGGCGCGTGGGGAAAAAAAAGAAATGGAGGGCGCAGGACCGAGAGCGGAGGGGTCCCAGCCGACAGCCATGCGGCGGGCGGGCGGGGCCTCCTCGAGGTAATAGGACAGCACCGAGGCCTCGAGCGTCTGCGCGGCGACCGCGCGCTTCTCCGCGGCGGTGTAGGGGAAGAAGGACACCCACTCGTCGACGCGCCCGCGGAACTCGGCGCGCGCGAAGGGGTTGCGGTGCGCAGGCGCCGCCGCGATCGCGTCGCCGACCGCGCGCCGCACTTGGCGCACGAGCGGCGTGTCGCGGCGCAGCGGGTACGCGGCCCCGAGGTCGCCCGCGCGCTGCAGGATCGCGTCTGCGCCCATGTTGGTGTTGATGATGAAGAGCGCCTTGGTCGTGTCCACGTAGCGGTTCAGCTTGGTGTCCTTGAAGCCGCCCGAACCGTCAAAGGCGGACAGCAGCACGTCGGGGATCGCCTCGGGGTGCGCCTTCTCGAACTCGTCGAGCAGCACGACTGCGTCCGGATTCTCGAGCAGCGCCCCGGTGAGTTGTCCGGTGCCCTCGATGCCCACCGGCGGGCCCACGAGGTTGTCCGCGCTGTTCTTGTCCTTGTACTGCCCCATCGGGATCTGCACGAAGCGCTTGTCGCGCAGCAGCTCCGCCAGCGGCGCCGCGTGCACCACCGACGCGATCCGCCGCGCGAGCTCGGTCTTACCCGTCCCGGACGGCCCGAGGAATACCATGACCAGCGGCTTCTCGCGGCGTCCCCACGCCTCCAGCTTGTTGCGCAGCGCCGACGACACCTGGTCCACCGCCACGTCCTGCCCCAGGAAGTTCGCGCGCAGCCACGCCAGGTCGAATGTCCCGGCCTGCGCCGCGCGCGCCGCCCGTCGCTCCCGCCACGCTGCCAGGCACCCCTCGACGAGCTTCCGCCGATGCCGCGCGCCGCCGCCCTCCTCCCACTCGACAGGCTGCGGCGCCCCGCCAGCCTTGGCCCGCCCAGCGTCAGGCGCCGCGCCAGCCGCGCACAGGAAGGGCACGACAGCCTTCCCGGCCGCCTTGTAGAGCACCGACTTGGTCGCGGTCTGGTAGAGCTGTGGCACCAACGCGTCGCGTGCGGCGGCCAGCAGCGCCCGCTGCACAGCCTTCTTGGCCTCGTCCGCAGTGACGCCCCCTTGCTCCCCCGCAGGCCGGCAGACTCCACCGTCCTCCCCTTCCCACGCTGGCCCCCCGAGCCCGGATACCAGCACCACTGTCCACTGGTCCGTCGCGCGCGTTCCTCCCGCGACTGCAGGGCAGACCAGCGCCTTGTCGCCTGTCAGCTTCAGCAGCAACGCCTCCGCCTCACCGACTGTGTCCGGGGCAAGCCCGTCCACGAGCAGCACCTGCGCTCCAGCGATACGAATCATGCCGCCGATCCGTAAGCTGCTCTTGAAAAGCCAGGCAGCGCCCGCTCTTGAGAGCTGATCAGGCCACGGGCTGGGCAAAACCTGCTCGGGACAGGCACCCCAGCCCACGAGTGCATCGCACACTTTGTCCGGAGCGGACGACGTGTCCAGGGTCACGTGAACAACCTGAGAAACAGAAGAGAGGACTTCAGGGCGCTACACTCAAGATGCACTGTGGAAGGGCCAGAAAGAACGCATGGCTGTGACGGCGATCGCCGCGGTGATCACGCATGGTCAAAACACGGGGCTCGGTCCAGTACGTGCGCGCACTCAGGCTGCAGTAGAACCGCAAACTGATCAGTCAGCATCTGGGCCAGCTCGAGCTTCTCCGGCACGTCTGCGCCGGCGAAATGCAGCACGGTAGGGCCGAGCTTGCGAGTTTTAGTCCTGTGCTTCCGAAGCGCTCGGAGCGATGCGTTCGCCGCCAGGATCTGCGTGTCGAAACGCGACTTCACCTTCTGCTCGAACTCTGCCGCGCTGGATTCGTGTCCCAGACCACGGGGTGTCCATGTCAACACGACCAGCAGAGCCGCAAGCAGTATGTTCCCTCCCCACATGGCTGGCCTGCGCGGAGCCAACCAGCAGCGCGGATTCAATTTTTCCGGTGATGCGAAAATCGGGTCTTCATTTCCAGAGACTTGCGGATCGGCAGCGAACAAAGGACTGGTGGATGAGAAGGCGCCGCAGGGCCGGCGCTCTGCGTGGAGCGGTGCTGTGCAGCTGTGCAAGCAGGCCAGGCGGAGAATCACGCGTGTACTTGGTCCCCTTGTCCTAGAAAGACGGCCTGCTGAAGCCTGCGCCCGCGCTCCAGCGGAGGCTGCGCCCTGCGGCTCCCGTGGCTGGGCGCGGCACGCGCCGCGCCGCCGCGCCGCGCAAACACCGCTCGCGGGGCCGCGCGCGGGGGCCCTCATTGGAGGAAAAGTGCGGCCGACCGGCTGGTGGCCGGTTGGCGGGCGGGGCTGAGACGGGAGCTCAGACGAGGCCCTTGACGAGGAGGCGCTCGACAAGGTCCGAAATCGCCTCGGAGTTCTTCTCCGACGCGTCCTTGAGCATGGTGTGCAGCTCGTCCGACACGCGCACCTGCTGCTTGCGTGGGCCCGTGGTGAGGCGCACCGACTTGCCCGAGCGCGCGCTGTCCTTGGACATGGCGAGGAGCTCGCCGAGCGAGGGACCCGGCTCCACGGTTGGGTTCGCGAAGGCGGTGCCCGGGACGTAGGTCTCGCAGAAGGACTGGATCGCGTCCTTGCCGGCGCGGTGGAGGAAGTCGCCAAAGCGCTCCGCGTTGGACGAGCGCTGCGTCTTCCACATGTAGAGGATCGGCTCGACAGTCGCCTCCATGTCCGACTGCTTCACCTTGTCGCGGAACGCGAAGCCCGTGCGGCCGTCCAGGTTGTGCGAACCGCCCAGCCAGAGCTGGTAGAGATCCGGCCCCTGGCCCACCCACGCAAGCTCGGCCATGTAGGGGCGCGCGCAGCCGTTGGGGCAGCCCGTCATGCGCTGGATGAAGTACTCGCCCGGCATGCCCATCTTGGTCATGAGCGCGTTCATGCGCGCATTGAAGTCCGGCATGCGGCGCTCGGCCTCGGCCTGCGCGAGCCCGCAGAGCGGAAATGCAGGGCACGCGATCGACTGGCGCGTCATCATGTCGACCTCCTGGATCGGCTTGACCCCGTTGGAGGAGAGGATGGCATCGACCTCGGCCATGTCCGACTTCTTAATGCCGCAGAGCACCACGTTCTGGTTCGCCGTCAGGCGGGTGTCAGTGTTGAACTTGTCGACGATCGCGCGGATCGCGGTGCGGTACTTGATGCCGTTGGCATCGATCACGCGGCCTTGCGGCACGTGGATCCCGACAAACATCTCGCCGTCGCCTTGCTCGTGCCAGCCGAGCCAGTCGACGGCCTTCCACTCGGGCAGCGGCACAAATGCCTTCATCTTGCTGCCCATATACGACTCGACGAGCTTACGGAACTTGTCGACGCCGAGAGTGTGCACGAGGTACTTGAGGCGCGCGTTGGCGCGCACCTCGCGGTTGCCGTGGTCACGCTGCGCCGCGAGGATCGCCTTGAGGCACTCAGTGATGTCCTGCTTGTCCACGTACCCGAGGTGGTCCGCCACGCGTGCAAAGGTGCTCTCCTTGTTGTGCGTGCGCCCCATGCCGCCGCCAACCATGACGTTGTAGCCCTGCCGTGGCGCACACCGTCAGCGACGCAAGCGTGCACTGCGCGCTCCCAGCGCGCAGAAAGTGCGCGTCTGGGCGTGCATCGCTTGGAAATAGCAGTCTCCTTCACGGCTTTAGGAAGAACGAAAGTTATTTTGAGTTTGTTGATCGTCACTGCAATGCTGGTAAAGGGTAGGCATCAAGCATGAAACATGCTGCTCACCATAAGGGTCTTGCCGTCCTCTGCCATGATCACGACGAGAGCTGCCGAAACCACGCGACTCAGTTCAAGAGGGCTACTCGGTCTCCGCACCAGAACCGAGCACAGCTTCTACTCTGCAGATCGCTAGGAAATAGCAGTCTCCTTCACAGCGTTTGGAAGCACGAAAGTTATTTGAGTTTGTTAATCGTCATCGCGACCGGAATCCTCCCGCAGCGGCGCGACGTGGCACTGGCAGATGCCCATGCGGCGGCCACGGCGTGGGACACAGGTGCAAGAGGGGGATCGGGGGCTCACTGATGTCGTGAATGTAGGCGTCGAGGGAGTTGTCGCCCGGGACGGTGACGGCGATCTTGAACTTGCGTGGGAGGTACGTGCGCCCGTAGAGCGGCTCGTCGGGGTCGCCCGTGATGATGCCGTTGCCGTTGTCGTGGCGCATGGCGGAGGCGATGCGCTGGTCGAGCTCCTCGACCGAGGTCGCGAGCGGCGGAATGTGGTTCACGCCCGTCGTGCCCTCGACGAGGTCCTTGCGGAAGTACTCGATCTCGGCCGCCTGCTTGCCGTCGAGCCACAGCTCGGCAAACGCCTGCGACTGCGGCTTGAACAGCTCGCCGATGAAGTTGGCCGCCTGGTACGCGTGCTGGTATGCGGGGTCCGCGAGCGGCACGGGCGGCGTCATCACGTTGCGGTTGATGTCGCCGCACCCGCCCAGCGTCGACCCGCCGGCGTTGGCGATGTTGGCAATCACCTGCCGCCCGCACACTGCCCTCAGCGCCGTGACTGCACCCACCAGCATGCTCCCACAGCACGCACCGCTGCGGCGCCCGTGGCGTGCCACCAGGGCACCGCCAGTCCCGATTGCCCACGTGCACTCACTTGCACCGCGCACGAGCAAGGGGCGGGGCGCGGAGGAGACCGTCTTGAGGTTGGCTTTCTTCACTCCGTGGATCTGCCAGGCCATGCGGGTGGTGGCGCGCAGGTCGCCCTGGCCGTAGTTGGTGGCGCAGTCGTCGAGCGCGCGGTACGCCTGCGGCGTCATCTTGCCGCACGGGTTCTTGAGGCGAAGCATGAACTGGTACGACGCGGCGTACGCGGCCTTGTCCGTGCGTTGCACGTCGCGGTTCTGCTGCATGTAGGAGCCATGGTGCTTCAGAACAACCACCGACTCATCCGTCAGGCTGATGGTTTCCTTGTCGTCCATTTCCTGCGTCCATCCGCGGCTCGCTTCGCGTCAGCGCTGGCATCGGCAAGGCGCCTGGTCACCCGCTCAATAATCATTTCGTGGCCAAGCAGCCTCCCGCGGAGAGGCTGCTTACCGACCAGCAACGCTTTGCGCGCCCCATGTACAGGTGAATGCATCAAATGCTCTAGGCACGGGGGAGCTCAATGTGCCCAAGCACGCATCTCACGGCCCTCGCAAGGCGTTGCGCCCCACCCAATCGTGTTACACCCCATGTACAGGATCCGCCCGCACCAACTTCCGCACAACGTTCAGGACCGCCAGACAAAAGCCAGCGCCTCGTGGCAGCCTAGACTTTACCGGGAACCGTCTGGAAGCCGCTCAACAACGCCCCGCGAACGTGCAGGAGTCACAGAACCGAAAGCCAAACCTTGGGGCGTAACAGGCGCGGACCTGCTTCAGAGGGAAGCGGAGGTGGCCGGAGCCGTGCTTGATGCTCTCAGGCTTGTTCTTGTCGAGCTTGAAGTTGTCATACGGAAGCGCTCCGTCGACGGCTTGCCCGGGCGCCTGGGGTCCGACCACCTGACCCGGCGAGAACCACGTGGCGGGCTGCAGCATAGAGGCGACAACTTCGTCAGCTGGTCAACAGTGCAAATCGCGGAAAGGGCGCTGAAGTGGGCACTATGGGTGGGTCAGAACGTTGCGGTCCGGCGCCGCCACCATGCGGGGTCCAGTAGCCGGAGGCTGTGCGCGAGCCGGCTGGGAAAGCGCGTTAGGCGCCCCCGACATGGGAGCGATGAAGCTTGACGAGAACGCATCGCCTCCAGGCACGAATGCGGCCGCCGTAGCAACCGCTGCGATGACAGTTCCCCGGGATGAGACGACCATGGTGCCTGCTCGCGCCACAGAATAAGCCGCCACGAACAAGCCCCTTGCAACTGATGAGGAGTTATGCCCCGCAGCCTCCAAATTGCCACTTAGAGGCCATGCTGGCATCCGACCGCCCCCCCGGGCTCACAGAGTAGACAGGACCGATGAGTGAAGAAGTTGGGGCAAACGCGAATGGCCACAGTCCCGCGACGCACGCATGGACGGGGGGCACCTTGGTCCAAGCAGCGGCCCCACCTCGAAGGTTCTTCCGAGTCCGGCGTGCGACTTGGCTAAAAGTTGTACGAGCCTCGGTACCGAGCCTCGGTACTGACGAGCGGCCACGAGTTCTTTCCGCAGATCCAGATCCAGGTAGAGATCCGGACGTGACCCAACGATGTTTTCGAGTCTTTTCAGCAGACGGAGTCCACACCGCTCATTTTTCCCCTGAGGCGGGCCCGGAGTTTTGCAAAAGAAAAACAGATCCCTTTGACCCTAAATTTAGCAGACTTATCGGTGCAGACTTATCGGTGCTACTAACTAGTGCACCGATAAGTCTCCTAGCACCGATAAATCTCTTCCGATAAGTCTCTAGCACCGATAAATCTCTTC
>ENA-UOXV01007931-UOXV01007931.1-marine-metagenome-genome-assembly--contig:-NODE-7931-length-10593-cov-5.879863_pt1 | contig 10593 bp, 20 predicted proteins | sample MGYA00238165_ERZ766961 | MGnify/ENA primary metagenome ERZ766961 (study PRJEB28924, sample SAMN03173240) | marine metagenome | biome: Marine; feature: Water; material: Subsurface seawater | place: North... | reverse complement strand
GTCAACTTCCTGCACTTCACTCTCTTCCTGGGCGCAACCTCCGCGATGGTGCTTGTGGCAGTGTCGCTTCTCACCGCACCGCCACCCCACCGCTGCATCCATGGCCTCACCTTTGCCCACAGGCATTCCGCCGTGGCGGAGCAAGCGATGGCGACTCTCGAAGCGGCGCAGGTGTTGCCGCACATTCGTGGTGCGAGCACACCGGAAGCGGGCTTCGACGAGCCCGACAGCTGCCGCCGTGGCGACGCAAACTCTCAGGCAGAGCTGTCCGACGGGGATTTCGGACGTGCGGGGTCTCCAACACTGCTTTTTGATGACAGAGGGGTCGAGCTGGAGGACGGCGGTGGTGCAGTGTGGGGTGAAGGAGGGCGGGACCGTACCTCGGTGGTCGCCTCGGCGGTGCTGGTGCTAGCGCTCTTCGCGGCTGTGCTGTACTTTCGATAGCGTTAGCGTTCGAGAATGTGGAAATCTGTAAATTGTGAAGCAACACAGCGCGAGGGGCCAACCGGACGAGTAAAACAGGCATGTTCACTGAATGCCAGCCTATATGATCAAGAACTTTCGAGCTTTCCTCCTGAACCCATGCTAATCATCCTCAACGTTTGGGCAATTGGCCCACACTTTCCACCGCTCATTTCCCCTTCACAACGGCGCCGGCCAGAACGGAAGCGACGTCGGTCTTCTGCGACTCCGGGCGCGAGCCCTTAGCACCAGGCTGGGGCTCGAGCAGCGCCACCTTCTTGTACAGGTCGACGTTCATCTTGAGGAGCTCGAACTCCGGCGTCTGGCGGAACTCGAGGTTGTTGTCCTCGGCAAACTTCTTGACGTGCGGGACCAGCGCAGGGTACCTGCAGCGCAACGAGCTCAGACACCTCCGCCGCGGCCGGCGCCCACCTCCTCGCAGGCGGCAGGCGGGCGCTGTCATGCAGAGGCAACTTGCTAGCCTCTGCAATGTCGACGGACGGGGGTACTCAGCGCGTAGGGCTGCATGGCAGGGGCGCACTTGTAGCGCGGCATCGTGGGGAAGAGGTGGTGCTCGAGCTGGTACTGCATGCCGCCCCAGAGCCACTCCGAAAACGGGTTGGAGCACACCTGCAGGCACATCACGAGAGGAAATTACTCCGCGCAAGCTTGCTGTTGCGAGGAACCAAGACATTTTCAAGGCGTATGCGTGCGGCCAGCCTATCAACAACAGCGCTCTGCCATGGCCGCAAGGACTCAGCACGGGGCGCACCGCATCGCGCGTTGAGCGGTACTGGGCGTCGCAGAATTCCGGCTCCTCGTCAAAGAAGAGCTCCTCCGACTGGTGCGTCACCTGCACGCGCGGCCAGGGGGGGGGGGCGGGTCAGGGCCAGATGCACCCAGCGCGTGGGCCCCCTGCGCTCTGGCGGTGAGAAGCGCCGGCGGGATGGACGGGTCTCCACCGTGGTGATGATGGCAGTCATGAAGCCAGAGATGAGCATGGCCCCAAAAAAGGTCGCGGCCGGGACGAACGAGAGCATGAAGGCGTAGTGGGCCGCGAGCCCGGAGACCTCCTTCCAGTCCTTGTTCTCGATTGCCACCTTGATTGAGTCGAACCGCCAGATGAGGAAAAGGAGCGACATGGGCGCCGGGAGGTAGTGGCCCTGCCACTTGCGCCACGGCGCGTCGTTCTTGGGGTCCGGCGCCCAGAGAAAGAGCGCGGGGTCAGTGGCGATGTCCTCGTCGATCCCCACCTCGTTGGTGCGGGCGTGGTGCTTGTTATGCTTCTCCGACCACCACTTGCACGACATGCCACCGCAAATGTAACCGAACGGGCGCATGATGTCCGCAAACTTTCCCCGACCGTGCACGTAGTCATGCGACAGCCATCCGCCGATGGTGTTGGCGACGCCGAGGATGGTCGCTGCGGTAAACTGCGCAAAGAAGGTCGGGATCTGCGCAACGCAGATCCCGGCGACAAGCCAGCACGCCCACGAGACGAGGTTGAATGCCTCGCCCTTCCACTCGCGCTCGAACCTGCAGGATAGCGAGGCACTCTCAGTGCACTATCCTGCCCCTTCCCAGAGACGCTCGTCATTCGCTGGCAGCGCGCGTGCACCAACGCGGGGCGAGACGAACCAGCCGTCCTTCACCAATTGCGCGCGCCACTCGCGGAAGTTGCGCGTCGTCTGCGAAACATCCTTCACCCCCTCCGGAATGGTCTTCGCCTTGGGAAGGCGCTTGATCATCTCCATGCCCTCGTCCGAGTGGAAGCCGTACATAACCTGGCGCGCGCCCCGCCCAACGGCGTCAGCTGCGGCGCTCGCGAGAGAAGCAGGCAGCGCCAGCGAAAATGAAAATGAGGCAGGGTCCTTGGGAACTCGCCTCCGTCGCGTCCTGGTCCTTGTACAAATCGATCCAGTGGGACCCTGCAGGATGCGCGCGGCGCCAGCGCGAAAGGTCGTACCACTGGTCGTCGATGCGGACCTGCGCAGCGCTCGGCGCCCGCGCGTCAGCGGCGCGCAAAGCTGGCACGTGTCTGGCAGACGGCATGCATTCAGTAAGTGCGGATTGACGGACAAAATGTGCGGGAGAGGGCGGAACCCGAAGCTGGTTGTCGAGGGTCTGCGTCCCCTTCCACATCTCGTTGTCGGTTTCAGGCTGCGAGACTGCCATCGAAGGGCCCCGAGCGACGGCGCGCGGCGCGGCGGCGCGCGGCGCGCGGCCGTTCAGCGGGAGTGTGCCGGGGAGGAAAGCCGAGGCCTAGGGAGAAGGGTCACGTCAGCCTATCGCCACGCAGGAGCTGCGGGCTCATTTGAGACGCACTGAGCTTTCTCGTGCCATGGCACAGGCCCGAGCGCGTCGCGCAACAGTACTGGGACAAAAACACCTCCTGGAGCTGGGCGGCAAACGCCATGGCCACGAGAGTCGTGCGGAAATGAGCCATACTACTCCGCTCCTGCACAGAACATGAAAATATTCAGAGATCGCAGCACGCGGCAGAGCCAAGCCGCGGCTTGCCCCCGCTACAACTCCATGTGAAGGAAGTCAACTGAACGCCCACGACACGTACAGAATCTTATCAGCTGGGAACCAAGCACAGTCATGGGTCTTGGCAGTATGGTCGAGCTGCTGGTAGCAGGCGACACGCTGCACGTCCCAACAGAGGAACCAAGGGGTTCCCGCGCTTGTGACTCTTACATGGTACTGTATGAGAAGTGCACAAGTGCTCCATCCAATACCGGGCATACGCAAACAAGCAGCCTAGAGCATTCGGGTATGACCCAGGCTTCCAGACAGCTTGAGTAACCTGATCCCCCTCTGCCGCAGTGAGCACCGTTTGTGACTTGACAAAGCGGCAGTCACAATCCTTTCTGGCCTGTTGTTGGCATGCAGGCGCCCGCAGAAACTCACTCTGCCCACCATGGAACAACACCCTAATATCGGACTGTCCGTTATGAAACCCGCAGCTATGCAACCAGGCAGCCTTTCTCCCACTGGCTTGAAGGCGGAGGCTGAAGGGCGATCGGGGGGGGCCGGCTGTAGGTTTTCACAACGCAGACATGTCACGTGTCTTAGCGGGAACCCGAGAGAAAAAGAACGGCCACCAACACCACTTTCAGTTCAATGGCGCTTGCTGGGTGGCGCACCGTTCAGAAGAGGGGGGTACGAGCGCCCCTGGTGACGCGCAGACCGGACGGCCGTGTTATCAAGACTTGGGTGTGCCAGGCGAGGCTTACTTTTACCGGAAATCATTTTTACAGTTCGAAAAGAAGTCCTTTCGTTTTCGGGCTTTAGGTGAATTGGGTCACGGAGAATTTGAAATAGAGTTACAACTATTTGTTACTGGCGGGGCTTGAGCGACGTATCTGTCTCATTTAATTAATTAACAATTATTCGGGGGCTTTACAAACCTCCCTCTTTGTGGCCAACTCTCAGCAGGGCGGCCAGTAGCCGGCACGAGAATTCCCGCGACGAGGAAGTGGTGCTTCCGTCGGACCGGATGAGGCGACGGGCGGACCTGAACGAGATGGGAGAAGAGCCTCGTGCCGGATGCACACGATTTGACCGTGTCTAGCGTCGGAACCCCAACATGAACAGGCAGGGTTCTCGGACAGGGCCTCGAGCATGGAAGTGCTCTGTCAGAGGAGCTCTGACTCGTACCAGGGGCGCTCGAGAGTAGGTGTGCAAGCTGTTGATTCGTCCGTGAAATTGACAGTTTACTGGGAGCGCTTGGAGAAATGCAAGGAGGGCGATGAATGCAACCGAGACGCTCCTCATTGCGAACGGAAGGTATGGCATGCTGTCTTGGTCATTTCACTCGCCCTTGATATTGAAGACAGCCTGGTCACCGAGTTCCTGCCCCTGCAGACCATTCTCGGCCACGTCCTTGAAGAAGTCCTTGAGGGTCGTTGTGCCGTAGGACGGTCCAACCATGTCCTCAGTCGCGTAGTAGCGCCCGATGCGCGCAAATTCGGCAGTGTCCTGCGTATTGCGAGGCCTCTGAATCGCCAGCACCATGATGCTCCTTATTCATCCAATGAGCGTCAGGAGGGCAGGCGAGCGTACCTTGAGCTTCGGGAAGAAGTTGGCAAAGAAGTCGATGGCACCGATGATGGCATCGAAGACTCCGATCGGCACCTGCAACACCGGACGCAAAGGTTCACTGGGCACGTGCGTGTTGGTGCTCACGGATGGCCCATCGAACGCGGTTCGGCGGCGAATCGAGCCGCTGTGATGCTGAGGGACGCACCCTGATGTACTTCGGCTCCTTGTCAAAGAGATCAAATAGAATCTGCGACTGTTGAAGCGGCGTGACGGGCTCGCCAGGACCGCCGACGGGAAGGACCTGTCGACCGCGCGAGGTATTCGTAAGGCTGGCAGGGCACATGGCCTCCTTCTGGCGCTGCAGGTTGCAGATTCCCAGGGATCTGAAGGCCTTTGGCGCAGCGACCTTGTTGTAACGGTCCTTCACGGTGATGCAGTCCGCCATCACAATCGCAAGATCTGCCTCAGAAATCGCGTTGGCCTGGAACCGCACCGCGTGGCATTAGCATCCCGCTCGTGTTAAAAGGGATTTGCATAGTTGCGCATGGCCAGCAAGGCACCATTTCTACGCTGTGCTTCCGTTTGATTTGTACTGGACATTCATGTGGGGCTTTGCTGAGATGGGCGCCAATCAATGAGTCCGCACACAGTGTACCTTGCAAATCTCGCCGTCGCCGAACATCACATACGGGTTTCCGCCCTTGACGATGCTCACCTGTCCTGCTAGCGACTTGAAAAATGCAGTCGGGCGTACGATCGAGTACGTGACCTGGCCAACACACGCGCGCAGACAACTCCATCAATGCAATGCGATACTTTGCGTGAGATGTATCAGCGCGGATTTTTGCATTGGGGGCGAGATTCATCTCGAAAGAGTCACAACTATCTCTCGCGAGTGCGGGTCCGAAATGCATGCTGCCGCAAAAGAGCAGGGCGTGCGAGCCACAGACCTTGTCCTGCTCCTGGATAGCAGACTCGAGGCGAAGCTTGGCGCGCTGGAACTCGAGCAACGGCTTCTGGACGCAAATCGCCGAGAGGAGAACCTACGCATGCCAAGCGCGGTGTCGTTGACGCGAGGCGGGCAGGTAGGAGAGGGGGGAAGGGGCGGGAGGCGGGGCGTGCACGCGCGCGACTGCTGAATGTCTAGGCTGAAGGGCACAGCAGGGTCCGTGCGGGGCACGTGCGGGGCACAGACGTAGTGCGACCCGCCCTGCTCGATCAGGGCGTCGAGGCAGTTCTTGCTCGCCTGGTAGTCGATCAGGTTCGAGTCCTCGACCCCGCCCGTGCGGGAGGCAAGGCAGGACACGACAACGTCGACCTTGTCCTTGAAGCCGACGGCGCGCAGGCTGTCCATGTCCGTCACGTCCCCGAAACGGCAGTCCGCGCCGACGAAGTCCGCACGGACGTCGTCCGCGCTCTTCTTCCCGGCGACCCCCGACTTCTCGCGCGAAAATGCCACAACGTTGTAGCCTCTCTTGATCAGCTCCTTGGTCACGAAGCGCCCGATGTACCCAGTCGCCCCCGCGACGAACACCCGAACGTCCTTGGGGTCCGCAGTGCTGTGCCGCACGCCGCACGCCGCACGCCGCGTCAGCGCTGTAGCCGGGTACCCTTGGGCTCGTGGCGCAGCCAGGGTTGAAGGGGTGGGATGCGGTGGAGGGGGCTGCAGTGTGTTTATCCAGGCTCCCTACTGCTGCGCAGGGCGGGGGAGGAGGCAGAGGACGGTACTTGAGGTCAAGCATCGACGGTCCTGTCCGGGCGGCACGGGCCTGCACAGGCCGGGCAAGGATGCGCGGCGCGAGGCGAGGCAGGAATGCGGACGGAGGTGCGCCCCTGCCAGGGAGCGCAGAGTGAGGCTCGCCACATCGAAACTCAGGAACGCAGAAGTGCGCCAACTTGTTTTCGAAGAGTAGGGAGACGTGTAACTCAGACGAAGGCGCGTCTTTGAGCGACCGGACCTTGTGATTGCTGCAGTGGTCGACGCTGGGCGAAGAGAAATGCCGGCGGGGGCGAACGCTTCCGCCGCCGCCAGGAGCGCCGCCAGGAGCGGGATCTGCACAAGGTGTGTCGTAGCAGGTCAGCAGGGATAAAAACTCCAAGTGTATGAATCTGTGCAACATTTCTGGGTTGTTTCGATTGCTGGTGCACGCGTCGGACACATCACTGTAGTGAGGTCTGTCCGGGCCGGACGTGCAGCGCAACATAGCATCCAAGAAAAACGAGCACGCGCCGCATTGTAAGAGGTGCTAGTTGCAAATCGCATGAAGGATGCTACTATTCGGACGCCTATCCGAGCTACATTTTTGTCTCTCTGCCTAGCACGAGACCCATATGCGTTCACCCGGTTCGCGGGATCCCTTCAAGTTGCCGAGGAGGTGCTCCGCCCCAGAGCCGGGCCGCTCATACTCAAGAGCATGAATAGCTTCCCGAGCAACTGGTAGAATATATTTCTCGTGTATTGGGTGACGGGGAATGGTCCCCAGGGTTCGGGGATCGCCTGAGCAGCCCGCATCGTTCCGAGTGCACCTCCGCTCTAAAGATGGGGCCAGGTCGTATGACGAAACCCGAAACTTCATGATAAAAAGTTGCTGCAACCACATTTGTTCCCATTTCTGAGGCGGGCCTGTTCCCAAGCGCCCCATTCCTTCGCGTTTGCGGGGGCGTCTTGGCGCTTGACGCGTGCGAACTGTCGAAGAAAGGTGAGTTTCGTGTCTTCCGACTGCTTCGCCTTGCCCAGACGTTAAGGAGTTCCGCTCATTCAGGAGAATTGCAGCGCTCTCCTGCTGCTGATCCTTCTCACGTTGTGAGCGAACTGTGGCATTTCCCTAAACTCAGCCTCGCTGAAGATGTGCCTCGTCCGCACAGGTCTGTGAGACTTTCTGCCCAATGAAGTCTTTTGTAACGCTGCTGTTCTTCAGTGTTATTCTCTGCGCGGGCCTGTCCCCAATGCTAGCCTTTCGCTTATCCTCCTGCCCAGCTGCTGGGCGCGGTATATACTCCAGCACTCGAAGAGGCCAGCGCCTGGCTCTGGCTCCGCGAATGCAGATGCAGGGTATTCCGAAGGCGAAGCTCGAGGCAGCAGAAGTGAACAAGAGACAGTGGGGAATAGCATGCGAGAACACGGCTGTGGCTGCGGTGTCTCCCAGCAACGACGCTTCGAAGGACAAGATCAAGTTCCGTCTACTCGCGCTGTGAGATGCGCAACGCCTCTCCCCCCCCCCCCCCCCCCCCCCCCCCCCCCGGCGCTCCCCATGAAGCAAATCATCTTGCGTGAGATGTGGCTATATGTTGGTGCTGCTCTTATTGCAATTGGTCTCTCTGCGGCCAGATGCGCGGGTGCGGACCGCGGCGCCGCTGCAGGGTCAGTGAAGCGCAGGTGCACATCCGTCTACAGCAGCCCCCGCTGCCGCATGTGGCGCAGAAAGCGCGAGTCTATTTCTGCGGAGACAGGGCGCTGTGCAACCTCGTCATGAGCAGTATCGGTTCATTCTTTGACTGTGTAATGGCACGGCGCCTCAGAGAGATTCTCGCGGAGGTGGAAGCACTCGAAGGGCTTGGTGGGGCGCCCGGGTTCCCGGCATGCCTCGACGGCACATGGTCGCTCGCCTACTCGTCCGCGCTGTCGAGCGGGTCGGGCTCTGGTCCGCCCCGAGTCGCTTTACTCGCTCTTGATATCCTCCTCATCCTCGCCCTCGCCCCCTTCACATCGAGATGCTCTACCCCACACTGCCAGCGCACAGGGAAGATTGGACTGCACTGCTGCCGAGCTTTATCCGTGACCATGCTTTCCACGTTTGGTGCGTGGAACAGGAGGCGGAGCAAGCAGGAACTCGCCGCGCATTTTCCAAACGCCGGACCGGGCCGGGAGCCTCAATTTCGGCCCCCGTGCACAGGTCCGTGCGCGCAGCCAGCATGTGCATGCCCACTGCCAGTCCGGTGTCATTGGTGGATGTGCATCCATCTCTTCCTGCGTTGTGTGCCTCTGTGGGCGTGCTCCCGTCGTCCTTACGGCCCATCTGCTTCCCGATCGCACGTGGTTTTTGGACGCTCTGGCATCACCGATACCCTCTCCGACCTGATACCTGAACCTGTCGTCCGCTATCACCTGCTTCCCAGCGCGCTGCAAATACCGTTCTTCTAGAGCAATCATGCGTGCAACAGCACGATTGGTTCCATGCGCGGGTAGCATCAGCTGATTTTGTATGAGGCAGGTTGGAGAAGTGCTCCAGCGGGTTTCATCACGCAAAGGTGAGCTGCTGGAAAGCACTTGAACCAATCACTGTCGTTGGACCTATTACTGTCCTTGAGCAATTTCCTGCCCATCTGTCCCACGAAGTGAAGAGGATGCGTTGTTGAGAACTCAGTGTAGGCCCCAGTAGAAAGGCTGTGTCAATTGGCTCTTCCCTAAAAGCGTCTCCAGACCGATCTCAGCTCTTCGTACCTGCTCGCAGGAACGCTCGACAACATTGTGTCAGTCAATTTGCCGTTCCTTGGTCGGATCGTGCTCACGCTCAAGCACAAGTTGGAGGTTCGTTTCAATGCTCACCCCCAAGCGCGATGCAGCAGAGTGCATTTCTTGGCGGCCATCGCACGTGGTCGTTGCGACAACTGTCTTATGTCGCTGGATACCACAGGTCAGTGATGCCGTCAGGAAGGAGGTACACCAAAATGTCTAGGCGAGCTCGACTGATTCCTCGCCGCTGCAGTGCAATTGCCACCTTCCTTTGCAACAATCCACCCATGTGTTCTAGTCCACTCATAATTGCGGTGGCCTAGGTGAAAATTGTGCTCACTGCAATCGAGGCCAAGAACCCCGGCAGTTTCCTCACTCAACGCCTGGGACTGCGTCCACTTGAGATTCCTGTTCTTGAACAAGTATGCCAAACTGTTATCTTTCATGTTGAGCTCCGCTTTAGGCCTGCAGGGCAAATGCTGACTACACGAGTCCGGCACACGTGTTTGAGCTGCATGCTCACGCACTGAGGACGCACCGTGTCATTACAGGTGAGTCAGCAGGGTCCTGGTGTCTTCGAGACAACTTTCATCGATGACAACATTCGCGTCTCTCGCGGTGACCGCGGTGAGCTTCGTGTATTCGTCAAGGCATGAGGCACATGCAGTTGAGAAGCTATTGCGAATGGGTGGAAAGTGATTATGCCGCACACACACCATGAATGAACGCATGCAGGAGAGAATCATTGGCAAGGCTCGTTTCAACCGTCACGGCACGTGCGCAACGCAACTCTCGTGCGATCTCTTGATCACGATCACGATTTTACGTACCAAACACAAAACCACCCTCTCGCACGATTCCACACTACAGTCCTTCGCATGCATCTCTCAAGAACCGAGCTCCGGGTCCGAATCGGCAGGACAGCGGATCGCCAGCGTTCGCTTATGAGCAGTCTTGCGAATCGCCGGCTTCGTGCCATCGCCCTCGTTGTCTTCGTCGAACCACTGCGTCGGGAGGCCGTCGTTCCCAGAGTCATCGCCTCCCCAGAGATCAATGTCGAGGTTATCTAGAGGGCAAACTTCGAGCATTTGGAACTCGCCCTGCATGCCCCGGGTGCTGCTTTCCCGCGAGACCTCGAGTCCCGTCCCCTCCGATGGTTCTACCGACCGCCCGCACCTCTGCTTCGCGTGTTGCCATTCGGTGCTGCACAGCAGCGCCGAAATGGATTCGAAACTGCTTTCCGTCGAGAACCGTGGCCGATCGTTCTGGAAACTCGCCACACTGGAAACTCGCCACACCTTCTTTGCGTGGGCGATGCCCGACTGACTCGAGCTCAGCTGTGGAGGCTTCGGCGCTGCGAGTGCCGACGTGAGGGCCTCAACGAAATATGTATGATCTTCATCAGATAGAGTGGAACGCAAGATGCGGATTCTGCCCACGAGTGCCTGCAGGTGCACCGCTAGGATGCTTGAGGGCGCCATCCGACCGTGTTTTTTGGTCGTCTGATGATTCTTCTGGTCCATTGTAGCTTACAGCTGATTCGAGGCGGATTCTTGATTTTACATCCATAGCCACTACTAATAGGGTTCGCAACACCGTTTTTTGAGGAATTGGACATTTTGCTCTTTTGC
>ENA-UOXV01007928-UOXV01007928.1-marine-metagenome-genome-assembly--contig:-NODE-7928-length-10597-cov-5.610131_pt1 | contig 10597 bp, 10 predicted proteins | sample MGYA00238165_ERZ766961 | MGnify/ENA primary metagenome ERZ766961 (study PRJEB28924, sample SAMN03173240) | marine metagenome | biome: Marine; feature: Water; material: Subsurface seawater | place: North... | reverse complement strand
CCAGACAGGCAAAAAGGAAAGAGAAACAACCCAGACCAAAAACAAAACCACGTCGGGGGGCTTCCTCACGCGCCACCGCCCAGCACGCCCGCATATGACCCACCGCCCGCTAAAAACGCCTCCGCCTGCACCACTAGGGCCACGGACGCCACGGGACGCGGTTTATCTTCAAAACAAGGCAAAATATTGAAAAACTCTCAGCGCTTGCCGCGTGTACAAAGAGTACTTAATTCGTCACGTCACGTCATCAAAATTAAATTATAGCCAACGGGATCAAACCGTTGGAGCTCCGAAAATAATAGTGTGAGCACGAAAGCTGACTGAAGGTGTTGGACAATAGCAGGAGAACATCAAAACGCGCAATACGCAATACGCAGCAGGCATCTGTTCAGAGGTAGCCGTGTCTGGCAATCTCTCTGAACAGTCTCTGGGCACACGTCAGAGTTGGGAACACAAGTGAGAAGCATTTCATATATTAGCGCTGCTAAGTCATATGAGCCCCACATTAGGCAGTGAGCATCACGCTAAACATTTCCACATTTGTGGAAGCAGTTGCTCACGTGTGCCTCTTCACTTGGCTCTTGAATAATCCCTCTTTCTTGTGATTCAATAGAAGCACACGCTTGTGGTTTCCGAGCCACACGGCTGCATATGTGCTCTCAACAGTCAGTCACGCAAGAAGACAAGGTGATGCCAATAACAGTCAGAGGATGTGACCGGCTAGCACACATAAGTCACATTCCCTATTAAGTAGATCTGTCCCATCTCCATTACTCTGTCTTCTCTGCTGTGTCAGTACAGCACGTGTCACAGACCCGACCGACTGGTCGTCTCAAACAGCGGGGGAGGGCAGACGGCGCGAAAAGGCAATGCACTTCGCCCAAGACCCAGGCCAGCACTGACTAGCGAGACGCGGACACGTGGGCGGCCGGAGCCAGGGGCCTTGGTGAGAAAATATCCGTTTACTGACGACATTCAGTCACATATCGCAGGGCGCGGTGAGTAGCGAAGTTACTTTACTCTCCGTGATAGCCACTTTACATAGCACGTGAAACTGATCACCACGGAGCGGTTCAGAAGGGGAGCATCTCACGATGCCACAAGAAGATGGGGCACCAAGATTGAACGGAGAAATAGATCGATGGCGCGCAGTGCTTCCGTCTCACGTTCGTGTTTCCCTGTCGCGCTTCTACTCTGGGCAAGAGCTTGATCAGCTTTCAGCATCGCTCGCCCGCCCGCCCCGGGCCAGCTGTGTTCGGGCCAACACACGAACAGTTTCACCAGAGGCACTGGCTAATCAGGTATTGCTGCTGTGTCTCGACATGATGTTGGCAAAATTTGCACAGGTCTGATTCAAATTGGGTGCAAGAAGCGCGGTGACACGCTGCAGCAAGCTGAACAAGTTTTGCTTGTGGCAGGTCGCTACGGAGTTGACGAAGATGGATGGCAGCAAGTGGATTGTCGACGGCGACGCGAATGAAATAAGTGGGAGCGTTGTGGTTCACCCGGTTGTTCCTGATGCGATCATGATCACTCCACCCGTGCGACCGCCCTTGGTGATAAGAGAAATCCACTCTTCACGGTGAAGCCTTCGCCATGAATAGACATGAGCGTGCGTGCGACCAATGGTAGAGCGGTGTTTCTGATTCACGATTGTGTGCAGGGAGCTTCTGGTGTCGCGCCGTTGCGCAGAATCAGTGCTACGTGGGGCAAACGTGTTTATTCCTGGTGTGGTAGGCTGCTCACCGCACGCTAGTAGAGGGGACTCTGTCGTGGTGATCTGCGACGTCCACGACCGCTTCCTGCGCGGCGCTGCGACGCACATACTGCACACTCGAAAACTTGATCCCAAACGCATGAAAGGCGCAGCAGGGAAGGAGCTGACGCGCGCAGCGCCGGGGGAAGCGCGGGGAGAGCAAGAGGCCCTGCGCGAGGCGACTCCAGGAAGCAGTCTCCCCGAGGGAATAGTTGTTCTCGGGCGCGGCACATTGCTTCATGATAGACGGGATGTCTTTGGGAATGGTTCTGGTGTGGCGTGCTGCTTGACTGAGTGCGTCTACTCCTCGCCGTCTCTCAACAATCTCCTCCCGGGCTCGCTCTACATACAGGCACTTCTTCCTGCCTTGAACCCATCCTTATTGTGCTAGAGCGGCGTGTGTTGACACTGACTTCGATGAACCGCCGGCAGAATCTCCCGTCAGTTTTAGTTTCTCACGCACTGGCTCCACGGCCTGACGACCGATGCTTGGACATGTGTGCTGCACCCGGAGGCAAGGCGACTCACGTGGCGACCTTGCTGGCGGGTGGAAGCGGCTCTGTCCTCGCGCTTGATCGTACGCATGCAAAGGTGCCGCTATCATCCTGATGTTCGCATGGCACTAAATTGCCGCCATACGTCTATCGAAGAGCAGTCCGCTTGCACTTGACCAAGCTGAATCGCGTCATCTGCCTTGCCGCTTCCAGGTTGAAGTGATTCGCCGCTGGGCTTCGGACCTCGGCCTTTCTAACCTCATTGCGCGCAAGGCCGACGCAACACTTCTCCTCCCACATTCGCCAAACCCCGTTCTAGGGGAGTTGTTGCCTGCGGCGGGACATGGCGGGGCAGCACGTGTGGCGCACCAGGACAAAGGCGAAAGTGCTAACGCGAGCAAGCGCACCTCACCACTACAACTTGAAGAAGAGACATTCGACCGCATCATCCTTGACCCGCCCTGCACGGCGCTTGGGCTACGACCACGGCTCGCTATCGACATACCTCCCGCCGATATGCTTCGCACTGCGCACTACCAGGTCGGCTTTCCGAAGCCCCTGAGCCCCAGGACAGCACCCAGGACAGGTCATCACCTTGTTCGCCCAATCTCTGATCCTTGAACGGGGAAATGCGCTTGGTGGCAGCGGCGGATGTTGCACGTGGCAGCCGGTTTGCTGAAAGTCGGCGGTCGAATGACCTACTCTACCTGCACGGTACTCGCCCCACTTCCCAGCGCACACTTGTGGCGCCCAGTCGCGGCATGTCTCCTCAGTCGCGTATCTCACAAGGCACAGCACTGAGATCTAGAGCCTACCCCAGATAAACCCGGATGAGAACGAAGGCAATGTGGCCTATGCTCTCAAGAATCTGCCCCTTCGCTTGATTCCTGCCACTCCGGTCCTTGGTGCCCCTGGGCGGCACGGAGCTTGCCTGGCTCCAGAACACTGCCTTCTCGTTCAGCGCTTCGAACCAGGTGATGCCCACGTGCGACGCTTGCCTCCAAGGGTGCGAGATTCCAGCCTTCCCGGTATCTGCGTCAAGCTTATCCGTGGGTGCCCACGCACGACCCGGAACGCAGGGGGGGCGCTTGACACAAATGGATTTTTCCTTGCTGTCTTCGAAAAAACAGCTGGCGACTAGCTCACACAGCCTGTCTGACATTTTCTGAGACCTTCGGGGTCACTGTGCAGTGGCTGTAAACGTAAAGCATTGCTCTTGATTGCTCAAATCCCACATGTTCTCAATTTACTACGCTGTGCCGCCTGCCGCCATCTTGTCCAACAATTCTTTTTCGCGCGCCTCGATTTCCAGCAGTGCGTTAGACTTGATTGGGATCAGCTTCGGCTTGCAGAGAACCTGGTTTGCAACGTGGAGCAATTCAGTAGGTTCGATGGCGCGACGTCTTGTACTAGGTTCGATGGCGCTACTTCTTGCACGTCGTGCATCTCGTGTGTCGGTGGAGGAGCTCTTGCAAGGGTGGGAGCAGAGATTTTGCGCTGGGTGAGAATTGGGCATGGTTTACATAACACCTCTGCGAGATTCCCCTTCTCGCTGTATACCAGTCCTGCCTGCATAGAGAAAAACAACCCGCAGAATTCAGTTGCATTGGATCCAGCAGTCACATGCAGCCTGGCCCTGGTCGCAGCTCGCAAGTTTTGTGCGCCCGCCGTTGTGTTTCAGCTGGAAAATTTGCACCTTTGGAAGAATTTCGCGGAGAATTTCTCGTCCGCCAGCTCCTTCTGCTGCACCACCGCTATCCATCGCTCCTTCTCAGTCAGCTCTCAAAAAATCTTTTGATTTTGAAACCCTGATTTTTGAATTGATTTTGGTACTTTTACAATAAGTTGGTGGTTTGACGAAGAGGGTGGGGCGGTTGGCTTCGACATGAGGTGAACGCTTGCTGTGCTCGTCGTACTGGCATCTTCTTTAGAATTTCAAGGCATTGCGTACGATGTTGTCTTCCAACGACAGACGCTCCAGCAGAACTGGTCGGGACATGAACGGCACCAGTGGCGGCCCCGATCTGGCAGCGCTCAAAGCGAAGAAGGATGCGCTGGAACAGAAAAAGAGGGAGCGCGAGCGTGCGAGAGAGGAGGGCCAGCGACTGCGGGAGAAGGAGAAGGAGCTCAAAGAAGCGGAAGAGCAGAGAAAACGGGAAGAGGATGAGAAACGCTTGAGAGAGATCACAGCCCAACGGGAGAAAGCGGTGGCGACCAAGTTGATGATGCGTCAAAGATCTCACGAGTACCAGGAAACCCTTATGCGGGAGCACAAAGAAAAGGCAGAGGGGAAGCGGACAGTGCGCGCCATTTCAATGGTTGGTCTACAGAAAACAGTTCTGGCCAAAAGCGAGCAGTTTCAGAAGGCCGAGAAGGAGACTGCTGCTCGCTTCGCGACAGTGCGCAAGGTTTGCTCTGTCGATACTGTGATTCTAACGCATGGTGTGCGTCATTGTTTGCAGTCACCCCCACACGAAATTTGTGATGCTCAGTGCGAAGAGGGCATTTGCCCTGCCGGCCCTTTCCAGGCATTCGTCGCTCTTGACACAAACGGAGACGGGATAATCTCAGCAAGCGACCTCAAAAGCCGCCTGGCGTCGTATGGATGTCATTACTCCCGAAATTCAGCACAGGAAATGATTGACGAAGTGCTTGCCCACCTTCCTGTGCCAATTACACGCTTCACACGAGGTGTCCATTTTGCTGCAGTGTGCAATTGGGCTGATGCAATCACGTCTAGGTTTTCGCTGTGTTTGGGACCATGGCTCGGGCGGGAGACCGCAATAAGGCGTACTGGAGCTGGGCCATGCAAATGTACCAGCCGAGCCCTGGTCTGGTGGGCGCTGTCGCGGATGGAAATAACGGTACGCATCGCGCCCGAGGGGCCCAGAACCGTGTGGCCACGATGCGCGTTGTCCGCGTTCCCTGGCAAACGGTTGCACGGCTCACGCTTTTCACCTACAGGCGCCGCGCAGGCGACCTCGACATCAGAAGTTGAGGAGCTTCAGAGCCAAGGATGGTCGCGAAAAGTTGAGTCGCAGCCATCTGGCAAGGTGTCATGCCACTCACCGCCCTCCGTCACGCTCACACGTTCTGATCCTTCGTTCTGCCGGCGCGTGTGTCGTAGCTAGCGCAGGTGTCGGCCGAGCTCTCATCTGAGCGACCAGGAGCGCCCGGGAACCTACCCGGGGTGTTTGAGCAGCCCTCCGTAACTTTTTCAGGCATCTCAGACGACCCAGCCGTAGCGGCAAAACAAGCTTCCGCTAGTGCGATCGCCAAGGATTCAGTTAACCAACACTGCGCAGAGCTCCACAGCTGGGTGCAAACTGCGGCGCACCGTGTGATCTGCCCAGACAATGCAGACTGCGCGACCAAGTACGAGCGGCAAAACCCTCCAGCGATCAGCCCGAGGCAACCGCTCGACCGCGAGCCCCAAGACACTCTGCGGGAAGACGTGTGCCCCGTGATGCTGACGGAGGCAGGGTTGGTGACGGAGATCGACTGGAGAGCGATGCAGCGCCTGGCCGAGGCGCCTGGCGCCGGCATCTCGTGGATCGGTTTCCGCGACTGCTACCTCGACTACACGGTACTCACCGACCTTGACCAGCGCATTCCTCATCGCTGCCCTCCTTCTGACTGACTCACTCGCCTCTCCCAGGGCAATCGCGGGCAGGAGGACCCCATCACACTCCTCACCATCGCCGAGTTCCTCTCGCGTGACGCGAAGGGGCGCGGAACGGCCTCGCTGGCGGATGCCATGGAGTGCCTCTTCACTCGCTTTGGCGTTCCGTCGGACGCGCTCTTCACCAAGCTCTTCGGCAACTCCTGCGACCCCCACGAGCAAGTCGAGCTGCGCATCTACCTCGAAAAGGTCGCGATGCTGCGCTACGACCGTCACGCCAAGCGTGGGCGCACCGCCGGAGTGAAGCCGGGCAGTCGCAGCCATACCTAGCGGCCGCACTCTCTGAGCGGCCGAGCACGAGTGCGCGCTGGCCTTCCTCGAGCAACTTTGTTGTATTCTTTGTGTAAAGATTTGCCCCACAGTACCTGGCGCTTAGCTACACTCGCTGCGATCGGCCCGGAGGCGCTCTAGCCGCCGGCAGAGCAACGAGCGCACGCTCTCGTCGAGCCCCCCTGGGCTCGGCGGAGCTTCCGCCGCTTCCACCCCCCCCTCGCTGCCGGCGGGAGCAAGCCCGTCTCGCAGGCTGCGCCGCACCTTGGACCTTCCTCCCGCAACAGCGCGAGGCGAGGCTTCCCCGTCCTGATCGAGTGCGCCCGCGCCGTTCCTCGCGCCGTCGCCACGTGCGCCCTTTTCGACCGTGCTCGCCTGGGAGTGCTTGCCAGCGCTGCCGGCGGGCGCGCTGGCGAGGCTCCGCCCAGAGACCCCGCCGCCCTCGAGCACCAAGTTCAAGCGCGGCGTCCGCACAACCTCCGCGACCGCAAGCGGGGCCAGCACCGGCACCGCGCGGGTCTTCGTCGCCTGTGGGTGCCCCGGGTCTGCTGCCGGCAGTGCCGCCAGCTCTGCCCCGAGCAGCTGCTCCTGGCGCATGCTGTACATCCGCGCCCGCTGCCCGTAGTCCAGGCCGGCCCACAGAGCAAGTCGCTGCCCACGCAGCTCTTCAGGGGAGGCAATGGCTCCAAGTTCAGCGGAAGCGCGATCCCGCTCCTCCAGCGGAAGCGTTTCTTCTTTTTCCTCTGCAGGACCTTCCGCTGCTCTGCTGCAGCCACTCCGGCGCGGCTCTAGCCGCCGCACCTGCAGCCAACCTTGCTCGCAAGGCGCCGCCGCACTCGCTGCCTCCCGTGCCGCCTTTTCTGCCGCCGCTCGAGCGCGCCGACCGCGTGTCGGCCTGACGGAGTCGACGTCAGCGGCCAGGATGGCCTTGTTGGGCGATGTGAGTTCGGGGCACGGCTCTGGCATCAGCTTCAGCAGCGACCGCGGCTCCTCCCACAATTGTGAGCCATCCACGACTGAGGACGAGAGGCTGTTGGACATGGACATGTGCGCTGTGCCCTCATCTGCACCGGCGGCAACAAAGTCGTTGCTGCCGCCGCGACGAGCGCCGGCGCGCACCGTCTCCACAACCAGCAGCTCCTCCTCTTCTGAGTCTTGTGATGCGCCGGCAGCGTCTTCTCCATCCACGCTCTCGCACTCCTCGCACTCCTCGTACCCCGAAGCAACCCACGGCCCGAGCGACCGGTCCACGGCGCTGCCCACAGTCGCGGCGGGGGCCAACCCCGCTTTCAGACCGTCAACTTCCACCGCCGCGCACCGGCTCGCGTGCTGCGCAAAGTTGTCATCCGCAGCGAGCTCGACCTCGCGCCGCGCCCGCTCCGTCTCCCGCACCTCCGCCTCCAGCCGCTCCACGGCGCGCTGCACCTCCGCCTCCTCCCGCTCGTGAGACGCCCGGCTCTCTTGGAGCAGCGCGCGCTCCCGCGCCAGCTGCTCTGCCTGCTGAGCCAGGAGCCGCTCCTGCGACGCCAGCTCCGCGGCAAGGCGCGACTCCTCGCGGCGCTCCGCCTCCCCGCGCGCCTCCCGCGTCGCCCATGCCTGCGTCGCCCACGCGGCCAGCATCTCCGCCACCGAGAGCGCGCGGCGCCTCGCGGCGCGCGCGCGAAGCTCTTGGAAGCGGGCGAGGCGCTCCGGACAGCGGAAGGAGTCGAGGATGCCGGGCGAGGCGCGCCACGCGGCCGTCGCGCGCCACTCGCTCAGGGCCCGCCAGGCGCGCCACTCCGCCCGCACCTCCTCCAACCCAGCCCTGAAGTGCTCGGCCCGCCCCGCGCGCGCGCGCGTCCGCCACCGTCGCAGCACCCGCGGCCCTGCCTTGCGCGCCCACACTGCCCGCGCTTGGGCGAATCGCGCCTCCTCCTGCACTCGGTCCTGACGCATCTCTGCCAGCGCTGCCACAACTGCCCTCCAGAGGCGAAGCGCATCCACCGCGCAGCGGCGCCCCCAAGACGCACCAGCGGCCTCACACCGCTGTTGCTCGATCCAAAACGCCTGATGCAGCCCCTCCACTGCCCGGCGCAGCGCGCTCCGGGCGTGCATGGCTTCCGCCGTGTGCCACTCCTGCACCAGCAGCTGCTCGGCAGGGAGCAGCGCTCGCGCCCACTGCACCAGCACCGAACCAAGCTCTTTCCGTCGCCCAAGGCTCGCCCACTCAGTGGCGAGCGCTTGCCGCCGGCGCATCCGCCATTTTCCGAGAAAGCGCGCTGCCCGGGCACGGCAAGCGCGCCTTCGTGAATCAGCACCGAGCCGCCGCGCCTCTTCCAGCACGGGCGCCCGCTGCTCAGTCTCGTCCACCCAAATGTCCCAGGCCGCCCTTAGCGCCCAGTCGCACAGGTGCCTGACCAGCAACTTTGCAGGGCCGCGCGGCGCTGCCATCGCAGCCTTGCGGGCGCACGCTGCGCGCCGCGAGACGGAAGAGCGCGCCCACGCGCGGAGCATCGCGCGGCCCGCGTGCGACGCCGCGAAGGCCTCGACGGCAGCTTGCGCGGCGGCGGAGTCTGCAGCGGCGGCCGCGCGCCAGGCGGCAAGGGTGCGCGCGCGGAGGGCGTCGAGGGCGAGGAGGTCGCAGTTGTGGAACGCAAAGAGCGACTCGAGCGCCTCCTCAGCGCGCGCGCCGCCAGCGCGCACCTCGCGCCACTGCCACAGCAGCTGCTTCGCCGCCAAGTGCGTTCGGATCGCACCCCACACTCGACCATGCCGCAGTGCACGCGCGCGCACACCGCGCCAGTGCGCTGCGCACGCGTGCCATGCCCGCGCGACCTGCCGCGCTGCCGCGCTGCGACTCGCGGCTGTCTCGTTGCTTTTGGTACTTTTCGCGTGCCACGCGAGAGCCGCCAGGCAGGGCGCGCCCTGCACCCGCGTCCTCAGCAGCGCCCCCGCCCGCGGAAGACCCCACGCCGCGCGGCAGAGAGCGTCAAAGCCAGCGGCGAGGCGCCCCTGTCGAGCGGCACGCGCCAGCCTTGCAAGCGCCGTGCGCAGCAGCAAGCGGTGGTTGGACGCTCCTCGCCACTTCAAGAGCGCCTCCCGCAAGGAGGCGCGATCGAATAGCGCATGCACGCGTCCCGTAAGCTGGCGTTTCTCCCGCCTCAGAGTAAAGGACGTGTGCCATCTCGCCAGCACCGCCCCGCACCGCCACGCGGCGACGCTTTTGCGGAGCATACAATCGGCCTGTCCAACCTGCTCTGCCACCAGCAACTTCCTTCCAGGGCCCCATGCGTGGACAGTGTTCTGGAGCAAACCAGCGGTTCGAAACTGTTCCGCTGCGAGCTCGCGGGCGCGAAGACAGCCTGTCGTCCCGGCGGTAAGCGCGAGGAAACTCGACTGCATCACGTTCCAGCGAGCGAGGCCACGCGCCATCGCAGCCTTCTCGCTCAGGACGCGCCGCTCCCGGATCCCTGCGCGCCAGCGTGCGATGGTGCTGCATTTTGAAGCCCCACACCTAATCTCTTCCATCGTGAACAGCGCCTCCTCCAACAGTTGCTCGCTGCTGGGCTGCGTTTCAAATTCATCATCGCAGTAGCTTGCACCCTCCGACTGCTCACCAGAATTTGTGACCTCGAAACCTAGCTGTCCATGAGGAGATTCCATAGTGGCAAAGAAACCGTTCAAGATGCTCCCGCGCCACGTCGCTTTCTCCCTCCCGAGCGCGCTCGAAGGATCAGAGGGGGCAGAAAAGTTTGCCGGGATTGTGGCGGGACGGTCAAAATCGGTTGAAAAAACCTGGCAACTTAAGCTTCGTGTCGGTGTGTCAAGTCAACTCACCTAGTCCCGAGCCGCCAAGCGAAAGCAGCCCGTTGGTGAGGGCGGCGTGCAGGATGACGTCGCTCCAGGCGCTTCTTGCGCAAAAAGCTGTGCTGGAGAAGGAGCTCGTCGAGGTCCCAGCCCCACGACAACCTCGAACGACCGCCTAGGCATCGGCGCGGGCCCTAGCGTCCTAGCGCCTTGCGGCTTGCTCCCTGCTCGCGGAGTTGGTGAGCTCGGCGAGCAGTCACGGCCGGGGGCAAGGGATGTGATTTCAAGCGCTGCTGGTGTGCTCATTGCAGTCTTGGTTCTCACACGGTGTCCGCTTAGACCGAGCCTTGCCCCTTTTTGTTGTTTAAGTTTTTCCCTGTTCGCACAGCTCGAGAAGGAGATCTTCGATCTGGAGGGAGCCTACATTGAGGACACAACGTCGGGCAATATTCTCAAAGGATGGGATGGGTGAGACAGACCTTTACATAGCAACTGCACCGTGCAGTGTAAAGGGCACTCTATTTGCACGGGTTTGATTGCGTTTCGACCCGCTCACTTGAGGTTCTGATGATGATGATGATGATGATGATGATGATGATGATGATGATG
>ENA-UOXV01007925-UOXV01007925.1-marine-metagenome-genome-assembly--contig:-NODE-7925-length-10600-cov-4.351446_pt1 | contig 10600 bp, 9 predicted proteins | sample MGYA00238165_ERZ766961 | MGnify/ENA primary metagenome ERZ766961 (study PRJEB28924, sample SAMN03173240) | marine metagenome | biome: Marine; feature: Water; material: Subsurface seawater | place: North... | reverse complement strand
CTTCCGAGTTCGGTATGGGATCGGGTATTACACTTTCGCAATAATCACCAGGCAACGAATATATATATATTAAAAAAATTTAATCAATAAAATTAATAAGATTTAGTAAATTTATTGGTGTTTGATTTTGAGTTATTGATTTGGTCGTAAATCCACTTATAAGTAAGTTCTAGGCCATTTTTTAAAGAATAGGATGTATCCCAATTTATTTTTTGTCTTATTAAATCATTATTACTAGTTCTTCCCCTAACCCCTTTTGGCTTATCTAATTGGTAATTCTTTTTAACTTCATGGTTTGCTATTTCAGAAATAATATCAATCATTTGATTAATCGAAACTTGTTCTTCACTACCTATATTTAAACTTTCAGAGCAATCACTGCCAAATAATTTCATTGTGCCTTCTAAACAATCATCTATATACATAAAGCTTCTTGTTTGTTCACCATCGCCCCATACATCAATGGTGGTCTCGTTATTTTCTTTTGCTAATATTATCTTTCTGCATAGTGCGGCTGGAGCTTTTTCTCTGCCTCCATCAAAAGTACCCAGAGGACCATAAACATTATGATATCTTGCAACTCTAGTTTCTAATTTAAAATCCTCTGTAAAATGTCTACACATTCTTTCACTAAATAATTTTTCCCACCCATATCCATCTTCTGGTTCAGCGGGATAAGCATCTTCCTCTCTTAACCCTTCAATGAATGTTTTTGATTGTTTAGAGCCATTATAAACACAAGCACTCGATGAAAAAAAATATTTTTTTACATTATTTTCTAGAGATGCTCTCAAAAGATTCGTATTTATTAAAACTGACAACATACATTCTGCTTTATTATTTTCTATAAAGCCCATACCACCCATATTGCAGGCCATATTATAGATATAATCTACATTTTTTGTAATCTTTAGACAATTAGAATAGCTTTTCAAATCAAAAGAGAAATTTGTACATTCATCATAGTGTTGAAACCAATATTCAATTGGCTTAATATCAGCGCATATTACTTCATGGCCTTCATTCAACAATCTTTTGACTAAATGACCACCTATAAACCCACCAGCACCAGCTACTAAATATCTATATTTCATAATAATTTAACTTCTAAAGATTATATTTTAATAATCAACATATTTTACTCTATTAGTATTGGTTAATGACACATATTTTAATTATAATTAGTTTTTGATTAAAAAATAAACAATCAAAATTGCTTAATATAAGTATAAAATTAAATTATTAAGGAGGTATCAAAAATAGGAAAATCATATGATATTAAAAAATGTCTTATAATTTAAAAAAAATACTTTTAGTTGAACTTGAGTCTAAAGGACATCATTTTGCAGGATTTTTAAATGCAATCATAAAACAACTCATTCTTAAAGATGTAAAAATTTACTTACTAACTTGTAGAAAAAATAAAAAATTTTTAAAAAATAATGAAATATTTGATAAAAAAATTAATTTTATATTTTGTAACAATATAACTTACCCAAAATCAAAAAATTTACTTTCTTTTTTAAAATTTCAATTTCAAGCCTATAATTTGCTAAAAACTACCTGGGGGAAAAATCTAATTACTAAAAAATTTGATTTCATTTATTTAAATAATATGGATCATTACGATAAGATGATAAGTATTTTTGGATCACCTTTTGGAAATACAAATGTAGGTGGATTATTTTTAAATCCTTCATTCATAAGTAATATTAGTGAAAACTATAGAAATGTTTTGAAGAAAAAAATCCTTAAAATATTATTTTTGAAATTATTTTTAATTAAAAAAATAAAGAGAATTTTTATAATTGATCCAATTGCTTACTCAAAAATTAAAAATTCTAATAAATTAGTCTCTCAAAAATTAATGCTAGTAAATGATATTGGGACATCAAACGTAATAAATATTAAAAATAAAAAAGACTATCATTCAAAAAAAAAATTTAGAATACTTGTGTTTGGATCCATCAGAAAAGATAAATCAATAGACACATTACTAGAAACTTTAAAATATAAATTTTCTAAAAAAATTGAAATTATTATAGCTGGTGCAATTGATAATGAAACCAAAACACTAATTTCAACTTATTTAAAAGATAAAGAAAAATGGGTCAATGAATTAAAGATTTATGATAAATTTATTAGTTTTAAAATGGAAAAAAATTTATTTTTAAAATCAAATTTAATATGGACTGGTTTTAAAAAAAATAAATATGCCTCTAGTGGTGTTTTTTTTCAGGCAAGTCTTTACAAAAAACCAGTGATCACATGTAATCATGGGTTAGTAAATTTTTTTAATAATAAATACAAAATTGGCAAATCTATTAATTTAGAGAATCAAAAATTGATTAATTCCACTATTGAAGATTTTATTAAAAAAAAAATTTCTGTGCCTGATGAAAATTTTGAAAAATTAAACAAAGCCCACAATTCTAATCAAGTGGCAAAATCTATTGTAAAAAGTTTTATACAATACTTCGCCTAAAGAAAAAAATAACAAATAAATATAAAAATATAGAAAGTAATATTGAAATTAAGTTATTGCCTATAATCAAAGAAAAAATATATGGAAACATGAGAATAACCTGACCAATTATTATTGCTAAATTAGTATTAAACTTTCTCTGAAAAATATGATGCATATGTTCTCTATCAGCATACAAAAAATTTACTCCCCTTTTTATACGCTCAAATGTTAATCTTATCATTTCTAATCCAGGTATTAATAAAATTAGTAAAATTTCATCAGAATAAGTAATTTTATCAATATTGAAACTTTGAATCATAAAGTATGATACGAGAAAAGAAACTAGTAAAGTTCCCGAGTCACCTAAAAAAACTTTGTTTTTAAAATTTAAATAAAGATAAGTAAAATTTGAAATCAATAACAAAAAAAATAATTCTATTGGTAAACCTTTTAAAAATAAGAAAAATAATATGTATGAAAAATATAGTCCACACTGCAAATTAATACCATCCAACATATTAAAAGCATTCATAAAAACTATAAAACAAAAAATTGAAAAAAAAATTTCAAAATTACCGAGTGATATATTTTTGTAAAAAGAAACATTAATATTTTCAATTCTAAAATTTTGAAATACCAAGAATGAAATTACACATGTTAATAATAAAAATTTTTTATTAGGACTCAAGTTATATTTATCATCAAAAATTCCAATTAAAAAAATTAAACTTAAACAAATAAAAAAAATAAAAAAATTTTTTTTTGATAGAAATAAGACTTCTGTTATATTTGAAAAAAATAAAATATAAAAAAAAGAAATTATCAAATTAAAATAAAAAATAGTTCCACCTAATATTATAGTATCTTGAGTATGAAATTTTCTTATACTATCTGGTTTATCTATTATATTTATAAATTTTGAATATGATGAGAAATAATAAATTATTAAAAAATTAATTATTATTAAAGTTATAAAGAAATAACTAATCATTTTTTCTTTTAAAATAGATTAAAAACCCTATAGGTAAATAAAATAAAAAATTCATCCAATTATTAAAGAAATTACCTGATGGTATTAACGGGAAAAAGTTAATTAATATACCCATTATCAAACAATATTGCTCTCTATAAAATTTTATAGTATTTCTATTTTTATAATTTTTAAATAATAAAATTACCAAATAAATTATAAAAATTCCTAAAAATAGATAACCTATCAATCCAATTTCAGATAAAACTTGAAGATGGAGATTGTGGGGGTGTGTATTGCAACCATTTAAATAATCATATTTTATTTGGTAAGTAACGACAATATCATCTTTCAAATATTTTTTTTTTATGAAAACTCTATGATCATTATCAAATATATGTGATTGTATAATTTTTGGATTATCAATTGAAATCAAATCTAACTTTAAATGAAGATCTTCTGGTTGAATGTTTTTTTTATTACTAATAACTGAAATCCAATTATAATTTGTTTTTAAAGCTAATCTAGAAAGTTCACTTAAATGAGCGGGATTATCTTTTTTTATAACTGGGACTTTAAAATCATTTTCAACAAAGGAAAATTCATTGATAATTCCTAATGGGCTAGTATCAGCTGGAAAAATAAAATAATTTTTTTCAAGATCTCCAAAAGGTTTACTATTGATTATCTCATCAATATTTATTGGAATTTCATTAAATTTTGAATTCTTATTTGATTTTATCTTAAAATAAAATTTAGGTTTTGAGTCAACATTTGCATACAAAAATCTATCGTTATAAGTATATCTTGGAGTATAAATGTTTTTATCACAAACTTTTCTAAATCTATTAGGACCAATGCCTAAAAATGGATTATTTTTAAAAATTTTAATTGCAGTTTCAAAATGAGCCTGGTGCCTTAAGCTAAAAATAACTATTTTTTCAGACTCTTTGAAAATCTGATTATACGTAGCATTAAAAATTCTTTTTCCAGCAGAAGTATAAAAAAGTAAAAAAGTAAAAGATAAAAATAGTACAAGTAAATTAAATAAATAATATTTTTTTGATTTTGCTATAATCAAATAAAGAAATAAGAAAGTTAAAAAGTTAAATAAAGGTACCCTTGAGTCAGTTAAAAAAATTGAAGCACCAGCGAGTGTAATTGAAAAAAGTATATAAACTTGGCTTTTTCTTAAAAAAATACATAATGCTACATACACTGGAAGAATTCTGGAAATAAAGCTTCCTAAAACTAATTCATCACCAAAAAAACTACTGGCTCTACCTTGTATTAATGGCATATTAAAAAAGTTTGTACCAGTAAAGGCTTGTTTTATTTCATCTGCGAAGATAATTAAAAAAAAAATTGAGTTAATTTTAACAAAATTATTAATGAATTTTTTATCTTTTTCCAAGATATAATAAACTGCTAAGACAATTATAGAATATCTGAAATAAAACACTGAACTTTTAAGTGAAAAATAATCTTTTGAAATTAATGAGGATAAAATTAAGATTAAGTTAAATAAAATAAAGAATTTAAATTGTGGAGTTTTAAAAAGTATAGATAAACTGTTTTTTAAATAACCAAACAAAAGTAAAAGTAAAAGTAAAAGAATTATCTCTGGCAACAATGGTCCAGATACCATTGATATAGGAAAAATAATAACCAACGCAGATATTAAATTTAAATTTTTTATATTTTGTATCATTGGTGCTAATTACATATACCAAAAAACTTATATATATATATATTATTTAATAAGTTGCTTATAGAAAATAACCTTAATAATTAATAATGAAAAAAATAGGAATAATAATTACCAACTCATCTTGGAATGGTGGAATTAATTATTTCCAAAATTTAATATATAGTAACAGCATTTTAAATAATAAATTGAAATTTGTTATTATCTCTCCTGATAAAGAAATAAAAAAAAAATTTTTTTCTAATACAGTAGTTTATGAAACTAAACTTTTGAAAAATTTTTCAGTTCAATGGTGGATAAGAAAAATGTGTAATTTATTTTTTTTTAAAAAAAAAGATATTTTTCTTTTACAATTTTTAAAAAATAGAAATATTTCATTAATAACCCATAATAATTTACTTCATGACTTGGGTAGCAATAATTTTACAAAAAATATCAGCTGGATACCGGATTTTCAACATATTTACCTTAAGGATTTTTTTAGCAATCAAGAGATAAAATATAGAAATAAATTATTTCAAAACCTAATAAAAAATTCAAATGCAACCATATTAAGTAGTTATTCAGCTTTAAAAAATATGAAATCAAATTATGTTATTAATAAAAAAAATTTTGTTTTAAATTTTGTCTCTACACTTGACAAAAAATTTGTTTTGGAAAAAAATAAAAAAAAAGAAATAAGAAAGAAGTATAATTTACCATTAAATTGGTTTTTTTTACCAAATCAATTTTGGCAACATAAAAATCATATTACAGTTATAAAATCTTTAGCTTATTTAAAAAAAAAAAATAAAGAATTTTTTGTAGTATGTAGTGGTGAAAAATTAGATTATAGAAAAAAAAATTATTTTAGTAAAGTGCTAGAAAAAATAAAAACAACTGATACTAAAAAAAATTTTATAATGTTGGGAAATATCTCTCACAATGATGTTTTAGAATTAATGCGTTATTCTATTGCAACAATCAATCCGTCATTATTTGAAGGATGGAGTACATCTGTTGAGGAAAGTAAAGCAATGGGGAAAAAAATTATACTTTCCAAAATTGATACTCACTTAGAACAACAAAAAACTTATCAACATAAAAAAAATTTTTATTTTTTTAAACCCAAAGATTACAAAAAACTTGCCAATCATTTAGATAATACTTTCAAAAAATTTAATCCTGTGTTTGAAGAAAAAAAAATAAAAAGAAATAAAATAATAAATAAAAAAAGAATTTTACTTTTTGCACAAGAATATCAAAAATTAATTTCAAAAATATAGATATGGAAAAAATCTCTTTTAAAAAAATTATCTTATATTTTAGGTCAAATATTTTAAGTTTTAAAAATGATGCAAAATTTAACATACATGGATACAGCAAAATTAAGAGTATTAAAAATTCAAAAAAAGATAAAAAAGTTTTTATTTTTGGTAATGGGAATTCAATAAATTTAATTGATCCAAAAAAAATAAAAAAACTTCAAAATGAAAATTATGATCTTTTTGCAATGAATAGCTACGTTAGTACTGAGTTTGGTAAAATTGCAGTTCCAAACTATTATGTTATCACTGATGATAGAGTTTTGTACCCACAACCTAAAGATTATGAAAAAATTGGACCAATCAATTATGAGTATGCTGAAACATCGTTAAAAATTTTGGAAAAACTAAGTAAAGAAATTAAAGTTTTTTTACCTAGCTATCTCGCAAAAAATAATTTGAAAAATGATTTTTTTATTTTTAATAATCATAAAAACCCATTTTCAAATAACTTTTTAGATATTTCAAAATCAAACAACCTCCATCCAATTACTGGATTAAATACAATACAAATTTGTATATATTTAGGTTATAAGGAAATTTATTTAGCAGGCTTGGATAACGATCACTGGTTAAGTGCAAAAGTTGACTCTAATAATCAAATTTGGAGTAAAGGAAAATATTTTTATGAAAATGAAAATAATTTAACTAAAAATTCTATAAATAGTATTTCTAATTACCTTTTAATATGGCATAATATTTTCAATTCTTATGAAAAATTTAAGAATTTTAAAATTATAAATCTGAATCCCGAAAGTTTAATTACTTCTTTTAATAAAAAACATAGTCTTGATATTTATAAATAATTTACTTTCCTGCTGTCCAGCCGCCATCAATTTTTATTGAGGACCCAGTAATATTTTGACATGTAGCTGTGGTTAGAAAATAACACAATTCAGCTATGTCCTCTTTTTTAGTAAATTCATTAGTTGGTATTTTATGTTTAATTACATTTAGTCTCTTTTTAGTTAAGACTAATTCTTTTTGGTTTACTATAGTTTTTGTTGGAGCCAATGTATTAATTCTAATTCCATACTTCCCAAGATCCAATGCTGCTGCTTTCGTAAAACCTTCTATTGCGAATTTGGATGAGCAATACGCTGTTCTATTATAAGCACCTATGTGCCCTAATTGTGAGCTTAAATTTATCACAGTACCTTTGATTTTTCTTTTGATCATTTTTTTTGTAAATATTTGAGTTAATAAAAAAGTAGACTTAAAATTTAAATCAATTAGATAGTCAAATTCTCTCTTTTTTACATTATGTAAATGATCATCATTTCGTGTAGCTGCATTATTAATTAAATTATCAATGTAACTAATGCTATTTGAGATTTTTTTTATATATTCATATTTAGCTAAATCACCAAAAAAAATTTTAGTTCTATTTTTGTCAAATTTTTTTTCTAAATTTTTTTTTTGTGCTTGATTTTTAACTAATAAGATAAGTTTATGATTTTCTGAATAAAATTTCTCAGCTATAGAAAAACCAATTCCTCTTCCAGCCCCGGTAATCATGGTTATTTTCATAGCGATTTATCAGAATATACTTTAGCCCATTCATTAGCATGGTTTTTACCTAATATAGTTCCTTCTGCATTACACATAGAGCACGGGCTATCATCTCTTTTTCCATTAATGAGATTTTTTCTATATTTTGTCATTATTTTATTTGTCCATATATCAAAAATATGTTCTTGCATCATATTACCCATAGTTACTCTTCTTTGCCAATCTTGTGGACACAAAAAGATGTCTCCATTCCAGTCAATCAAAAACTGATAGGAAGGATAAAAACATTTTTTAAATTTACCTACTTCTTCTTGATCACCTACATTGATTGTTCCACCTCTATTTGTTAATTTTAACCCATAGTCTTTTTTTTCATCATACCATCGATCTCTAAGTATAACAAAATCCTTTGGAACTTTTGACTGTTCTACCATTTCTTGAAATTTTTTTCTTTGATGTTCTCCATCATACATACTGATTAAAAGTTTATTTACATTATTTATATATAAATCTTTTATTTGCTTAGAACTTAGAGTGTCACCATTTGTAACTATTTCAACATATGCAACTTCAGATAACTTTTTAGAGATTATGTTTATATTTTTATGTAGCATAGGCTCACCATAACCACACAATACCACTGAGCCTTTGTAATCTATTTCTTTTAGTTCTTGAGCTAATTTATTAATTAAATTCATTTGCATTTTTTGATAAGTATCAGGTGCCACTTTTGGATCAGATTTTGGACAAAAAGAACAGCTCCTGTTGCAAACGTCTATTATACTTAATTCAATCCAACTTGGAATTGGGCTACCTTTATATTTTGACAAAACATCATCTACAATTACTGTTCTTCTTTTAATATTAACCTCTATAGTTTTAAATAGTGGCTTTGTTCTGGTTTTATTTTCTTCAATAACAGAATTATAACTATTATGACCAATGCCAAATTCACTAATTTGGGATTTTAATTTTTGATTACTCTCTATAATAACACTTTCTTCTTTAGCTAGCTTGTCATATTCTTTCATTTTTCTTTTCAAAAAACTTATTGTTAGTTTAGTTTTTTTTGAAAGTCCCTGTGGTGTCAATTCATATAAATAATTAAGTTTTTTTTTATTTCTTCTAAAATTTTGAATCTTAATAAGTCCCTTCTCCTGTAAAGACTTCATGCAGTAGTTTAACTTGCCCAAACTAAAACCAAGTTCTTTCGAGAGTTTTCTTTGAGATATATTGGGTTTTTTTGAAAGAGTTCTTAATATTTCTAAATTATCTAAATTTTGCTTATTTTTTTCTTTATCGTTCACTGATTGAACATATATAGTTCAAATAGTTAACCGTAAAGGATTAATTGAATAATAATTAATTAGTTATTAATAGTTTTTTATCATTTTTTTTATAATTAATGTATATTAGTTCCAATTACAGTATTTAAATAACTTCAAAATTCAAATGATCTGGAAAAAAATAAATAAGATTAAATATAAGAATATTAGAGAATGTGTGAAAGATTACAAAAGAAAATATATTCTAAGTGATTGGATTTTAGACATCGTCAAAAAAATAAAAAATCATAAATACGATCAGTCTAAAAAGTTTGAAATTCATAGAATAAAAGTAAGTCAATTGGGATTTAAAAAACCCACAGAGTTAAAAAAAATTTATAAAAAGTTAAAATTAGATGGTTATGAATTAATTGAACCTGAGATTGCAATATATTTAAGAGATTTATACAAAGATCAGCCTAGGGGGGAATGGTTACGAATTGCTATACCATTTAATTCAATGATTGATAGTGATGGCGTTCCACATCTGCCTAAATTAGGTAGCGCTCTAGGAAAATTATTTGTAGAAACTTACTGGGCTTATCCTAAAGCTGTTTTTCATCCTCATAATGATTTTTTAGTTATAAAGAAATGATTTTTGAAAAATTTAAGATTAAAAACTTAAAATTTCGAAATAAAATATTTATTTCACCTATGTGCCAGTACTCATCAAAAGATGGGTGCCCAAGCGATTGGCATTATAGACATTTAGGTAATTTAATGCTCTCAGGTGCTGGTGGATTAGTTGTAGAATCTACAGCCGTAAATATGAATGGAAGAATCTCTCCTGCAGATTTATGTATTGAAAAAAAATTCCAAAAAGACTCTTTTCATAAATTAATAAAGTATTTAAAAAAAATTAATGATATGCCAATATTATTGCAAATTTCTCACTCTGGAAGAAAAGGGTCATCTCAAGTACCATGGATCAAATCAAACACTCCATTGAAAAGAAATTCATGGACTACATTTTCCTCGAGCAACCTAAGGAAAGATATTAATTGGCCTAAACCAAAAAGTTTAAGTAATTTACAGATAAAAAAACTGATTAAAGATTTTAAAAAAGCAACAATAAATTCATTACAAAGTGGTTTTGATGGAATAGAAATACATATGGCTCATGGATATCTTCTTCATCAGTTTCTTTCACCAATCTCAAATATTAGAAAAGATGAATATGGTGGAAACCAAAATAATAGAATGAGATTTCCTTTAGAAATTATTAAAGAAATAAAAAAAATAGTTCCTAAAAATTTTATCTTAGGTGCTAGAATCACTGCTACGGATCATTTAAAAAATGGTTTGAAAATAAAT
>ENA-UOXV01007923-UOXV01007923.1-marine-metagenome-genome-assembly--contig:-NODE-7923-length-10601-cov-4.927745_pt1 | contig 10601 bp, 14 predicted proteins | sample MGYA00238165_ERZ766961 | MGnify/ENA primary metagenome ERZ766961 (study PRJEB28924, sample SAMN03173240) | marine metagenome | biome: Marine; feature: Water; material: Subsurface seawater | place: North... | reverse complement strand
CAAAAGCCCACAAGAAAGGTGTCATAGCTCCTACATCCATTGCATGACAACCAACCGCTAGCAAATGATTTAAAATACGAGTTATTTCTAAAAATAGTACTCTAATCACTTGTGCACGTCTTGGAACTTTTACGCCACCTATTTTTTCTACGGCTAAAGAATAAGTATGCTCTTGTGCCATCATTGAGACATAATCTAAACGATCAAAATAAGGCAAAGCTTGTATGTAAGTTTTATATTCAATAAGTTTTTCGGTACCACGATGTAATAAACCTATATGAGGATCAGCACGTTCAACTACTTCTCCATCAAGTTCCAAAATTAACCTTAAAACCCCATGTGCTGCAGGGTGCTGTGGACCAAAGTTAATTGTAAAATTTTTAAGTTCTCGACTTAAATCTTTTTTTTTCAAAATCATAACTTAATATCTAATAATTACCAAGGAGTCTGAAAAGTAAAAGCTCGAAATTCTTGAGTAAGTTGTACAGGCTCTGCAACAACTCTTTTTTTACCTTCATCGTACCTAACTTCAACATATCCATATAAAGGGAAATCTTTTCTTAAAGGATGACCCTCAAAACCATAATCGGTTAATATTCTACGTAAATCTGGATGATTTTGAAAATAAACACCGTACATGTCCCAAACTTCACGCTCCCACCAATTTGCATTAATATAAAGAGGAACCACTGAAGGAACAGATGTAACTTCATTTACAAAAACTTTTACGCGTAAACGTGAATTATAGGTTAGACTTAATAAGTCATAAACTACACTAAAACGATATTCTTTTTCTAAAAGATCTACACCAGCGATAGATGATAATAAACAAAATCGATAGCTAAAATGTGTCTTTAAACACTGTAAAGCAAATAACAATTTATCTCTTGAAACAACTAAACTACTTTCATCAACAAAACGTTGATATGCTAGAATAGGAACAATATTTTTCAATTGGTCGTATATTTTTATTTTCATAATAACTATTTTGTGTTTTTATACGTTAAATAAGCCTAAAACAATGTTTTGAGAAGTTAAAATCAATAATGAAGGGTAAAAAAAGAAAAAAATAAGAGAAAATAAACAAACTCCCATAATCATACAATCTAAGTCAAAGAAATCTTTATTAAAAAGCGTATGAAAACGTTGATTTTGTGTCTTTACACCTTCTGGTTCAAAGAATACAACTTTAATTACTCTAACATAGTAGAAAACTGAAATAGCACTAATTAAGACTAAAATTACTGCAGCAATTTTGTACCCAGAGAAAACCAGACTTAATAAAACAAAAACTTTTGCTAAAAATCCTGATAAAGGTGGTATACCTGCAACAGAGAAAAAAATAATTACAAACGATAAAGCCCATAATTTATCTGATTTAAATAAATTCGCTAAATTAGATAAAAAAAGTGACGATAAAGGTTTTGAATAAATTCTATTGTTTATTTTTTGTGAATTATACAAATATACAATATTACTCCATACAAGTACAGAAGTGATAATATAAATGACTAAAAAATAATAAATCGAAATAAATCCTTCTAAACTATTGGTTGCTAAAGCAATTACCAGAAAACCTACTTGAGCAATAGAACTGTAAATTACTAGTTTTTTAACTCGTCTTTGTTTAATTGCAAAAAAAGTACCTAAAAAAACAGAAAATAGACCACTAGCTAATAATAGTATTTGAACTGAAGAAAACAACCCAGAAATAACAGAGACCCAACGTATCAAAAAAGTGAAAAGTGCTATTTTAGGTAAAATCGAAAAAGCTATTGTCGAGCTTAAAGGAGATCCTTCATAAACATCTGGAGACCAAAAATGAAATGGAGCTGCCGAAACTTTAAAAAGTAAAGTGATTGTTACAAAAAAAATACCAACTAGAGCAAAACCCTCAATAAAAGCAAATTTATCATCAAAAGGAATAGATAATAAAACCGATAAATGAGTGAAATTTAACGTACCTAAACTACCGTAAATTAACGAACATCCAAATAGATATATACCAGAAATAAACGAACCTGAAACGAAATATTTCAGACCAGCCTCGGTTGAAAAAGCCGAACCTCTTTGATAACTAGCTAAAATATAAAAAGCTAAAGCTTGCATTTCAATAATTAAATAAGCGGCTACTAAATCGTAAACATTAACTAAAAGTAATAAAGAGAAGAATGAAAGTAACAGAATAATAAAATATTCAAAAAAATTTAAATTCTGTAACTGATAAGCTTTCCAAATAGTACTTAAAGCTAACATAGAACTTACTATCATAATTAATTTTACGTAGCGAGAACCACTGTCATTCAAAAATAAAAAACTAGAAAAAAATCCTTCTATCTTTAAATTCCAATATAGAAAGAATAAGCAACCTAGAATGAATAAAGTTTGTACAAAAATTTCTTTATCAATAATTGGAAAATTAAACTCTAAACGATTAATTAATCTTGCATTAAACACTAATTGTAAAAATATCGAAATAGAAAAAAAAATTTCAGGTAAAAAAGATTTTAAAACACTAGCATCCATAAATTTTAATTTTTTAATTCTATAAAAACGCCTTCTATGGGAATTGAACCCATATTTCCGCCGTGAAAGGGCGATGTCCTAACCTTTAGACGAAGGAGGCTTTATTTTGTTTTTAGCAACAGTAAAAGTTTCAAACATCTCAATTTAAACATCATTTGAGAAAAAGTTTGTTTACTATCTAATAACGATTTTACATGCTTAAAAGAATCTAAACATATAAAATTATCTTTCTTTAACAAAATTAAAGATTTTTCTTTGAAAGAATTACTACCTTCATATTTAGACAGATACAATGGAAATTTGACTGAAGCTTGTTCAGGCAAATCAAATTTAGTAACGTGCATCATCTCAAGTTTAGAAAAATATCTACCCAATTTATCTTTATCAGCCAAAATTTTACTATATAAAGAGAAATTTAAATTATTTTTCAAGTTACGTTTTGAAATTTCAATCTTTAATTTATTTTTTAACTTCTTTTTATTCATCTTTTTTTTCTTTTTCTCTTTTTGATTAAGTTACTAATGAAAACAAAATTTAAATTGTTAGAAGAACTAAATCTAAAATTGTTCTCTGTTCTCGAAAAATTATTTTTATAATACTGAGATTGTATAGTAACCTTACTTATAATTCCAGGGAATGTGATTCTTACTAAATCTTTAAAAACATGTTTATTACTTAATAGAAAAGATAATCTGTTAGAATCCTTGTTTACATCAGAACAATTTCTAAATTTCAAATTGATCTTGTTTAAGAATAACAAACCTTGACTTTTCGGAAGAAAACCAGTAATACCGTTGGAATAACAAAAAAAACCACCTTTATTAGGTTCTAAGAATGTAAGCATCTTATCGTTTTTCTTTTTTCTTAGAGCCGTTAGTGCTTTAAATAAATGAGATAAAGATTTACTACTCGAGTTCTTACCTAAATATTCAAAAGAAACTTCCTTATTTTGAACATGTTTAAACATGATATTTTTCATTATAAGAGATTCTCCTTGATCAATACTTTCAGGACTCATTTTTAAGCCTAAACTCAAGTATTCCGAAAAATTATCCACTAATAATGGTTTCACTTGTCTATTATCTTTATATCTGACTAAATATTTAGAATATATACTATTACAGAAAACTTTTTGATCAAAAGTTGATTCAAGTCTTTGATTCTTTGAAAATAATTTTAACATATATTGTATAAATTTTTTATTCTGAAATAATTACGGTTTTAAAAGGTAGTCTATTTTGCGCTAAACGTAATGCTTTGCGACCTAATATAGACGAACTAGTTTCGATTTCACAAATCACAAAACCAGGACGCACTTTGAATACCCAGTGATCCACGTTTCCTTTACCTTTACCCATTCTTACTTCTAAAGGTTTTTTAGAAACAGGCGTATGGGGGAAAACATTCATTCTTAAAAGGCCAGACTTTTTAATTATTTTACTAATACACTGTCGTACAGCTTCTAATTGTCTAGAGTTTATAAATCCGTATTCTGCTGCTTTTAAACCGATAGATCCATAATTTAAAACGTTACTAGATACATCATTTATAATAAAATTAGGCAAAGAGCCTTTATGCTGTTTTTTATACTTTGTTTTTTTAGGGAATTTTAACATAATTATTTATAGCAAACGTAGAATTTTAAACCAAAAGCTCCATAAATAGTGTAAGCATGTAAAAATGACAAATCTATTTTTTGATCGATCGATTGTAAAGAAACTTGTCCTACCTGAACATATTTAGAGTCTGATCGAGTTTTTCCTCTAATTTTTCCGTTAACAATTAATTTTAAACCAATGATATTAGACTGTTTTTGCGCAATTATGAATTGAAATAAATGATTGACGAATATAAAAAAACGAGCATGGTTTCTTTTAGGTAGAATTTTAAAAATTTGTGCGAAAACAACTAAAAGTGGTTTCGAAGAAGTAGAACCTTGTATAAATAAACAACAAACTTTTAAAAAATCTACAAAAAAATTAAATCGACGTGCGAAAAGCAAGTTAGCAAATCGTTTATTCTCATTAAAAGCAGATAATAAAAGTTTTGGATTAATATCTTTATTTATTATTTTAATATTCAAAAAAATTAAATTTATTTTTAAATTATTAAGATTAGCATTAAACAAATTCAAAAAATTGTCATTGAAAAGTTTTTTACTTATACTAGATTGTTTTACAGAACTCTTTTTTTTATAATTCTTTACTTTTGTTGAACGAAAGAATAAAGACATATTCAGAAAAAGCTTGTTAGCACAAAAATTCCAAGTAGATTCTAAAACCCAAACATCTTTGCAGAAAAGAAGTCTTTCAAAAAGATGCTTGAATTTTAATCCTAATAATAATTGTTTCGAATTAACACTTGAAAAATTCAAATTATTATGATGTTTTTTTAACGTTAAGGTGTTAGATTTTTGACCCATTTAAAATTTATGTTATTATTTTCTTGAACCTTTTTTCAAAATTTTAGTTTTAGGAGTATATTTTTTAGTAAACGCAAATTCACCAAATTTGTACCCTATTTTTTCACGAGTGATAAAAAATTTTTTAAAAAGTTTACCATTATGTACTAAAACAGATTGACCTAATAAAGAAAAAGGTATAACTGAACTTCTAGACCAAACATGTTTAAAAGTTGATTTCTTATTTCTAAAAGAGGATTTTAATAAAATAGGATCTACAAAAGGACCCTTCCAAACAGAACGACTCATTGTAAATTCTTATCTTAGTTTTTTGATTTTTACAACCATATTATTTGGTTTATTAATAATTATATATTTTAAAATATTCAAATTTAAACTAGTACTAATATAAACAACTGATTTAAATTGATGTAACATAAACTGTTCTCTAGCTGTCTTGTTAACATGAGGAGATTTATTTAAGGTTAAAAGAACCTTTTTTGTCGGTAGAGGTACAATTTTAAATTTTAAACTCAACCTAAGTAATATTTTATTTAAAAAAGTCTTGTATAGATTCAAAGATCTAACATCAACTGTTTTTAATTTCAGAATAATCAAGTTTTTCATAAGTTATAATTTAGATTTTTTAACAGTTGGTTTTCCTTTAGTTGGTTTTCCCCAAGGTGTACATGAAGGTCGCCCTCCATTAGTACGTCCTCCATGAGGATGATCAACAGGATTCATAGCAACACCTCTTACGACAGATCTACGACCTAATAAACGAGAAACACCCGCTTTTCCATAAACAGTCGATTTATTTAATGTATTAGAAACGACACCTAGTGTAGCAAACGATTCCGTAGAAATCTCTTTTACTTTTCCAGATGGTAAACGAACTCTAGATTTATTTAAATCTTTTTGAATAATTTGACCGAAAGTACCTGCGGAGCGTACAAAACTTATTTTATCATCATTTAAACTAATGTTATGTATTATAGAACCAGTTGGTATGTTTTTGATAGACGTACGGAATCCTAATTTTAAATCATTAAGATTTTTGTTACTTATCAACAATGATCCAGGCGTAACAGAAGAAACAGCTGTCGTAAAACTAAACTCCTTCTTAAAGATATCGAAATTTAAAGAATTAAAAGCACTTTTATTAGGATCGTAAAAGACACCCAAAGATATCAAAGAATAATCTTTTTCTTTAGTTTGAATGTAGCTACGTAACGCGGTTTTTGTTCCACCACCTCTATGCCAAGAAGTAATTCTACCAGTGTTAGTGCTTCTTCCCCCAGTTTTTTTCGAACCCTTTAGTAAAGATTTTACTAAACGATTATTTTTACAAAGTAAATTTTTTTGTAAAGCAATCTTATGTCTAATACCAGGAGAAGTTGGTTTATATTTGATTAGTTTCATAAAATATATAAAAATTAATAATAGGCCTAGTAGGGATCGAACCCACATTTCTACCGTTATGAGCAGTATGTTTTACCGATTAAACTATAAGCCTTTAGTATAAAAATTAATAAGGAAGAATGTTAAAAGAAATCAAAATAGAAAATGTTAACATTAAATAAGTTAAAGATAGAGGTAAAAATACTTTCCATCCGATACCCATTAATTGATCATACCTATATCTTGGTAGAGCTGCACGCATCCAAACAAAAAGAATAACAAAAAAACCAATTTTAATACCAAACCAAAAAGAACCTGGAATAAAACTTAGAAACTCTATAGGAGGTAACCAACCACCAAAAAACAAGATAACATTGAAAGCGCTCATTAATAGCATGTTAGCATATTCTCCCAAAGAGAATAACGCAAAACCCATAGCTGAATATTCTACATTGTACCCAGATACTAACTCTGCTTCAGCTTCAGGTAAATCAAATGGATGACGATTAGTTTCTGCTAATGCCGAAACAAAAAACATTAACCATAAAGGAAAAAAAGCAACTACGTACCAAATGTTTTGTTGACTTTCGACTATGCTACTTAAATTAAAAGATCCAACACATACTGCAATAATAACAATAATGAATCCAATAGAAACTTCATAAGAAACCATTTGCGCAGTAGAACGTAGAGCCCCTAAAAAAGCATATTTTGAGTTACTAGACCATCCTGACATTACAATACCGTAAATACCTAATGATGACATAGCAAATAAGTACAAAATACCGATGTTTATATCTGCAAAAATCGCATATTTATCAAATGGAATAATGGCATAACCCATTAAACTTACAATAAAAGTTACAACTGGAGAAAGTTCGAATACGTATTTGTTTGCACTACTCGGTAAAATGGCTTCTTTAATAAACAATTTCAAACCATCAGCTAATGGCTGAAGAATACCAAAAACCCCAATAACATTTGGACCTCGTCTTCTTTGAATAGCCCCTAATATTTTTCTTTCAGCTAATGTAAAATAAGCTACTGAAATTAACAGAGGTACAACAATAACTAAAATTTTTAAAAGTATAAAAATAAAAGAAATTAAACTTTGCATAAATAAATATATTTTAATCAAAAAGGTTAGACATAACCTCTTAAGAATGCTTCGAAGAGGATGGGATTCGAACCCATGATATAATTAATACTATATGCTGATTTAGCAAACCAGTGCTTTAAGCCACTCAGCCACCTCTTCTTAAAAATATTACTTGAAAATTCTAAAACCTTTACGTTTTTTACGACGCTTTTTTTTTGGTCTACAACCATTGAAACATTTAACTGGATCTACTTCTAATAAAATAGAACTAGATGTAAATTTAAAGTGTAAGAATATTTGTTGTAATATTTTTTTCCTTACTCTTGAAGGACTTATCAAGCTAATATGAATTGATTGATTTGCGATATAAGATTTTATATCTTGTAGAAAATGACTTAAAATAAGTTTGGTACTAAAAGCTAGAGTTTTTTTTGAAGTTTGAATATTATACATACCAGAAGATCCTGATTGTAATATTTTTTTTGTCTTCAGATCCATGAGTGTACAAAACATGTTGTTCGGTGTTACTCTTACGCTTAGTTTCATATCAAACTCAGAACCTAATCTAGAAAAATTATAATCAATCTTCTGAAGATAATTTTTATTTTTTAACAAAGATGTTTTATTTTTAATCATAAAATATTAATATCTAAATTTTCGTTTAGTTTTAGCGTTTGTATGAGTGCGTTGCCCTCTAGCTGGGTACTTGTACTTATTTCTACTTCCTTTGTAACTTTTATTGTTTATACCAAAAAGTATAAACTCTTTTTGTGAGTTTTTTAATTTTCTTGCTGTTACTAGAGAATTCGTTTTTTCATTAACTTTTTCAACCTTTTCAGACATATACGAAAAATTAAATTTACGTCTATTTAAACCAATATCGTTAGAGATATCAGCTTTTCTCGCATTACCGATTCCGTAGATAGATAAAATAGATTTCTTAATATTTTTATTTTTCATAAATGAAATTTATTTAAAGAATGCCAGAAATTTATCTGAACGTGATAACTGACGTGTTGCCAATTCACTTTTTCTTTTACTACTATAATTTAGAGTTAAATTAATAGCTCCTAACATTGCAACAAGTAAAATAATACCCGCAAGTAAAAAACATAGTAGAAAATAATTGTATAATACCTGCCCTAAAATATCGATATTAGTCAAAGAATCAAATGTATTATCAAAATTGAAAGGAAATCCATTCGACCAAAATGACCAAGACGAAAAACCTGTTTTTATAATTAAAAATAAATTAGTAATTAAAAAAATACTCATCAGAAACAATGAAGATATATATAAAGTGTTATCACTTGATAACAACTTTATGTTAAGCATCATAATTACAAATAAAAATAAAACAGCAATAGCGCCTACATAGATAATTATAAAGATTAAAGCTAGAAATTCTGCATTGAATAACACTAGACTTGCAGAAGCAAGACAGAATGTTAAAATCAAATATAAAACTGAATGTACAGGATTCTCTGCCAAAAAAACAAATAAGCCAGTTAAACAAATTAAGAAACAAATAAATAAATGTAATGCTTCCATACGTGATAATAAGTAATTTTAGTTTAAAATCGGAATGGAGTGATTTGAACACACGGCCTTCTATTCCCAAAACAGACGCGCTACCACTGCGCCACATCCCGATTATAAAAATAACGATAGCGGGACTCGAACCCACAACAGACGGATTATGATTCCGTTACTCTACCAATTGAGTTATAGCGTTGATATGGAGATTATCAGACTTGAACTGACAACTTCATGCTTGCAAAGCATGCACTCTACCAATTGAGTTAAATCCCCAAAACAATAAGAATGCGGACAAAGGGACTCGAACCCATACCATCTGCTTGGAAGGCAGATAATCTACCATTAATCTATATCCGCTGAATAATTAAAATTTTAATTTATTTAACTGAATTTTTTCAAATAAAAAAAAAGAAAAGTCTTCAAAAGTAAGAGAAGTGTAATCTTTTAACAAAACTAAGGTCTGTGAGTAATAATCAATCTCAACAAACGAAAATAACATCTCGTTGTTTAATAAACGATCTGTAACCGGTGATTTAAATATACCCTTTTTAAACGTTATTACATCTCCTTTTTTAAGAAAAAAGTTACCTGAAACGGATTTATTGTTTACCAAAATTAAATTGCTATTCAAATGTTGTCTTACTTGATAACTAGTAGCAAAAAATTTTAATCTAGAAAGTAAGATATCAATCCTAAACTCTGGTTTAATCAAAATTTGAGTGAAAATATTTTCCTTATTTTTAGATTTTAAATTAAGAAATACTTTACTAAAAAAAGAATTGCGAACAGCAAAATCAAAACGTTTTTCTAGCTCATTTTTCGCTTTATAACTTTCAGTCCTGTGAGAATTTAAACGAGTCCAAGTATCAAAAGAGTGTTGAACAGAAAAAGGGTCTATAAATAAAGAATTTACAGATAATTTTTTTAAATCTTTAATTCTTTTCCATTTAGTTCTATTTAATTCTAAGATTTTAGTAGGTATTAAAGGATTACCTATAGAATTTGATCTATTTAGTTTTTGAGATAAACCAAAAATTTTATATTTCTTTTTCAATCTCATAAATTACGTATTATTTTGTATCTTTAAGTGTTTGATTTAACAAAGCAATGAAGAATAAAACTTTTTTAAAATCATCAAAATTATTGAAGACTTTATAAGTGAACCAATTATTTCTTTCCTCTTTTATATTAAATTTAGAAATTAAATAAAATTGATTTGTTAATAAACGCTGTATAATTTTAGTTTTATTTTCAATCGGAAAATCTAATAAAAACAATAGTTTAAAAACATCTAAATTACTTTTCTCTAAACTAAAAGAAGAATTAACAGTTAAGTCGATATCCAAGTTCTTAGTCAAATAATCATTCAATAAATGAGCATATGACTTATTATTAATAAGAATCTTTAATTTTTTTTTCTCACTTTTTTTTAAAGTTTGTAACAAACGAATAGTTTGTTTTAGACTTTTCATTAACGTGAAGACGTCTAACTGCTGAATTTTTTTCATCTCGTTAGATCTAACATTAATAATATCATCAGTAAACAAACTTCTTTTCGAATCAACTTTGTTGATAATTAAAAAATCTGAGTTAACTAATGATTTTAATAAAGATTGATTAATTTTATGCTTCATG
>ENA-UOXV01007921-UOXV01007921.1-marine-metagenome-genome-assembly--contig:-NODE-7921-length-10604-cov-5.610295_pt1 | contig 10604 bp, 17 predicted proteins | sample MGYA00238165_ERZ766961 | MGnify/ENA primary metagenome ERZ766961 (study PRJEB28924, sample SAMN03173240) | marine metagenome | biome: Marine; feature: Water; material: Subsurface seawater | place: North... | reverse complement strand
GGCGCACCGGGTTGCCGAAGATGGCGTGGGCCCCAATGAAGTCGCCGCTCTCGAGCGTGCAGACGCGCGTGTTGCTGCCGTGCTCTGCCGCGCTCGTCCCCCAGTCGGCCTTCCCCGTACGCTGCGCGCGCGGTTGCGGGGCGGGCGGGCCGGGCACCGAGCACTTTGACGCGGCCGACCTGGATGGCATACATGCAGCGGGCCTCCGTGTGGCCGTGGGCTACGACCTATCCAGGCTCCCTCCCGTCAGTCCACGCGCACGCAGACGCTCGGCCTGCGCGCCTAGGGCCGGACAGGGGCACGGCGGGCGCACTTCGTCTTCGCAGAATGCGACGGTCTTCATGCCGCCCCAGAGCTCGTCGAGGAAGGTCTCGTGCCCGGGCACCTTCAGCCGGCGAAGCACGGGGTGCTTTTTGAGGCGCCCGTTGTGCAGGTTGAGGAGCAGCGTCGGCTTCATGTTCGACGGAATCAGCGCCATGCAGTTGTCCTGCGCACCCCAACCCCCGCCCCCGAGGCGTGAGCTTGCTTGATGCTGGTTGCACTCCCCGCCCCTTCAGGGAGTGAGTCCTCAACCAGCCGGAAGCACTGCCGCTCAGCCGTTTCCCAGCGGACAAGGCCAACTCGAGCACTCGATCGGCAAGATCGTTTCAGAACAGCGGCACGGTTGGCTCACCTGCATTGTCTGCCGGTGCGTCGACACGTAGTTGAACTCAACCTGCCCCGCACACGCCTCAGACGTGCCCCGCGGGCACGCAGCGAGGTGCGCGGGGGAGGCGTGGGGCGCGCACCCACTGGACAATGCGGTCTTGGAAATAGCGGGGAACTCCCTCGTGTGCCAGGTAGTCGGCTACCTGCGCGCAGCGCGACCGCTCGCGCGTCGGTCGCAGTGGGCGGCGCGCGCGGGGGGGGGGCGGCGCGCGCGGGGGGCGCCTGACCTGCTGCTTGATCTGGCTCTTCTGGCGCTGGTTGTGCCGCACTGACTCCACTAAGGTCTCCACCTGACCGCCCCACGCGGTCACCGAAATGGCGTACAAAGGAGCGAGCTTGCCCCGCCTGCAGGATCCCGCTGGTGCTACTCAGCGGGCGGAGGCGCCCGGTCAGCCTGCGCACCTCACTCAGCAGCGAGCCGAAAATGAACGTGCCCATGTACATGATGATCACGCACAGCACCATCTGCGGACCGCGCGGGAGCCGCCCCGGGTGAGGCGTGGCGCGGCCTGGCTGTGCGAGCGCGGGGACAATAATCGTGGCGGCGGGGCGTGCCTCTGCGGTATTTTCAGCGTGGATGTCGCCAAAGCCAACCGTAGTGAAGACCGACGAGATGAAGTATGTTGAGAGCACGTAGCGAGGAGCCACCTCTTGCGAGCCACCGTCCCCAAGCCCTGGGACGTGGTAGTTGAGGAAAGCCTCCACCTCCTCCTCGCTGGTTGACATCTTTTTGGGTGCGACACAAACGGTCACAGGTGGCAGGGAGCACAGGGAGCCGCGCCAGTCGGTGCTGACACCAATCGCGATGGGTGAGGGGCACACCTCCTTGACAACCCAGTACACACACGAGGTCAGGTGCACCTGCAGCCACGCCGTTGCATTAGCCCACGCGTGAACCAAGTAATTTCCGCCCAGCCCCAAGGACGGTCGCAAATCTTTCTACACTCCTCAGGGCGGCGGGGGACGGCGAGGTGGCACAGGGCGGCTGACCATGTAGAGGGTCATCAGAAGGAGCGAGATGAGGCGGACTAGCAGTACTGGCGGGCGGATGTGGCGCTGAATTAGCGCGCCGATCTGTCATGGGCGAAAGTTTTAGAATCCAGCCAGCAGCGCGTGCAGACAGGTCGGGAATGACGGACTCCGCGGGCGGAGGAGGCGCGGAGTGGGCGACCTTTGCAAACTTCATGGTCTTGAGGATGCGGAGCATCTTTACGAGGCGCAGTGGCTTGATCACCTGGCGGGATCTCTCGTCTCAGCGAGGCTCTGTGTGATGCCACGCGGTGCTGCCAGCAATTGTGCGGAGGGCAGCAGCAGCGGGGGCTCCAGGCTCAGACCCGAAGCAGCGTAAGCTCGTCCGGCGTCGCGGCGCCAGGATCCACGATACTGCGTACGATGGCGCCCAGAGAACAATCATCACCCTGACCCAGCTCTGTGCCCTCACATGGGCCGCGTCTGCGCGGAACGGAAGAAGATGTTCTAGCGTCGGGGCAGGCGGACGGGCACGCACCACTTGATAGCCGAGACGTACTCGAGATACGAGACAGGAATGGACGTGAGGCAGTCGAAAAAGAAGTGTCCCTGAGAGCAGCCACGGCTCGCATCGCGTGAGCGTCCCGACGTGGTTGGGGCCCACCTACACCTCGCAGATCCCCTGGTATACCCGTCGGGTGCGCGCGCCCTTTGCCGATCACGCCATGCACAATTGGGGCCAGGTTTGTTTGGAGGGGGAGGCGCGGGGGATCGGCACCGATCTCACATACACTCTGGCCACCACCCACACTGAATCTTTGTACTTTCCTGGCACGCACAGCGCCAGCTTCAGAGTCTAAGCGTGGCCGGCTGCACGTCCATGGACGCGAAGCGGCGTCGCAAGCCCAGGCCATGAACGGACCTTTGTGGTGCACGCCAATAAAGAAACTAAAGACGATCTCGATCATGAAGAAGGTGTCCATCACCATGTCAAACTGCGGAGGTCCCAGGCTCAGGGGCTGATACAGCGCAAGGCTTTTTCGACAACATCGCACCAGAGACAGTGGTCCGTTGCAGCTAAAAGCTCGGGCCCAGAAGCAGACGAGGATGAGGCGAGACATCGCTTCCCGGGGTAGGTTGTGCCCACCTTGAGGGTCGGAGATCGCCAGCAGTCATCCATCGACCAGTAGTAAGCAATCATGACGGGCGTCACCACGGCGACGTAGCCGAGAAATACGGTCGATATGAGGGTGAGTGTCTGCGCGGCGGGGGAGAAAGGATGCACGATCCGGGACGGTTCCATGGAGTTTCGGCCTTTTCCGATTCCAAAGATGCGAAGGGCTAGGCTTTGATCATCTTCATCACCCATTGGCTCAAGTTCATTCCTCGTAGGGGCGCTGGCGTTTTGGCGCGCTGCAGCCATCGCCTTATGGGAGTCGAGTAGATGGAATTTGCTCGCTGGACCACTTGATGGACTGGCGTGGTGCAAGTGTCTCTGATCCCCGTCCCGCTTCTTGGCCTGCTTCGCAGAAGTATCACTGGCTGAGTCTGACCCGTGGTGCTTTAGCGTGACCGCTCCCCCCCATCCCTCTTTCGAATCCACCACTGTGTCCTCCTGGTACCTTCCTGGCCCCATTCTCCCCATGACAGCGGCGTGCCTGTTGCAACACCCCTCCGTCAAAAGCGACAGCGCGCACGCTACCACATCTAGATGTACCGTGATAATTGCTAGTAGACGAGGGACACGCACGCTGCCAGGGGACACCAGTTGGACTGCTGGGTGGAGCAGAGTCCGCTCAAACGATGCTGGCGTGCCACAGGAGTGCAGGCAGGGTGCTGAATCTCACCCCGTGATGTGCGAGAGTCCCATGACCACCTGGCTCCGCGCTTCCTCACGGATTTGATCAGTACTGACGTCAGCGGCAGCATTTTCTGCGACCAGTTGTCGACGACTCGCCTGCGAAGCCATGGCCTGCCGCCACGCATGCGTGCTCGGTCCCGCAGACTCGGAGTCAGGGACCCGGGCGGGAGCATTCCCCCCCGATAACGACGCTGGATCTGTGCCAGACGGATCAGTGCCATCTCCCGCCATACTCAGTGGGAGAGCCTGGCCCGAAGGCAGCGAATCCGGGCCCGGATTGTTGAACTGGTCTCGTCCTGATAAGAAGCAGCAGACATTTGTTCCTTCTGAGACGGATAAAATGATACTATTGAAGATTATAAAGTCCGTCCACTTTGGAAAGTGGGGGGGGCAAACCCCCCCAAAATCCTTTCCAAGCCCGAGGAGACGTCCTTTTCATACAATCAAGTCGACTCAGCACACATATGTTATAAGATCCATGTGCACAGGTCCGCCCAACACACATGAGCGTAACAAATCGCGTGAGGCCGGAGATTCCGTTGACTAAACGGACATCAGAGGGGCCACGGATCCCCGAAATCCAGCATGCTGTCGCGCTCCGCCGTCAGTCTCCTGGCGCTTGGCTGCCTGGCCGGCGCAAATGCGCTCCACGCTCCCAGCTCTAGCATTGCGCCGCGCGCACCCATTGATGCCGGTCTTCGCCGTGTCGCTGCCCCCGGATCCGCCATGAACCTTCGCGGCGGTGCTGCCAAGGCCGCGGCGCCCGCTCCGAAGCCGTGGTATTCTGCGCTCTGGAATGAAACTGTCGAGCTCGGCGTGCTCTTCGGCCTCTGGTACTGGGGTAACGCTTACTGTAAGATCCCGCTCAAAATCTTGGTGGTCAACGGCCGTTGGTTCTTGCGTGGAGCGCCCAGAGGATGTCCACAACTTGGCAGTTGCGTCCCTAGGATCTTCGCATTGACGCCACGTAGTGGCCCGCCCCCCTCCGAAATACGGTTCTGACCCGTTCTTGCCGATATGGCAGATAACATCACCAACAAGAAGGCTCTCAAGCTTCTCGGCGGCGCCAAGGGTGGCCTCGTGTGGTGTGTTGCGTGCATGCAGCTCTTCACTGGCGTCCTCTGGGTGCTTCCGCTCTGGCTCCTTGGCATCCGCAAGGCGCCGAACATGACCTCCGATAACTGGAAGGCGATGGCCCCCGTGGGCCTCTGGTCCGCGGGTGCCCACGGCGGCTCTGTGATCGCGCTCGGCGCCGGCGCTGTCTCATTCGGACAGATCCTGAAGGCCTGCGAGCCGGTGTTCTCCGCAATCACGGAGGTCGTCCTCACTGGCAACGTTCAGGCCTGGCAGGTTCCTTGTCCCTCCAGGGCTTATCAGGCTCCAGTTTTTCTTAAGTCCCTTGCCGATTCCTTGGGGTCATGCCTGGATGAAGGACCCGCTCGGACGTTGTGTGGCTAGGGCAGTTTTCGCGGAAATCGCACATTCGACGCGCCTGGGTCCTATGTGCGAGAGGGGCTGTTGTCACGCACGCATCTGAATCACTCAGTTTCTCAGCTGTCATGCTCTGTTAGCCTCGGGGCGTGTTTCAAGCGGAAGGGACCGCGCATGACGGCGGCCCGGGCGCCCATGTGGCAGGTGTACGCGTGCCTCGTGCCCATCATCGGCGGCGTCGGGATCGCGTCGCTCAAGGAGCTCTCCTTCTCCTGGCTCGCCGTCATCTCCGCCATGATCGCCAACCAGTCCGCTGCGCTCAAGGGCGTCCAGGTGCCCGCCCCGCCCGGGGCGCCCGCGGCAGTATCTTTCGCTGCTGCGTCGGCGCAGCGCGCGGGCATGCGCGCGCAACAAGAGGACGGCGCCTGACCGGCGCGGCGCGGCACGGCGCGGCAGGGCAAGGGCCTCATGAAGGAGGCCTGGGTCAAGGCGCTCGGACCGTCGAACCAGTACGCCGTGGTGAACATCCTCTCCGTGCTCTGGACCCTCCCGGTCTGCCTCGCGCTCGAGGTGCCCAACTTCAAGGAGAACTGGGACCGCGCGCTGCGCAAGGGCTCCAAGGAGGAGGATATTTACAAGAACACGGTCCCGGCCCCTCGCCGCCGCTGCCATGCGGCCTGCCGCCGCGTTCTCGTGGTGGGGCGCTTTGTCGTCCCGTGCGCAGCCGGTCGCCTTGCGCAGACCCTGCGGCCCGGGCACGAGGTGGGAGCGGCCGCTGCTGTCGCGCTGCCCTTGCGCCGAATGGCACCTTGTGACTGACTGGTTCGTGCGTGCCGATTGCAGCTCCTGTCTGGTTTCGCCTTCTACCTTTACAATGAGGTCTCCTTCATGGCGCTCTCCAAGGTGTCGCCGGTCACCCACTCGGTCGCCAACACGCTCAAGCGCATCGTTATCATCGTCGTGTCCACCATCGTCTTCGGTGCGCCCCCTTCCGTGATGTGATTCGATGCCTCTGCTATCCCCAGCCGGCGGGATTCAATTGCATGCGCACGCTTCCTTGAGTCCTGATCTTGGCCATGTGTGCAGGCGACAAGATGACCAACGAGGGCATCGCTGGCTCTGCTGTTGCGGTCCTCGGCACGCTCATGTACTCCCTCGCGAAGCAGAGCTACGGCGGCGGCGGCCACTAAGTCAGTGGCGCAGCGAGCGTCATCGACAACACCTGGTTGATGAAGCTGCCCTGGAGCCTTGCCATCTGCAGTGGACTGCCTGCTAGTGTAGCGTGATCGTAATGGTAAACGCTGTGAAATGCGTGTTGGTCGCTGCAAAGTAGCGACATTGTGGTCCAGCTTGCGAGAACACGCTGCTGTGCGTTGCACTGGAAAGGCAGAAAGACTCGTGGATTCTTCGCATTCGAAGGGCCACGTCGAGCCCGAGTGGTCACCATCCGTACATGTGCGGCAGCAGCATCCCGTTTGGTTGCTCATCATTACAAAAAGAGATATTTGCCCTTCACTGAACAACTGATCGTTGAAAGTACCACGGGGCTTGCTGACAAGACACTCTCCTGACCTTAAGGCTCGGCGAGCACAAGGTGTGTTTCACCCCAGCCGCGCCACCATTCGAGCCTGAGATGGTCGTTCGCAAGCTTTGCACTTCCAGGCAGACCAAACAGCACTTCTCCAGCGAGCAAACTGCGCGGTCACCGCATGAGAAGGAGCGTCGGGCGCGCGACGATCGGGCGCTTTCGTATAGTTGGCTGCGCACGCATCTTGGTCGCCACGAGGCGCTTGGGGCGGCGTAGGTACGAGCAGCGCTGCAGCTTGCTCTCAGAAACGAGAATAAGGTGGTGCAGCGAGAAACAGCCCGTGTGGTAGTGGTCTGCGCACCGTGCCGTCGTCAGATAGTCCTCTTCCCGCATTTGGCACATGCAAGGGCGTCTCTGTGCGGCGCGGCGCGGGTGCTGGCGGGAGATTACAGGGTCGGTCGCGGTCGTCCCACTTAACATCAACCATGGTTCCATCAATATCAACCTGCATTCCCGGGAAACTCTCGTAAGGATCCAGCCCGATCCTCGCGCCCACAATATCTCCCTAGGTCGCCACACATGTCCGAGGGCCGGCTGGTGAAAAGAGTGCGGAATGGGATCACCCGCGTGATTGTTCCGACACAATCTGAATACCAATCAGGATAATGCTGCTGGCACCACTGGCGCCCCTCATCCGAGAGCATAACACGGTCACCCGCCTTCCCCAGCACGTCTTTGCCCACGATCAAGCGCTGCCACAAGGTCACAATGTGAGCGATAGTCAGCAGCATCGCGTGCCTGAAACGATGTCATTCGCACAGACAGAAGAATGCAACGAAATGGAAGAATCCAAAAAACTCAGAATCCCGCGCGATGGCCACAATTGGGGCGGGCGGGCGACGTCACCTTTCCATTGATCGTGCATGGCCCCAGGTTTGACCGCATCCCTTTCCACCCGAGCGTGTCGCCAAAACAATGAAAGGAGATACCCGGGTACACCAAGCTCCGCTCCCCGCGGGGCGTGGGGGCCGGGAGGGCGGGATGGGAAGCCAGCCCCCCAAGCCCCGAAGCGCAGCGAGGCCCTCTAAGGAAAGATCTTCGCGAGGCGGAGAGAACGCGACGGGTTTTTCTATTCGTAAAATAACGCAGAGGTTTTCGGTTTTCACCATGTTTTGTAATTATTGCGGGAACGGAGCAAGCGAGCGCAACAGGCATCGGGGTTGTCGCCATCTTCCCAATGGGCGCTGCGTCGAGCGTTGAGCGCGAATACGAGTACGAGAACGGAGAAGATCAAGATGATGACTGGCTGTGTGGCGGGTGCTACGGATGCTCTCGCAACGTGGAGAAGATGCAGCGTGGAGACTACTCATTCATCGCCCCGGCACCTGAAATTCCCTCCGTGCTCTCAGGCAGCGACCCATTCCATTTACGCCCAGTGATGTCGACGGCAGTGCAAGAATGGTTTTACGGATCCTCGGTTGCGATTTTCGAGACCTATCCTCACCTACCGCTGTCCCGCATTGTCCCCTCGCAGGGACAAATCGCCTGCGGAATCTGATCAAGACTTCCGACGAAGAAAGCGTTGCAAGGTTTCTTGAAATCGAACACTCCAGGGCGGACCGCCCGGCGTACGATTTGTTCGACGTCGACCTTGAAGTGCGTGCCCTGTTCGAGTGGTGGGAGCGAATCCGCTGTCTGTTGGGCACCGGCCAAGAGCAAACACTGTGCACCCGGTCCAGACCGTTGTCGCCTTACCGCGCCCCGTGCCCCGCGTCCCTAGGGCAACGCAATGCTGCACACCGCGGCGGGAGTTGGCAGCCGCGCCATCTGCAAGCTTCTACTGGCACGGTGCAGTTGTCCCTCCTGCGCGTCCCCGCGAATTGCGGGTCGCACTTCCTTCCCAAGGACGCTTCACACGCATCTTGACGCGAACCTACGGGACTGCACCAGGGGGGCGGTGCCTGCGCGGAATAAGCACCGTCAGCTGCCATCAGAGGTTGCCGACCTGCACGGCACGGCGAAGCACCGCGCGTGCAGCCTCCTGCTCCGCCACGTCGAGCACCTCCAGGCTCGCCAGCCCCGCCGCCCCACGTCTCCCATCGAGTGCGTAGCGTCTGGAGTCTGGGCAGTCGTGCCGCACCCGCATGCACTGGGCCAGCATGAGCCCCTGTGCTCTGGTGAAGCAAGGCCGGCCGCACTCGCTCAGCACAGCCACTGAAGTTCGTGCATGGCAGCGCCCCTGCTCAGCGCCTAAGCCCAGCGCCCCTTCACAGAGCGCGCAGCTCAAAATGCAGCGACTCGTTGCTCCGCGTGACGGGGCGACGGACGCCGAAAGGTCGGGCGCTGTCCCGCCTCGCGCGTAGGTGCCTCGCCGCGCGGCGATCGCTGCGAGGAATCCTGACCGGGGCGGCCTGTGCGCAGGAGCGTGCGCGCGGAATGGCTCAAGACTAAGAACGAGCAGGGCCGGGTGAGTCGCGAGAGGGCGAGACCTCTCGAGTGCTAGTTCGGGTGCCGGGGGCTTGCGCTGGCACGCGAGCCAGTGCGGCATTCGGGTCTGTGGCCGCGTGCAGTTTGGGCCCAAGGGTCCAGCGTGCGCGCAAGTGGATCACCGAAATGCATTCGTTGATGGAACGGTGGCGCTGGGGCGTGCACAGTGGCTGAACCGGTTCATCATGCTCTCCGAAGACTCGCTGGACGTGTTCGACCGCTTCCACGGGCCAGGTGTGGGCGACAGATTCCGCCCAGTTGCTGAGACGGGCCCGCCCGACCCTGCTGACGTGGCGCCCGCCTGCCCGCGTGCCTGCACCAGACGGCCGGGAGCCGGAGCCTGTGCTGCCCATGAGCGCCGAGTCGTTTCGTCGGAGGGGCGAGCGCCCGCCGGAGGTCACCCCGCCAACTTTGATTGCAGCTCCTTCCCCGACATCGGCCCATCCCGCGCCCGGCTGGCACCGTTGCGCAGTTGCACGCATGGGCGCGCTGACGCGCGGCGCGTGTGGACGTGCGCGCGGGGAACCGACAGGCGCCCATCCACCATGCTGTGCATGCTGGCGGTGAGCTCTGCCGCGCGTGGGCGGGTCGCAAGGTGCAGGGCCGCTGGGAGTTTGTGGTGCAGGGCGCCGGGGCGCGGGAGCCGACGCACATCTCCGCCCAGACTGAGAAGGAGCGGCTCTCGTGGCTGCGGGTGCGCCCCGCAGCTCGCCGATTGCTTTACAAAACTCACGCGCACCTGCACAACGGCAGACCCGCACGCGCATATCGCTGATGCCTGGCCAGCGCTGGCGCGCTCGTTCCTGCCGCCAAGTGTGCGTAACATTTCGCGCCCTCCCGCGGCAGAGCATCAACCAAGTCAAGAAGCGCGCGGTGCTGCGCCGTGGCAGCGGCGTCGCGCGCGCGGAGAGCGCTGAGGAGGCAGCGTCTCCACCGCACGTTGCCTCGCGGGGCGCACCTGTACGCTCGGAGCGGGTCGGGGCGTTCCACTGGTCGAACGAGGTCGAGGACGGGTCCGCTGACGCGCAGCGCGGCGCCGTGCCCGGGGAAAAAGCGGTCCAGCGTGCTGCGGGCGAGTCCAGTGCGGGCGAGTCCAGTGCGGGCATCCCAAGCTTGCAAAAACTTGTCAGCAGTAAGCAGTTGGCAGAGGATACGGCGCCGCAGACAGCGATGGCCTGACCTGGCAGCGGAGGCGTCCAGGCAATGGCTGGGCGACACGGGCTTAGGGCGGAGTGGGGGAAAGGGTTGAGCCCAGGCAGTCTGAGGAGGGGCATCGGCTGCAGCGGCTGGCAATTGAAAGCGGGTCGGCGCTTCCGACACCGTTTACATGCCCCCGTGCGCGCGCTACCATGGGCTCTCATACCGCCCTGCGTCCTGCCCGAGCGTCCCGCGCCGGGCGCCGGGGGGCGCGGGGCGATCGAGCGGCGAGCCCGCGCCCATGGACCCCGGCCGCGACACCGACTGCTGCTCGCGCTCTTGCACCACCTGCCCGCGCCCGCCACCGCGTCTGAGAAGCTGAGCGTCAGCACAGCCCCGCCGCCTGCCGCCTGCCGTGCCGGCGCAGCGCAGGCGCGGGCCCCCCCCCCCCGGGGGAAGCCCCCCCCCCCCCCGGGGGGGCAA
>ENA-UOXV01007917-UOXV01007917.1-marine-metagenome-genome-assembly--contig:-NODE-7917-length-10608-cov-4.665308_pt1 | contig 10608 bp, 7 predicted proteins | sample MGYA00238165_ERZ766961 | MGnify/ENA primary metagenome ERZ766961 (study PRJEB28924, sample SAMN03173240) | marine metagenome | biome: Marine; feature: Water; material: Subsurface seawater | place: North... | reverse complement strand
TTTCCTTTTAATTTCTTTTCAGAAAATGAAACCTCTATTTCTTCTTCACTTTCTCCTCTTAGCTTTAATGCCGAATTAATTATTCCTCCTCCTTCGTTTGCAATTTCTTCATAGGACTTTCCATTTAAACGAGCGACCCATTCGTTTTCACGATTACCGGAATAAACAATATGAGTATGAGAATCGCAAAATGCAGGAATAACGAATTTTCCTTCAGCATCAATTATTTCTAAGTTCGTCCAATCGGTAATTCCCTCCCAATCGGCCATACTACCAAATCCAGCAATTAGCTCTCCTTCAATTGCCAACCAAGCATTGGAAACGGTCTGAAGTTTGTCCATTTCCTTACCCGACACTCGAAGTTTTTCTTCTCCTGGAAATTCAACTAAAACAAGCTCTTTTATATTTTTTATTAAAATTCGCTTTTTCATTTTACAATACTAAATAAGACTAAATATAATGTTGTGTTATAGTTTTCTTTTTAATGATTATTAAACGTCCCATTCTTTAGAGCTTCTATAAACAGTACCTCTAAAAACAGCGACTTTATCATTATCATTTTTTAAAATTTGAACTTCATAAACTGCTATTTTGAAAGAACAGCTTACTTCAGTTGCTTTTGCGATTAGCTGATCCCCTTCTCTACAAGAGTCTATATAATGTATAGAGTTTTCAACGGACAAACATTTTCTACCATGAGAATTTGCCGCAAACGCCAAAGCCGTATCCGCTAATGAAAAAGCAATTCCTCCATGCAATATTCCGAAACCATTCAACATTTCCCTTGTCACCCTCATGCTCAACGTGCTTATACCAATTCCGTCTTCTATTCGCTTAATCCCTAACCAAAGAGAAAAGGGATCATTATTGAGCATTTCATCAGTAACTCTTATGGGTAAATCTTTGTTCATTACACTAATTATTAATTCCAAAAGTATGCTAATGTTATTGTTAAGTTTGCCTTGTTTGCTTTACAAATGAAATTCTTAAGAATTGGATTAATACTATTTGGAATACTGGGTATTCTTAACGCTGGGAATGCGCAACACCTTGGTGCTGCAACTGACAATTATGTCACTACCCAAAAAGTAATCTATAATCCGGCATCAATTGCAGACCCTAAGCCATTTGGAGATATCAGAATTGTAGGCGTTTCACAACTTCTGCAAAACAATTATATCTACTTGCCAAATGCTAATTTCGGAATTGACCCTAAAGACAACTACGATCCTTCTAGAAAATATAATCTCTATTCTGAAACAGATATATATGGTCCGGCATTTACAAGGGCGTTTGAGCATAGAGCATTTGGTATAAATATTCGTGTACGTAACCATGTTATCGGACGAAGAGTTCCGGCAAGTGTTGCAAAATATGCGTTTGAAGGATTATCCTATGTCCCTCTTCATGACCAAGTTTTTGATGAAAAACGATTCATGATTAAAAATATGGCTTGGGGAGAATTAGGACTTTCTTATGCTCAAATTGTACAACGAAAAGGAAACTCCATATTAACGGCTGGTGGAACACTAAAGCTATTAAATGGATTGTCTAATATTTCCTTCATTGCCAAAGACCTGAAATATTCAGTTGACTCATCTGATCTTGTCGCGGGAAATTACACAGGCAAACTTGTATTGACCTTACCTGGTGCAAATAGAGGCTGGGGAACGGGATTAGATCTTGGTGTAGAATATAAACGAATGCTCAAAGACAATAATTCGCACCATGTTCCTCATTCATTAAAAGGTCAATGTCAAGTAAAAGATTACAAATACAAAATAGGCCTGTCAATGATAGACCTAGGGTTTATCAATTTTAAAAATAATACTGCCAATTATAAGTTTGATAACGATTCCATATACCTAAATAACTATGTAGCTAATCCCCCAAGTGGTGTTACTGATATTGAACGAAAAATTGATGAATCTATTGAGAGCGCTGGAGCTGATGTAAAAAAGAAAGACAAGTCTTTCTCTACACTACCACTTACTTTTATTTTACAAGGAGACTATAATTTCGAAAACAACATTTATTTGAACGCTCAACTATTAATTGGAATGCAGCAATACAATTTTGCTGGAGCTGAACGAATGAGCACGTTTACCTTAACTCCTCGTTATGAACTGAAAAAACTAACGGTTGCGGTTCCCATTTCCATTTACCGTTACGGAAAACCTGGGGTTGGAATTTACGCCCGATTGTGGTGGTTGAGTTTAGGAATGAATAACGTAGTTCCTCTTCTGGCTAAAAAAGACCTTTATAATGTTGATGTTTATGCGAGTGTCAACATTCCAATATTTCATTCTAGACCTTGTAGAGGTTATGAGAATCACAAGGGGGATTATTGCCCAAAACCAAAACTGAAGATTTTCAATTTTGGAAATAAATCGAAAAAGAAAAAATCCGGAGGACGAACAAAAAAGAAAAAAGAGAGGAAAAGAATTAAAACGGTTAGACGAAGAAAGAAGTAAAATATGTTTAGTGAAGAATATTTAGTTTTTTTTAAAGAACTAGCTCAATACAATAAAAAAGAATGGTTTGATGAAAATCGCAAACGATACGAACGTTTTGTAAAGAATCCCTTTAAAGACTTTGTAACCAATTTACTTGTTGAGATAAAAAAAATAGATTCAGAAATAGAAATTGAAGCAAAAGACTCGATTTTTAGAATAAACCGAGATATCAGGTTCGCTAAAGACAAAACTCCTTATAAAATTCAAATGAGTGCAATTCTTTCTCCGGGAGGAAGAAAGAACAAAGAGGTTCCAGGATTGTATATACAAGCAAGCCCAGAGAATTTCATGATATACGGAGGTGTTCATCAATTAGGAAAAGACAATTTGTATGAGTTGAGAAACTTTGTAGCCACTAGAAATGAAGAGTGCGAAGCATTAATTTCTGAGAAAAGATTCAAATCTACTTTCGGAGAAATTTTAGGCGAAAAATCAAAAAGAATACCGACCGAGTTAAAAGAAGCGGCCTCCAAACACCCATTAATTTATAACAAGGCATTTTATTTTGTACAAACACTTCCAGCGGAAACAATTCTAAGAGATGATTTGATTCCGTTTTTAGTTGAACAATATAAAATTGCCCTTCCATTTAATCAGTTTGTTAGAAAAGCAATTCATTACTAGAAGTTTAATCATACTGCTGTCTATTAGCAGTTTTTGTTCTTTTGGACAAGAGAGGTATTATGACATTCAATTTGGTGTTGGGGTAAAATACAATGTTGAATATGGTTATTCATCGTCGCCAAAGGAAAAAAGCAAAGAACTGTTACTCGATGTTTATTACCCGCTCAATGACAGAGTGACTGACCGTCCTTTATTAATATTAGCCCATGGCGGTGGTTATGTAATGGGTAATAAGAACAATTACCCTGTGGAAACTATGTGTTCTCGATTTGCTCAAATGGGATATGTATGTGCTTCTATTAATTATAGCAAACAATTTGAGAAAAAAGGGACCGCCAATGACAGAGCAAGTAAAACAGTTTTGAAGGCTGTACAGGATATGAAAGCAGCCATTCGTTTTTTCAGATCCTCTGCAGATAGTGGGAATGTTTATGGTATTAATTCTGACATCATTTGGGTTGGCGGAAGCTCTTCAGGAGCAATTACTGCCTTGCATTGTGCTTTCACTCAAGAAAATTATTTTGATAGCATAGAGTGGAATTTAAGTGATTACGGAGGCTTAGAAGGAACTGGTGGGAATCAGAATTACTCGTCAAATGTGCAAGGAGTTATAAGTATTTCAGGAGCATTAGGCGATACAAGTATGATTCAAAAAAACATTCCTGTCGTGATGCTTCACAGTAGTTTTGATCCTATTGTTCCATTTGGTAAAGGAAAAATACATTTTGAATTTCCCTTATTGCCAGAAGTTCCTCCTGCTGATGTTATGGGAAGCCTCCTTATTGAACAAAAATTAAATAACGAAGGTATTCCTAATGATTTGTACGTTTTCCAAAACCAAGGCCATGTTCCTTTTGACAAAACACTCCAATGGAAGCACTACCCTTTTTATATGGATTTGACAATAAACTTTGTACGCAATTTCATGTTCAATCAAATACACAAAGGAGCAAATAAAACCAACATGACTGACAAACACACTTCACAAATTAGATATGAAAGGGATAAAGATGGAATTGGCTGGCATTTTTATCCAGTTGACAAAAACGTGATGAAAATTAAACTTTTTGTTGTTGATGAAAGCGGAAAAATATTGCAAAAACGAAAAGTAAAAAAGAAACGCAAATCCTTTTATTGGAAAAGTAAAAAACTTCCCAATAACTTTAAGCTTGTGGCAGTTTATAACACTTTCAGAACAGAATGGAAGATAAGAGATTAAATTATGAAGTCACGAGCTTCAGCAGAAAAAAGATAAAGAAGGCTTTTCTAAGCTATAAATGACTTTTCTTCATTTAATTTGCCGCCATGGTTTTTAGCACCAATATTTTCATCTTTTGGTTTCTTCCAATAGTTCTGTTGCTTTATTACCTATCGCCAGGGTTAAAAGTCAAAAACATCGTTTTATTATTCGTAAGCCTTTTCTTTTATTTCTGGGGAGAGGCAGAATTGATTGTCCTTATGATTGGTTCTTGCCTCATGAACTATTTCGTTGGACTTTGGATTCATTCAAGTAAATCTAAAAAATTAGCGTTGTTTACTGGATTAATATTAAATCTAGGGCTATTATCATATTTCAAATATGCAGATTTTTTCATTCGCAACTTGAATAGGGTCATTCCTGATGATAAGGCTTTAGAGTTTCTAAATATTGCCTTGCCCATTGGAATTTCATTTTTTACTTTTCAAAGTATTTCTTATTTAGTTGACCTTTATAAAGGCAATGTAGAAGTACAAAAAGATCCAATAAAACTGAGCTTATACATTTCTCTTTTCCCTCAATTAGTAGCTGGCCCAATTGTACGATATCATGATGTTGCCAAAGATTTATTGAAACGAGAGCATAGCTTAGAGCTGTTTAATAGTGGCGTGAAGCGTTTTATAATTGGCCTTTCTAAAAAAGTGCTAATAGCTAATGTGATGGCACTATTGGCTGATGAAATCATGGGTCGGCCTACGGGCGAACTCAATTCATATGTAGCTTGGATTGGAATTATAGCCTATTCTCTCCAAATATATTTCGATTTTTCAGGTTATTCGGACATGGCCATTGGCTTAGGGCGAATGTTCGGATTTCGATTTCTTGAAAATTTCAACTTCCCCTACATTGCGCGAAGCATTCAAGATTTTTGGAGAAGATGGCACATTTCATTATCTTCTTGGTTCCGAGATTATTTATACATTCCATTAGGCGGGAACAGAGGTTCTCAAGCTAGAGTATATTTCAATCTAACAGTGGTTTTCTTTTTAACGGGTATGTGGCATGGAGCTAGTTGGAGCTTCATAGTTTGGGGGCTTTTTCATGGATTCTTCTTGATAGTTGAAAGGTTAGGCTTTCATAAAATTTTGAATAAATTAGGTGTCTTTTCACATATTTACACGCTTCTGATTGTAATGCTGGCTTGGGTGTTTTTTAGAATAGAGCACATTGACGATGCATTAGCCTATATTGGATTATTATTTGGTTTTGGGTCCCAAACAATTTTGGCATTTCAACCCAACAATGAACAATGGTTCATTATGATCATTGGTATTTTCTTTTCACTAAATGGACTAAGCTTAATTGAAAAATTGAACGCGAAAACAATTCGACTGGAGCGATACAATGCCCTTTCGGAAATACTTGGAAGTATCGGCCTTTTATTCCTCTTTTTCTTTTGTGTAATGGCACTTTCGAGCAATGCTTATAACCCCTTTATATATTATCGATTTTGAAAAGGGTCGGTTATTCAATTTTTTTCTTTTTACTTTTTGGAGTATTACTGTCATCTTTAAATTACAAATATTTCGTTCCCAAAACTACTGTTGTAAATTATACCATCGAAAGTAGTCTTGTTGACACGGTTGAAGTGTTTTACAATATTGGTGAAGGTTGGAGCCCTTTTCAAAAACAAAAACACACCAATGAAAAAGGAGTCAAAACCAATCATGAGTTTATATTTAATCTCAATGAATATCCAGAACAGATTCGCTTTGATTTTGGAACACTTCATGACACCATTAGTCTTTCCAACGTATCGATAACTAACAACGCTATTATTGAATTTAGCCCTAAAAAAAACTTTAAAAGAAGTATAGATATAGAGAAAATTGAATTCAATTCAAAATCAGCTCTTACTATCATTACAAAAAATGGGGACCCATATATTGAGTTCTTCTCAAACCCTGAAAACAATTACACCCAAAGATTTAGAACCCTAAATTGGTTGTCTGGAACTATAATATTTTTTGTTTCTATTCTCATTAGTCTGTTACTTATTTGGGTAAACTCACAGTTTCTAAATTCTAAAAATCACCTCACAATATTTTTTTTAATTACGATATCAACGGCGGCCACAAACCAAGTTTTTCAGATAATACCGGAATCCGAGAATCTAGAAAACAGAAAACTAGCACCATTTCCTCAAAGTGATCTTTTTAAAGAGTACTGCAAAGAATTAGATGAATATCTCAATGACCAATTTACATTGAAGCCACTACTGGCATATTTTGACGCAGCCTTCAAATACGAGTTATTTGGAGTTAGCTCACAGCCAAATAAAGTAATCATAGGAAAAAATGATTACCTTTTTCCAGTTGGGTTAGACATTCTAAATGATTATAAACATCATATTCATTTCATTCCGGCTGGTCTTCAGAGTATTCTGATTACTTTGGAAGAGCGCAAGGAGTGGTTAAGTAAGAAAGGTATTCCTTTCATTATTGTTTTTGCACCAAACAAACAAACTGTTTACCCTGAATATATGGCCTCAGAATATATCCCTGGTCAGTATTTTGGACGTTTAGACCAATTGCTTCAATACATAAAGACAAACTCCAACCTCGAAATAATAAACTTAAGAGAGGTTCTGCTCGCACAAAAAGGAAATAACAATTCTCTATTTTACAAATATGATATGCACTGGAATAATCTAGGAGGGTATTATGGTTACCATGCAATAATGGAAAAAGCCGCAATGCATTTCCCTGAATTAAAACCTAAAGAAATATCTGACTTTGATACAACTACAGTATTTTCTCCTAATGGAGATCAAGCAAAACTCCTATTGCTTCATAAGAAATTGCAAAAACGTGACGTAAAGTTTCAACCCAGATTTGAATTAATCAAAGAAAAAGCAACACATTATAGAGATCACATTAATGGAAATCAATATCTCGTGAAAGGAAAAAAGTTAAAATTGGTCATGTTTCATGATTCTTATGGTGTCAATATAAATCCGTTAATCAGTAATCACTTCAAGAAATCAATTTTTATTTGGAATCATAAATTTGATGTTCAATTAATAGAAAAAGAAAAACCAGACATTGTTATTCATGAATTTGCTGAGTTGTTTTTGCCAAGTCTTCTCACTCAAAATTCAATTGAATTAAAAAAATCATTAAAAACTTCTGAGTCGAATTGAAATTGGGAAACTACATACTGTCTTTTACTTTTCTTATTTTCATAGGATCATTATTTTTCGGGGTTCTTGTCCGAGGTGAAAACGAGGTACTAGATTTAGAAAAACGAAAAGCGCAATCGCTCCCTGATCTAAATATTGGACTTGACCAATTTCCAATTCAATTCGAGAATTTTGTAAACGATCAACTTTTATTTAGGAATGATTTGATAAGAATAAAAAGCTTAATTAGCGTATTCATCTTTAAAAATTCTCCTTTCCCCGAAAAGGTCTCAGTAGGTAAGGATAACTGGCTTTTTTTAAAGGTGGAGAATTCCTTGAAAATTTATAAAAGCGACACTTTATATACACAACAAGAACTAGAATTATTAGCCCAGTTACTTAATCAAAAAAAAAATTGGCTCGAATTAAAAGGTATAAAGTTTTATCTTCTTATTGCCCCTTCAAAACCTGAAATATATCCAGAATATGTCTCCGAAAAATGGATGCGTGATGAAAATAACATTGGAATTTATGAGCAGATTTACAAATTTTTAAAAGATAATACAGAGCTTAATCTAGTATTCCCAAGGAAAGAATTACTAGATTACAAAGAAAACAAACAGCTCTATTATAAATTCGACACACATTGGAACAGCATAGGAGCTTGGGTGGCTTATTCCAAATTAATAGACGAAATAAAATTAGATTTCCCAGAAATTAATCCGCCTCTCAAACAACATGAAATCAGCTATAGCAAAGGAATTAAAGGTGATTTTGATTTACTTAGAATGATCAATATTCCTGATTTATTTACTGAAGAATTTGAAATTCCAACTACTATGAATTACTCGCCTGCAATAAAGTTAGATCGCCCTGATTATGCCGGATTGAGTATTTTCCCTGGAGAGTTTTATATAAACAAACAAGCAACAGATTTAAAACTCTTAATGTTTAGAGATTCTTATGCAGTAGATTTAATACCGTATACAAGTTGTCATTTTTCTAAATCCACATATATATGGAGTCCTTTAATGCTTTGGCAAACCATTTATTATGAAAAACCAGATGTAGTCGTACTTCAAGTAACCCAACGTAGAATTAGTGATTTATTTATTCCAAATGATTCAGTAATTACAAATCAAATAGTGCCAAAAAAGGTATTTTAACTTAACCCTTAATTCTAAAATCATGTGCCCCCAAGCTTTGGTTTGGGTTATAACAAGGGTCATTGTCAATGTAGTTTCCCCATCTGTCTTTTAGCTTTTTAATCTCTGCTTTATGTCTTTCCAGAGATTCCTTTGTTAAGTGCGGATGTCCTCGGGAGATACTTTCATGATGATAAAGCTCACAATGGGGGATGTATAAATTCTTATATCCAATGTCCCAAACTTTTAGACAAAAATCCACGTCATTATATTCAACAGCAAAATTTTCATTGAACCCCTCAACTTCTTCAAATACTTCTCTCCTTACCATAACGCATGCAGCGGTTACAGCACAATAATTATTTAACAAATTAACATAATTGAAATGGCCTGGACCATCCCTATGTTCTCCAACTAATACATGTCCAGCTGCACCGCCCAACCCAATAATTACACCTGCATGCTGAATGGTATTATTTGGGTAAAGTAACTTAGCCCCGACAACTCCAATTTCTGGTCGTTGAGCATGTTCAAGCATGGCCTCAATCCAATCTTCAGAAATAACCTCAGTGTCATTATTAAGTAGAACCAGATAATCCCCATCAGTATTCTTTGCACCAAGATTCATCAAAAATGAAAAATTGAAAGGCTCTTCGGTCCGAATTGATTTAAACCGATTAGGTTCCTTCTCACTCCACAATTTCATTAAATCAAAAAATTCCTTTTCAGAACTATTGTTATCTATCACCAACACCTCATAATTCTTCCATGAAGATTTTTCGAATATGGATTTTAAGCAAGTGTCTAAGATTTGAGCTTGATCTTTAGTCGGAATCACAATACTAACTTTAGCATCGGTATTTTTAATTCCTAAACGGACAGAATATCCTCTAAACCCATCTAAGAAGCCGATATTAGATTCATAACCTCTTCTAGATAAAGCTTCACTGATTGCTTTTTGTGCTGCGATATATGCATAAGGTTTGGCTTCTTCACTTCCAGCTGCCGAATTAGAATGAATTCTCCAATGGTACAGTATCCTTGGTATGTGAATGATTTTTCTACATTTTTCGCTAAACCTTAGCACTAAATCATAGTCTTGGCTTCCTTCAAAACCCTTTCTCCAACCACCAATCTCCTTAAAAAGCTCTGCTCTGAAAACCGTTAAATGGCCTAAGTAGTTTCGTGATAACAAATTATCAGGACTCCAATCTGGTTTGAAATGGGCATCGGTATGGTTTCCTACTTCGTCAATCTTATCTTCATCAGTATAGACCATATCAACATCGACCCCTTCATTTATTGATTTAACACACCAATATAAGCCATCTAGTGCCAATTCATCATCTTGATCCATCAGCACGTAAAAATCGCCTATCGCAATTTCCATTGCCGAGTTTGATGCCTCAGATATATGGCCATTCGTTTTCCGATAAACGACGTTTATTCGACTATCTCGTTTTCGATACTCTTCTATTGTTTTCTTTACTTCAGGGTCCGTAGAACAATCATCAGCTAAACATAGCTCCCAATATTCGTAAGACTGTTGTAATATCGTGTCAATTGCTCGCTTAAAAAACTCGAGTGGCGGGTTATAAACGGGCATTAATATACTCAGGGTTGGCCTTTGAGTAAACTGATCTATTTCTTTTTTCTGCTTTAATATATCATCCTCATTTGGAAGGGTACGATTTAACAATCTATTTAAAGGATCAGTTGCAACCCCCGCTTCAACTTGTCCTTCTTCTAGAATTACAACTTTACTTGATTCAAAAAACAAATACAAATGTTTAAATATTAGAGCAAGTAGTTTGCTCATTACAGCTCTTCCTTTTTTACTTAAAGCAACAATTACTTTCCTGAAAATATTGCTTGACTTACCTTTATTGCTGTTAGATCTAAACCTCGCTAATAAAATAGAAATCTGCTTTTTAAATTTAAAAA
>ENA-UOXV01007916-UOXV01007916.1-marine-metagenome-genome-assembly--contig:-NODE-7916-length-10608-cov-5.083294_pt1 | contig 10608 bp, 9 predicted proteins | sample MGYA00238165_ERZ766961 | MGnify/ENA primary metagenome ERZ766961 (study PRJEB28924, sample SAMN03173240) | marine metagenome | biome: Marine; feature: Water; material: Subsurface seawater | place: North... | reverse complement strand
CGGAGTCTTTTCCGCCGGATCCGGGTATTAAAACATCCCAAGAGCCATTTCGGGAACGATGCTCATTGAGCAACTGTTTAAGTTTATGTTCACGCTCGGCCCAATCGATCTGGTCTTTATTCTCAACCGCTCTGCAGCCATTGCATACACCTTCAGCATCGAAGCCCACGGTTTCTTTTTTTGAGTCTTCCGTATCCTTGTGCATAATAGAAGGCGCAACACGTTGGTTTGAAATGACGCAGCGCTTGCAAAACTTCACTTCCGGCGGCAGGCCATACTTGACTTCGAGTTTTCCATCGACTTTGTCAATTAAGTAAGTCTTGCCATTTTCTTGAACGACATTCTGCGGGCTTGATTGAGTTTTAGTGTTCACGCAGTCTTCCCTTCTTTTTCTGAGCCGGGTTTATGGGCGCATACGATAAATTCATAGCTGTCATGATCTTGGTAGGCAAAAGACGAAAAGCCAACATCGTCGACCACAATACCGGGAGCCGAGTCTACGAGCTTGGCAAATTGTTCCTTTGTTTGAGAGAAGTACATTCGCACGGGATCGGAGTCGAAGCCTCGGCGTGGTGCCGTTTCGAAAACGTTCTCATCTACACGCGTGCCATCATGAACATAGGTGGAATCGGGGCCATTAATGTCTACGATCATTTTTCCGCCCGGCTTGAGGATACGGGAAAACTCTGTAAGCATTTTAAGGATGCGTTCTTCGGTTGCGAGATTCGATAGAACGGAAAGGCAGACCACGTAGTCAAATGAATCGTTTGGGTGATTCAATTTATCCGCATCGAGAGCGATCTGTTCGATTCTGGCATGGTTCTTCAGATCAGGCCGTGCATCTAGTTTTTCCGCAACTCTTTTTAGGGCTGTGCGTGAGACGTCTGCAAATACCATTTGGCATCCGGACTCGAGAAGGGCGAAACCATTGCTGCCGGGTCCGCAGCCGTAATCAATCGTGTAGCCGGGCGTGCCGTTGAAGTACCAATGATAAAGCCGCACCAGATCTTCGCGCGGATATTTTTTATCGTAGCCACCTTCGTATACAGCTTCGAAGGTCTCGGCATTTTGTTTTTGGACAAGATTTGACATGTGATTAGAAGCCTAAGGTTTTATCTACGGTATTAACAAGCGGGTGGCCATTTATAAAACGGCGGATATTTGTATCAATTAGTTCGAAACGGCGCTGATGGTTTGTTGTCGTGCCTGCATAATGTGGCGTGATAAGAACGCGTTCGAAAGCTTTTAATGGGTGATCATCGGGCAGGGGTTCAGGGTCCGTGACATCAAAGCCAACGCCCTCGAACCGGTCGGCATCGAGGGCGGCAACGAGAGCATCGGTATCGACAATAGGGCCACGGGAAACATTGATAAGATAAGCTGTGTCTTTCATTGCGGCAAACGCCGCCGTGCTGAATGTCTTGTGCGTTACCGGTGTAAGCGGTGCTGAAATAAATACAACATCCGCGGTCGGTAAACAGTCGACCAAATGTTCACTAAAGTACATGTTATCGACGAAGCTTAAAATTGGTGCATTATTCTCGGTCACCGCATTAACCCGCATACCAAAGGCTGCGGCGCGTTCGGCGATACCCATACCGATGCCGCCGAGCCCGATGACCAGCGCCTGTTTACCATTTAGCTCTGTCGGCCGCGGCATATCAGCAGGACCAACGCCTCGTATAGCCCAGGGCAGACGGCGGGTTAGCGCAAGCAAAAGCGCCATGGCATGGTCGGCGACAGGCGGGCCTTGCAATATTCTTCCGCATGTAAGGACGAATGGGGTGTCATCAAGATGCGGCAAATATTCATCGATGCCGGCACTTGAAGCGTGAACCCAACGCAAGGACCCACAACGTTCTAGAACGCTGGGGGTAAAAAGCGAATCGAGGGCGGTTTGCGTGAGAGAGACGAGGGCATCGGCTGAATACTCGCTAATATTTTCATTCTCGACTGCTTTGAAGTCGGCATCGGGAAAGCGCTCGCGCATGTCCGCGACTTGGTTTTCCCAAAACCCGGCGAGCAGAATCAAAGGGCGATTTTTAGAGTTGATTGTTGTCATGGTTATTACTCGACTGGATACCGAAGTTTCCATTCGTCGCCATTGCGCTCCCATAGATTTTGGTTGCGCCAACATTCTGCAACGTCCCAGAATTCTTCTTCAGTCATACCGGTATATTCCAAAAAATCTTTAAAGTATTTTTCGGGAAACTCAGTGTCGTAGCGATGAATGAGCGCGACTCCTTCATCACGTGTGATGTTCTCATCGCGAACCTCACGCGCAGCATTGGCCGTGCAGCGGCCGATGCCAAACTTCAACAATCCGAACCAATGGTGAAAGCCGTCGAGCCGGTCATCAATGCTCGAATACTTTGTATACGTGCCTTCGGTGCGCTCTTCATTGGGGCGAAAATCCATGTTTTCCACGGCAGAATAAAAATTGGCTTGGTGGACCCAGGGTTTGAAGTAGCCGAAGAAATAGCGTTCGATCTTGGCTTCCATCACTTCTTCTTTTGAAGGCCCGAGATGGCTTTGAAGATCTTCACGCGTGAAGCCATGATCGAGCCAATGTTCAACTGGAAAATTAGAGAACCACCATTTGTCATAACTTTCGACCGTATGACCCTTGCTATCCCAAGAGCTGGGGTCACCACCGTATTCCGCTTCGGCATTTTCGCCGCTGAAGATCAGATTAATGCCAAATTTAAGGGCGAGTTTCAGTGGGAATAACACCTGACCATAAATGAACGGTTGGAAAGGATCGCCGACCTCGATCGTTGCGGCCCGACATAACCGCTTTTGTACGGCGCCATTTGGATTGCCTGTTATATTATCGTAACCTGCGTCGATGTGGGCCCGAAAATTGCGCCACCCAATGTCTGTATATACGAGCGGTGACCATGTCACGGTCAGGGGGTGCATGCCGTATTCATGTTTAAGTTGGTAGGCGACATAGCTGCTGTCTTTTCCGCCACTTGAGGGAACGACACAATCCCAGCTTCCGTCCTTACTGCGATGTTTATCGCATAGCTCGATTAATTCCTGTTCACGAGTTTTCCAGTCGATGGTTTTCTTATAATCGGTGTAATGGCATGCATTACACACCCCGTCTTCGTCAAAAACGATACGTGGACGCTGATTGGAAATCACACATCGTTTGCAAAATTTAACTTCCTTGGGAAGTTTATAGCGGGCGGGAACGTCTATTTTTTCCATGATGTTTCTTCTTTGCACGTCGTTATGGGAGGGTAATTTTAGTACGAGAATCGTACGGTTTAACTTATTCCACTGCTTCGAGAGCGATCTCCCACAGGGGTTTGTCGGGACTCTCAGGTGATTTGATGTAAGTAGCAATGTAGTCATTATAACAAGATTCGTCGAACATGAAGATGTTCGACAGATCAATAGTCTCGGGCTCATCGATCCAGCGAACGGGCATGCCGAGCGCCTGTGATAACGCGTCGATGAAATGGCGTTCGATTCCGACAGTATAAAGTGGACGAGTTGCCACGAGAAGTAGGGGGCACCGTGCCATAACCGCGAAGCTAACCGCTGTCGTGCCGCCGGCAATGACAAGGCGACTTTCGAGTACGGCCTGGGCAGTCGTGCTGTTCAGTATAGGCCGGCCGCCAAAGACTTCGGGCATTGTCGAGTAATCGGCGCGCGGGTGGGGCGCGATGACGACCTCGAGATTAAGCTCGCGTTCGATACGGTCGAATAGACCTCGTAAGGCAGCATAGTAGGGGCCCGGTTCGACCGAACGAGTTCCGGAATCGATAAAGTCCGGATGGAACGGCAGGAACTGATCCAAGAAGACCGCCTGATTGCGAACGATGGGATTTTTACGTTTTTCCTTTCGGAAAGTGTCGTAGTCAGGTGTATGTCCGAAGATCTGGCGTGTATTCGGACCAACGAGCGGGTTTGAACGCGGAATTCCAGGAGAGCTTTGCAGCATGAATGCCGCATCCGGGATGCCGAACCATCGCCTGGGAAGGCGTGAAATGACCGAATTGAGATAGTCTTTCGTCAGGAGGAGTTGCAAGAACTTGGTAATCCGTCCATCGACCCGTTCGTAAAATAAATCTGTGTCCCAGGCGGGCATGAGCGCACCGCTCCATATGAGAAAAGGTGTACCGGCCTTGGCGATGAGTCGCATCACAGGCAGGTTTCTGCGCGAAACTCCCTGACTCTGGGCCAAACACACGACTAAATCGGCTTGTTCGACGGCACTTTGCTCGCGAGCAAAATCTCTTTTGTAACGGGGAGCGCGCAGCTGAAAACCCTTGAACCTAGAATAGTGGCTGCGATCGTGTTTGAGATGCGGCAAAACGATATCACCAACGTCAATCACTGTGACGCTAACGCCATGAGAAAGCATTACGTCGATCCCGTAGCGTGTAATATCACGATCCTTCAAAGGGACTTGAAGTAAATAGACAATCGACTTTATGGAAAGCGCCGGCTTTAGCGGTGCATTCTTTTCGACGGCCGATAGCTTGGTGGTTTCATTCATAAATTTATTCGAGATGCTCGGGGAGAATCACGTGATCGTGCGAAATTTCTAAACGGGTACTCCGACCGATTAGGTTGTCAGTCTCAAGCGGTCCGAAGCCAGAACCAGGGCGCTTATAGCATAAGTCCTCGCGCGTGATTATTGTACCTGCAGGGATGTTGCGGGCGGCGACGATGCTTTTGCGGGCCATGCGGCGGATTGCCGTTTCCGTTTCTGAAAATTGTTTTTCCGGTTGACCGAGGGCGATTTCAAGCTTTCTTATCTCTGCCACCAACTCGGCCATTTCTTCTACGGTTGCCGATGCTTTGTGATCAGGCCCCGGTAAGTTCTTGTCGAGTGTGACGTGTTTTTCTATGACCGTGGCGCCCAAGGCAACCGCCCCAAGGCAGCATTCATTGCCAGTGGCATGGTCGGAGTAACCGACGGTACGGCTAAACCGGCGCGCAAGCTCGGGAATGACGGCAAGGTTGATCATTTCCAGAGGGGCCGGGTATACGCTTACGCAATGCATAATCGTGACATCTTTCGTATTGTCGGGATCCAGAATTTCAAGAGACTTGGAAATCTCTTCGAAGGTAGCCATGCCGGTGGATAGAAGAACGGGCCGGTTTTGGGACGATATGTAAGTCAGCATGTCTATTGAATGGATTTCGCCCGAGGCGTTTTTGAAATAGCGAAGGTCAAATTGAGAATCCAGAAATTCGAGACTGCCGATATCAAATGCCGTGCATAAGTAATCGAGCCCTCCTTCACGGCAAGCCGCATACAGCAGCTCATGATCCTGACGTGTTAGTTGAAGGCGGCGCGACATCTCGATAACACTGTCGTCACCATCCCGGGCCTTTTGATAGTCAGCCTTGTACGCGTCGGCCGAATAAACCTTTTCGGGTTCGGCTAGCTGAAACTTGACGGCATCGATATCAAGTTCGGCTAATCGCCGAATGAGCTCAAGCGCCATTTCGACCGAACCATTATGGTTGGGCCCCACTTCGGCGATGACGTAGGTGCGTTTGTTCGTCAAGCGGCGGCCTCCGTAGAGTGCAGGGAAATTCCCTTCATCAAGACGATTTTGCTTGGAACTTCCGGTAGGCGCAATGGCGTGCCTTGTGCCATATCGATAATGGCGCGTAGGAAATTCATCCCTGCAAGGTGACTCGCCGGGTAGCCACCGCCAAAACGCGGATTGAAGTCTAAACAATAGAATTTTCCGTTTTGATCACTGATCACGTCGACATCCATATTGCCGATATGGCCGAAAGCCTCGGCAATCGCCTGGCCTAAGCCATAGAGCGCTGGAAAATTAACGACTTCACAGCGATCTGTTTCTCCCGCACGCATATCGATTTTCTTTTTTGCACACATGGCAACGAAGTGACCCTCGAAGTCATTGAGTACATCCAGCCCATACTCCGTGCCTTCGATGTATTTTTGAAGAATTTCTTTATCGGACTCAAAGCCGAGAAGATCTTGTGTGCTGTTTACGACTTGAAAACCGGCACCTGAGTTACCAAACCGGTCTTTTCGGACACAAGGAAAACGGTCGCAAACCGCATCTGGCGCGTCAAACGCTTCAGGCACCGGAAGTCCGTGCTTTTGGCATCGGATGCTCGTGCGGCGCTTATCCAGGCTATCGCTGATCATTTCAGGGTTAGAGACGACCACGGTAATACCGGCGTTATGGAAACGGTCTTTAGCAAAGGCGAGTGCTTGCAAATCGAAGTTTGAGAGCGGCACCACAAGATCGATGCCCTGCGTCCGGCAGGCATCGAATAGCGCTTCGATGTAAGCATCCGTATCTGCAAGCACTGGAGGAAGAATAAGGGGAGTGGCTTCCGATGCAGTGTGCAAGGCTGCTACATTAGGAGCGCAGTCGGAGACAAAGACGTCTAAGTCGTATCCCTCTTGCTTGAGAGCTACGGCAAACTCAACCATGTACGTTCGCCTGCCTGCATTGGTAAGTAGAAGATTCATCAATATCCCGTTTCGTGATTGACTCTGTTTTGGAGATCGCCGCCTGTGGCGAACGCGGTTAAATTTTGCACTGCATCTTTCAAGTGTCTACCGAAGTCGGCAAGGGTCCCTGCACGATGAGGCGAAAGAATCGTATTGGGTAAAGTTGCAAATTTTTTAATAAAAGGATCCGTTGCGCCATCATCCCATACATCGATTGCCGCCCCGCCTAATTGTCTTTGTTGCAGGGCAATGTTTAGAGCCTGCATATCGATAACGCCGGCGCGGGCAACGTTAATGAGAAATGCATTGTTTTGAAGCTTTGCGATGGCCTTTTGGTCGATCAAGCCGCGAGTTGAGTGTGTGAGCGGCACACTGATGATAACAGCATTTGCTTCACATAATAGTTCATCAAGCGGCACAATTTGAGCCGTAATTGTTTTGGAGATTGGTTTACGTTTTTTTTCAGTTTGGCATACGGTTGCTAAAAAGCGTGGCTGAAAGCCCGAAAGGAGCTGCGTAACGTTTTTGCCGACATGACCGAAGCCGATTAATCCTATTGTCGCACCCATTAGTGAACCGGACATAAAGTCCACATCATTTGGTTTCCCTGTGGGCCGGAACCATTCCCCCTTACGCATAAGGCGATCATGTAAAGAAACCCGTTTGATAAGGTTGAGCAGCATTGCTACTGCATGTTCAGCAACATAAGGCGCCGACGAATGGCTATTGCAAACGGCAACGCCCTGTTTGGCCAGGGCAGCAAGATCAAGACCGTTTACGCCTGTTGCCGGCACCTGCAGAAGTTTGAGTTGGCGGGCCTGTTCCAATACGGTCAAAGGTATATCCGTTCCAAGGGCGGCATCGGCGTCGGCGATGACTCCGGCGATGGTAACGTCATCAAATGCTTTTGGTTCGATGAATTCATAATGTTCGGCTAGTTGATCGATGAGATAACGGCGATCATATTTTGAGAAAGGTTTTAGCAAAGCGAGTCGTAAAGTCATTTCAGACACTGGTGAGGTCATTGGCAAAACGCTCAATTCGAGCGACGCCCTCGGTGAACGATGCCGGGTCGGTGGCAAGTGAGATCCGAAGATGGCGATCCCACTCCGCACCAAACGTTATACCCGGTATGGCTGCAACGCCCTCTTTTTCCAGGAGTTGCAACGCAAACGTATCTGAATCAAGGTTGCAACCGCTGATATTCATGAACGCAAATAAACCACCTTCGGCAGATCCGACTCTTAAAGAGGGCGTGCGAGCCGTCATGGCCTGGAGAGTGGCTGAATTTTTGGCAAGGTCGCGGTTATATGATTCAAGATGATCGGGGGGAAGATCAAGGGCCGCTTCCGCCGCTTTTTGAACGAACGTTGCAGTGTTTGTATTGAGGTGTTGTTGCAGACGCGAAACGACCGTCATAAGCTGTGGTTCCGGCACTACTAAATAACCGATTCGCCAACCGGTCATGCTAAAGGCTTTGGAAAAACCGTTTATGGTTAACGTGCGTTTCGCAAGTGCCGGGTAAGACGCAAAACTGACAAAAGGGGCGCCGCTATGATTAAGCCGCTCGTAGATTTCATCTGAAATAACGTAGCAGTGGTGCTCTGAAAGGATATCGACCAGAGCTTTGATTTCTGGTTCGTGGAGTATGCGCCCCGTTGGGTTATGAGGAAAATTAAGAACAACAGCCCGTGTTTTGGGACCGAGTTTTGAAGCAATACCATTAATGTCTAGGCTTAAATCCTGTTGTCGCAAGTTGACGTTGTGGACGATGCAATCAGGCTCGGCGATTTTGAATTGAGCAAAATAACTAGGATAGCACGGTGAGATATTGATGACCTCATCTCCGGGCTTAAGGATAGCGGAAAGGGCAAGAGAGAGCGCCATTTTCGCGCCGGGTGTTACAATAATTTCCTCGGCGGTGGTGGTGATTCCATTTTCGCGATCGAGCTTTGCAACAATCTTCTCGCGTAAAGACTGAAGCCCCAATGGGTTTGAATAGCGAGTATAGCCATCTTGCATTGCCTGGGTCGCCGCTTGGATAATCGGCGCCGGCGTTGGGAATGCAGGCTCTCCTAGCCCGAGTGAGATAATCGATTCACCGCGGGTATTTTTTTTGCGAGCGAGTTTGCTGAACCGTAGTTCAAGGGAATCGCTTATTTCTGGTGCGATTTTCATTTGTCCACGAACTTTTTTCGTAAAAGCCGATCATCGATTGAAATCTTAGCAAGTATTTTAGCGATGCGGCTTCCGGCGTTTCCATCGCCATAAGGATTGATAAGATCAGAAAGTGAACAGCGAAAGGTGGGATTGAGCGCACGGTCAATCGCCGACCCTATGGATGTGACTCCGTAGTCGCAATCAATTACGTTTTTAGGTTTAACTTTGCCGTCTTGCCGGGTTCCTATGTTTACAACAGGAAGCTGGAAAGTCGCTGCCTCAACAATCCCACTTGAAGAGTTTCCAACAAGCGCTGCTGCGTTATTAAGAAGGGCGTTAAACACGTTAGTCCCCATGTTTTTAAAAAGATTTACCTGATTTGGTTTTTCGGCAGCAAAAGCTTCAAAGGCATTAATGATCTCGTGGCTGCCGGGGTCGGCGTTTGGATACGTGAGAACAATCGATTCACTGCGCTGATCAAGAGCGGCGATAAGACTCTCGACGTACTCAATATTATGCTGGCTCTCGACGGTGACAGGATGAAGGCAGACAAGTAAGAATGGAAACGTGAGATCAAAACCCAACCAGCGCTTAATTTGTTCATGGGAAACGGCTGTAAAATTCGATAACTCATCGAGGCCTGGCGCACCGGTTACGTGAACACGCCATTTCTCTTCTCCCATTTGGCACACACGCTTTGCATATTGATCGCATGAGACAAGATGCAGGTGACTCATTTTCGTCAGGGCATGGCGCACAAGCTCATCGATAGCGCCTTCGGTCACGGCGCCACCGTGAATGTGGGCGACGGGGATGTTGAAACCCATAGCCGTGATTGCGCCGGCTAACATTTCAAAGCGATCACCAAGAACGACGAGAAGATCTGGCTGCTTCGTGGAGAAAGTCTGGGCAATTTTCGTAGCGCTAAATCCAATGGATTTTCCTATTCCCGCTGGAGTATTGCAAACAGGAGTCATCTCAAAACCCGGCTCCCAATCAAATCCGCTTTCGGCGATTTCATTGATTGTTGTTCCAAACTCGGCGGCATAATGGGAGCCTGAAGCGATAAGCTGCACGGCGACATCTGGTTCATTCTTAAGCGCGTTCAGGACGGGGCGGTATCGTCCAAAGTCTGAGCGGCCAACGGTGAGAATTGAAATATTACGGGGCACGTTTTATCAGGAAAATATGCTCGAGAATTCGGTGTGCGCGCGACCAAAGTCTTCCGTTTGGCCGATGTCAATCCAATACTCGTGTATGGGATATGCTGCTACTTTATGGTTATCATTTACGAGGGTGCGAAGAAGATCCGGCATATCCAAATATTCGTTGGCCCGAACGGACTGCGCTATTGAGGGATCGATGACGTAGATGCCGGCATTAACGAGGAACTGATTGACTGGCTTTTCAATCACCGCATCAACTTGGTCACCTTTAAGTTCGATAACCCCGTAGGGAACCTGCATATCAAATTCCCGAACACACACGGTGGCCCGCCCACCATGCTCGTAATGATAGGCTAAAAGATTTGAGAAATTTATTTTTGTCAGAAGGTCGCCATTCATGATTAGAAGTGGGGCATCATGTTTTTCTTTGATGAGCCCCAGAGCGCCAGCCGTGCCGAGTTTGTCGTTTTCTTCAATGTATCGGATCTGGACGCCAAACTTGTCACCGTCTCCAAAGTGATCTTTGATCATGCCAGCTTTGTAATTGACCGAAATATAGATTTTTCGCAAACCGTGTTCAGCGAGATTATTAACGATCGTTTCCAAAATCGGCCGACCGCCGACAGATAACAATGGTTTTGGCACATTATTTGTTAGGGGGCGCAACCGACTTCCAATGCCTCCCGCCATTACAACAGCCCAGTTCGGCGTTTCTTCGCTGAGACCGTCAACGAGGGAGTCTAAACGGATAAGGCCAACGACATGATTGTCGTCGTCAACAATAACTAACTGTAGGATCGAATGTTTACGCATCAG
>ENA-UOXV01007908-UOXV01007908.1-marine-metagenome-genome-assembly--contig:-NODE-7908-length-10617-cov-5.285647_pt1 | contig 10617 bp, 11 predicted proteins | sample MGYA00238165_ERZ766961 | MGnify/ENA primary metagenome ERZ766961 (study PRJEB28924, sample SAMN03173240) | marine metagenome | biome: Marine; feature: Water; material: Subsurface seawater | place: North... | reverse complement strand
TCGCATCTTTAAGAAAACAATGCAAAGGTGATATACCTGGATAATCTAAGCCAGCTGAAATAGATTCTGTAGATCCTATTTGGCCCTCATTATCCTGAATTACATATTGAGCAGCACCATGTAAAATTCCAATTTTAGATCCGTTTGTTAAAGGGGCGGCATGAAGCTTACTATTTTTTGGCCCTCCAGCTTCAACACCAATAAATTCAGCTTGTGTGTCCATAAACTCATTCCAAAAACCCGCAGCTGAACTTCCTCCACCAACACAATTAATCAATTTAAGTTTTTTAGGAATTTTTCCAAACTCTTCTTTTACTTGAACTATTAGTTCTCTAGAAATTTGTGCGGTGCTCCATGCACATATTTTAATAAAGATATTGGGGCCTACTGTGGAGCCTATACAGTTGTGAACTTCTTCACAGTTTGAAACCCAATAACGCATACATTCACTTACAGCATCGACTAAAGTTTGACTTCCTGTAGTGACAGGAACAATCGTAGCACCATTTTTTCTAATTGCTTCAACGTTGGGTCTTTGTCTTGCTATATCTTTTGCTCCCATAAATATTTTACATTTAAGACCAAATTTTTTTGCTGCCATTGAAAGCATTTTTCCTGCATAGCCCGCACCTGTGTCACCAACGATAAATTTCTTACCAGCCTTTTTTGCTATTAAACAGTGAACTGTAGCATTATAAATTTTGTGAGCCCCACCATTTGCCTCAGATACTACTTTTGCATAAATATTTGCTCCTTCTAGATAATCAGATAAATTTTCTAGTTTTATAAAAGGCGTTGGCGCTCCTATATATGTTCTAAAATAATGATCTCTCTCTTTAAGAAATTTCTTATCCTTTCTTAGTTTTGCAAATAATTTTGTTAAATCATCTATAGGTTTTTTTAAAGTTTCAGGTATAAAATTTCCGCCAAATTTTCCACCATACATAAAGTTTTTATCATGCTGGTCAATAAGAGGTATGTTTTTTTTAATTTTTAAGCGCATTAAATTTATTTATAAAATTTTTAATTTTTTGATGATCTTTGTAACCTAATTGATTTTCTAGACTAGATGATAAATCAAAAAAGTTAACCCCTAATTTGCTAATATTTCCTAAATTATCCTCAGAGATAGATCCTGCTAATGCATACCTTTTACCTAAAGGAAGTTGTGTAATTAGATTTTTTGGAAATTCAACTGATTTTTCCATGCTTGGTGTATCAAATAATATTATATCAGCGTTATTAAATTCTTTGTGTTTATTAATATCTTTTTTTTCGTTAATTTTTATAGTTTTTATGACTTTAAAGCCCATTTTTTTAATTTCTGCTACTCTTTCTAAAGTCTCCGAACCATGGAGCTGAATGTATTCAAAGTTGCCTAATAAATTTTCTTTAATAAATTTATCAGTTGGATTTACAGTTACTGCCACGAAAGATGAATTTTCTTTTTTAAAATTAGAAAGGTTTTTAATATCCTCTAAATTTATATTTCGAGGTGATTTTTTATAAAATACAAAACCTAAAAAATTAACTTTAAGATTAATACATAACTGAACATCCCTGGTTATATTTAAACCACAAATCTTAATTTTCATTATTTTAATTCTTTAATTAATCTAGAAATGTTATTTTTAATATTTCCTTTAATAATAGATCGCCCCATAACAAGAGCGGTGCTACCATTTTTAAAAGCATCTTTAGGGCCCATAACTCTTTTTTGATCTCCAGAAACGTCACCTTTGAAACGTATGCCTGGGGTGACTATTTCACCTTTAAATATTTTTTTTATAAATTTTAAATCTGATCCAGCACAAACAATTCCATAACAACCACATTCTCTTGCGAGTATTGCTTGTTTTTTGACTAATTCTTTAATTGATTTTGTGTGGCCAATTTTTTTAATTGATGAATTTGAAATACTTGTAAGAATAGTAACCAATAATATTTTGCATTTAGATTTAATTTTTTTTGCAGTTTTAACAACTGCTTTTATTGTTTCTTCACCAGAATTGGCGTGTAAAGTTACATAATTAATATTTTTTAAATCTTTTAACGACATTAAAGCTTTAGAACATGTTTCTGGAATATCGTTAAGTTTAAGGTCTAAAAATATTTTTTTTCCCTTTATTTTAGAAATAAATTCACGACCTCCTTTAGCATAAAAAAACTCCAGACCAAATTTATAACCTATATCTAATTTATTAGTTTTAGTTTGATCGATTATTTTTTTTGCTTCGCTAATTTTACTTGTGTCACAAGCAATAAATATTTTTGGTTTCTTCATTTATTAATTAGTTTTTTTAGAGAACTAAACGCTCTAAATTTTAATCTAACACGTTCTGGCTTATATATTAACTCATTAGTTTTGGGGTTTCGGGCTTTAAAATTTTCTTTTATCTTTTTAAAATAAAACCTACCAAATTGACGTAATTCAACTGCCCTTCCTTCTTTAAGCGCTTCAATAATGCCTTTTAAAAATGATTCTAAAATTAAATTTATTTCAGGTTTATTGAGTTTTGGATTTTTTTCTTTTAGCTGATTTATTAGCTTTTTTTTCGACAATTACTTTTCTTTTTTATCTTTTTTCCCCATTGCTTTTTCAAAAATTCCTTTCAGAGTGGCACCTGATTTAGTGGCTCCTTCACCAAATTTAGCAATTAAGGATTTTTCTTCATCTATTTGCGCCGCTTTGACACTTAATTTTATTTTTCTATTTTTTTCATCCAAATCAGTAATTTTAGCATCCAAAGCATTTCCTGGTGAAAAAACTTCTGGTCTCGCAGCACTAGAGTCTTTAGCCAGATCAATTTTTTTAATTGTGACAATTAAATCCTTATCTTTATCAATTGAAACCTTTACCCCAGTTTTAAGAACTTCGTGTATTCTTGTAGTAATAATATCACCCACTTTTTTATTATTATTTTTAAACCAATCCATTGGATCTTTTTCCAGCGCTCTTTTTGAAAATCTTATCTTATCATCTTTAATTTCTAAAATTTTAACATTAATTAAATCATTTTTTTTATATTTTTTAAGATCATCAATATTTTCTTGGTAGGAAATTTCTTTATAATGAAGCATGCCTGGAAGTTTTGAGTCAACCAATTCACCAAACACAGCTTTATTAGTAACGTTTGTTACTTTAATTTTTTGTTCTTCTCCTATTTGGTCACTAATTTTTTCCCAAGGATTTTCGGTAGTTGCTTTATATGAGAGAGAAATTCTTTTTGCTCCTTTATCTATACTTACAATTTTGAATTTTATTTTTTGCGACACGGACAAAACTTTACTTGGTGAAATATTTCTATTTGTCCAATCTAGCTCTGAGTTATGAATTAGACCTTCTATCCCATCTTGAATTCTTACAAAACAACCATAGTCCATTAATTTTGTAACAACACCCTCATAAATTTTTCCAATTTTATAATTTTTTTCTAAATTTTCATAAGGATCTTCTGTTAGCGCTTTAACAGAAGCAGATACACGATTTGTTTTTTCATCAATTTTTGTAATTTTAACTTTTAATTTTTGACCAATGGTTACTAAATCAGCTGGTTTTTTTACTCTACCGTGGCTTAAGTCTGAAACATGCAGAAGCGCATCTACACCATTAATGTCTATAAAAATTCCCCAATCCGTAGTTGCTTTAACAATAGCATTTTCTACAATGTCTCCCTCTTTAATATTTTTCAAAGCTTCTGTTACTTCAGCATTTTTACTTTTTTCAAGAACTGCTCTTCTAGAAACACAAACGTTCCCTCTATTTTTATCAATTCTTGTTGCTATCACTTTTAAAGGTGCGTTCATTAAATGATCAATTTTTTTCATCGGTCTTATATCAATTTGCGAAGAAGGCATAAAACAAGGAAGTCCTTCGACATTAGTAATATATCCACCTTTGACCTTTCCCGTTATATAACCAACCATTTCTTCTTGAGTTTCAAAAAGTTTCTCCATTTTTTTCCAGGCCTTCATTTTTCTTGCCTTATCTCTTGAAATTACAATTTCTCCCTTAAAACTTTCAATTCTCTCTAAATACACGTCAATTTTTGAACCAACTTTTAACTTTCCAAATTCGTCATCATTTTTAAACTCTTCTACGGGAATCATTCCCTCCATTTTCAATTTGCAATCTACTACTATGAAGTTTTTGGTGATTTCAGTGATGGTGCCTTTTATGATTACGTTTTCTTTAACCTGTCTATCTTTAAAATCTTGATCAAGGAGATTCTGAAATTCCTTTAAGGATTCGTTATTTGTGTTTAATTCTTGCTCAATTGCCATATTATTTATTTTTAAAAACTTTATCTACATATTTTGATAGTTTAGCTATCATTGCATGTTTATTTAACTTACCGGTGTCGATTTCTATCGAATCTCTATGTTTAAGTAAAGGGGAGTTTTTTCTTTTGATGTCTGAAATATTTCTTATTCTAAGGGCTTTTTTAACTTCACCGAGTTTTACTTTTGGATCTAATTTTTTCAACTCCCTAAATCTCCTGTTTGCAGCAATATTTAAATTACATCTAAAAAAAAACTTTAAATCTGATTTTGGAAGAATTTTTGTAGATATATCTCTGCCTTCAATGCAACACCTTTTATTTTTTTTGGAAAAGTTGATTTGATATCTTTTTAAAATCTTTCTTACTTCATTAATTTTAGCAATTTGCGCGCTATATTTTGAGATCTTAGATGAATGTAAATTTATTTTATCAAGTCTTTTATGGTCTAAATTCTTAAATTTTAATTTAAGAAAATTTATCTTATTTTTAGGGTTATTTTTTAAAATTAGCAAAGCAGCGTAACGATAAAGCAAACCTGAAGACAAGAATTTTAGATTATATTTCTTTGCTATCATTTTTGCGCCTGTAGATTTTCCTGTAGCCGCACCACCGTCGCAAGATATTTGAATTGATTTGTTAATGAATTTCAAATTTAACACCTAATTTTTTCATTATTTTTAAAAAGGATGGCGATGAGGAAAATACTGTTTCAAAATTAGTTATCATAGTATTAGCTCCTGTTAAAATAGCTAAAATAAATGTAGACATACAAATACGATGATCACCTAAATTTGGTACGAATATTTTTTGATTTATGTTGATATTTTTTGATCCATAGATTTTTATTTTATCATTTGTGAAATTGCTTTTAACTCCTATTTGTTTCAAAATCTTTTGCATCTCAATAATTCTGTTGCTCTCTTTGTTAGCCAGATCGCTAATTCCTTCAAAAAAAGAAGTTCCTTCTGTTAGAGAGGCAATTATAAAAAGTATTGGATATTCATCGGTTGAGTTAACATAATAATTTTGAGATGCCCTTATAGGTTTTAGTTTACTGCTTTTAACAATTATATTTCCTCTAATTTCATTGTTTTGTTTTTTCAAATTTTCAAATTTAATTTGTGCACCATGTTTTTTTAGAAGTTGATAAAATCCAATTCTAGTTTGATTTAAACCTACATTTTTAATTTTAAGTGATGATTTTTTTTTTAGTAAGGTCAAAGCTGTAAAAAAGGCTGCAGAGGAAGGATCGTTTGGAATATTAATATTTATTGGTTTTAAATATTCTTTACCAATTACTTTAATTAATTTTTTTTTCTTATTTCCAATTTTTATTGCATGTACATTTTGCAAAAGCATTCTCTCAGTATGATCCCTGCTTTTTTTTTGTTCAATAATTGTAGTATTTCCACTGGAATTTAATCCTGCCAAAATAACAGCACTTTTAAGTTGGGCTGAAACACCAGCCTTATATTTAATGCCAATTGGCATTTCAGATGAAATTAATTTAAGAGGAAAATTAAATTTATTTTTTGGTACGAAAAATGCTCCAAATTTAGACATTAGATCTATTAATTTTTTCATACTTCTTTTGTTAAGTGACCTGTCACCTTGCATTTTAATTTCGATACCTGGAGTAGTTGAGAGCGCTCCAATTAAAAGCCTTGCCAAAGTTCCTGAATTTCCAAAGTTTAATAATGTATTTTTTTTTGCATACAAGGATCCGATTCCTTTTCCGTGTATGAGATAATTTTTAGGTTTAATTTTTTTTATTTTGACTCCCAATTTTCTTAAACAATTAATTGTTGAGAGGACATCATGAGACTCAAGTACATTTTTTACAAAAGATATGTTATGGCTTAAAGCGCCGATTATAAAACTTCTTATAGAAATTGATTTATCTGGATCTACTTCAATTATCTTTTTAAATTCAGAAATCTTATGTTCTAAAGATAAATTAAATTTTTTTAAAATCATTAATCCTTAAGAAAATTGAGATCCAAAATAGTATTTTACTGCTCTTGATGAGTTTAGAAGCTCTCTCGAAGTGCCTTCTGCAATTATTGTATGTTCACCAAGAACATAACTTCTGTCGGTAATATCAAATAAATTCTTTACATTATGATCTGTAACCAAAACTGCTGTTCCACTAGCTTGGATTTTAAGAATATATTTTTGAATATCTTGTATTACTATGGGATCTAATGCAGCTAAAGGCTCATCAAGTAAAACTATTTTTGGCTTATTGATCATTACTCTTGCCATCATTAATCTTCTAATTTCTCCACCAGATAAAACTGAAGCATTAAGAGTTCTTAAATGTTGTAAATTAAATTCATCTAAAAGTTTTTCCGTAACTTCTTTTTGATTTTCAACTCCCTTTATAGAAATTTGTGCAATACCTATTATATTGTCATAGACACTCATATCGAAAACACTTCTTTGTTGAGGAAGATATCCTAAACCTTCTTTTGATCTTAGGTGAATAGGAATTTGTTCTATTGATTTTTTATTTAAAAAAATTTTTCCTCCCTCAACATTTTGTTCTCCTATGCATAAAGAAAACAATGTAGTTTTACCACAACCATTGGGACCAAGTACGCCAACACATTCTCCAGGAAAAACGTTTAAAGAAAGCTTTTTAAGTATTGGCCTTCCATCAAAAGATTTACTTATATCTTTCACCTCAAAAATTGCTTTATCTTTTTTAAATTTTAAAATTCTAAAACCTTTTTTCATTTTAAATTAATCTTAGCATTAACTTTATTATTATTTAACGAAATTATTTTGAGACTCTGGTTTTTTATATCAAATATTAGCTCATCCGCAACTACGTTTCCTTTTTGGTCATTAATAGTTACATTATCTGAAATTGTGAGAAAGCTATTCAAATTAGAGTAATTAGCTTTGTCAGCAAAAAGTTCGCTCCCCTCATATTTAGCTTCAACATTTTTCTCAAACATCATGTCCAAAGTTTTATTATTGTAAAGTCCTTCGTCAGATATTACATTTAAAACAGTCTTATTCTTAAAATAAAAATTGGCTTCAACAAATTTCATTTTAACTAATTCTGGATTAACTGAATTAGTCAGAGCTTGTTTTGAAGTAAGAATATATCTATTTCCAGACAGGTCTATTCCTGAGTACTTAATATTATAAAAAACATCATCTGAAATATCATTTTGTTTTTTTAATTCGTTTGTAATTTTTTTTTGATTTTCTGGAGAAATTATTTGATCAGTTTGTTTTTTGTTATAATAAGTGAAAATTATTATAAAAACCCCAAATATAAAAAGAGTTATTTGCGTAATAATAAGTTTTTTTTTTCTTTTTATCACTTTATTCCATTTTTTAGAAGAATATGAATATGTATAATGCCTTTAAGCGTTTGTTTTTTTTTTATATACTCTTTCTCTGACACAACCAGAAGACTAGTTATTTTTTTTTCACTCATTATGCCCAGTGCTTTAGAGGCAGGCATATCTTCATTAACAGTTAAAGGGGTTTTGTTAATAAAATTTTCTAAATTATTTTTTAAAAAATTTTTATTAAGTTCTCTTCTTAAGTCACCGTCGGTTACTAAACCTAATATAAATTTTTTTTTCGTAACAACTAACATACCAAGCTTTTTTTGGTTCATCACTTTTAAAGCTTCTTTAAATTTTTTTTTATAGCTAACAATTGGCATCTTTGAACCTGAAATCATTATATCTTTTGCTAAAAGTAAGGATTTTCCAATATTACCTCCTGGATGAAATATTTTGAATTTTTCTTTCGAAAACTTTTTTTGTTGAATTACAGTAGTAGCTAAACAATCTCCAAGCAATAAAGTGATAGATGTGCTCGAAGTAGGAACCATACCAGTTACATCAGCCTCATTTACTTTTGGAAGCACTAATTTTATATCGCTTGCTTTAAGTAAAATACTTTCAGGTTTTGATGCGACCCCTATAATTTTTATACGATATCTATTTGCATATTTTAACATATTGTTTAGTTCCAATGTATTCCCTGAATATGAAAAAATTATCAATATATCTTTTTTTTCTATTTGACCCATATCACCATGTAGGGCTTGAGCAGGATCACAAAAAAAACTTGGAACACCTACACTAGAAAATGTTGCAGAAATTTTTCTAGCGATTAACCCTGATTTTCCAATTCCAGCAAAAATAACTTTTCCTTTACAATTTAAAATTAAATCAACTGCCTTAACAAAAGAATTATTAAAAATTTTATTAATTTTTTTTAATTCATTAATCTGAATGTTAGCTGATTTTTTTGCTAAATTTATGTAATTTTTTTTACTCATTAATGTTCAAAAATATCAAACTTAAAACCAGTTTGATCTAGTGTTACTCGTGTATCTAAAAATTCAAGGCATTTTTTAAAAATGTCAATTCTTTTTTCACGAATAAGCATCTTTTCTAATTCGGCTTTAATTTTGTGTAAGTAAATTACATCGTTTGCTGCATATTCAAGCTGCTTATCAGACAAATCATCTATGTCTTTATTCCAATCGCTACTACCCTGTCTTTTATCTAGAGATTTATTACAGAATTCTTGAACAAGATTCTTAAGACCATGGCTATCTGTATAAGTTCTAACAATTTTTGAGGCAATTTTAGTGTCAAAAATATTTTTAATTTTACACTTTAGAAAAAATTCTAATGCGTTTTTGTCAAATCTTAAAAAATGACCAATTTTCAAAATTTTTTCGTTTTCTAAAACTGAAACCAAATTTGGTGCTTTAAAATTATCTTTGTTAGGTTGGACTATGAAAACATTTCCTTTTTCATCGCAAATTTGAATAAGACTTAATTTATCTCGCTCTGGAATTTGAAGTCCTGTTGCTTCTGTATCTATAGCTATGCTATTTTTTAATGAACTAGCTATCTCTGAAGTTATGTCCTCTTTAAACTTAGTTATTTTCATATATAAGTGTTTTAAATACCATGAAAAATCAAATTTGCACAATCTTAGGTGGTGGGGGTTTTATAGGGAGATATCTTGTTCGAAATTTGACCAAGAAAAACTTCAGATGCATCATTTCTACAAGGAAAGCCTTTCAAAAGGGTTATTTAAAAACACAAGCTACACCTGGTGCCATAGAATTAGTTGATTGGAACCCAAATAATTTTTCAAAATTAAAAGAAGCTATAAAAAATTCAGATATTGTTATTAATTTAATTGGCATTCTCTACGAGACAAGGAAACAAAAATTTTACAATATTCATTCAAGCATTCCAGAAGCAGTTGCTAAAATCTGTTCAGACTCAGATGTAAAAAAATTTATTCAAGTCTCAGCAATAGGCGCTAATGAAAATTCAAAATCACTTTATCAAAAATCAAAACATCTTGGGGAAATTAATGCACTAAATAATTTTAAAAACACAATAATTATTAGACCAAGTGTAGTTTGTGGAACAGAAGATAATTTTACTAATCTTTTTTCTAAATTGAGTATTCTACCCATTATACCTGTGGCTGGAATAAATTATAAGTTTCAACCTATTTTAGTTACTGATGTTGCTGATGCAATTGTTCAAGCTATTGAAAAAAAAAATAATGAAGGAAAAACTTATGAGATTGGAGGACCAAAAATTATAAGCTTTGGCGATATGGTTAGATCAATTTTAAAAACTATAAATAAAAAAAGATTTGTAGTCCGAATGCCAATGCCTATTGCTAGAGCCCAAGCTATAATAACTGGTTTATTACCAATCCCACCAATTTTAACAAAAGACCAATGTGAGATTTTATCAGAGGCAGATAATATAGTTTCAAATAACCATCTAACCTTAAAAGATTTAGACATTAATCCAGCCAACGTAGAAGAAGAAATGAAAAAATGGCTATGGAGATACAGAGAAGGCGGACAATTCGCTAAAAAAAACTAATAAATGGATTTTTTACAAAAAGTATTAATAACAATTTTTGTAGATGAAATTTTAGTTTTTATTCCGCTGTTATTTATTTTTTTCTACTCAGTTTATAATTTACTGGAAAAAAAATTTTCATTAAGCACCTTTTTTATTTTATTGCTGCCTTTTTTTTTTATTTTTTATCAATATTCTTATCTTCCAAACTTTTTTGCTTCAATCGGCCAAGATTCCATAATCGAGTTAAATGCTGATTTTGGAGAGGCATTCTTTTATATTAAAACTTTCTTTTCCTTTTTATTTGATACAGAAATTTTTAGGAGAAATAGATTTTGGTTATTATTAGTCAGCTCTTTTTGCACTGGAGTATTAATTTATTTGCTTATAAAGTTTTACTGTAAAGTAAAAAAAAAAAATATTTTAAACTTAAATAAATATTTAACATCAGCATT
>ENA-UOXV01007903-UOXV01007903.1-marine-metagenome-genome-assembly--contig:-NODE-7903-length-10621-cov-7.214272_pt1 | contig 10621 bp, 10 predicted proteins | sample MGYA00238165_ERZ766961 | MGnify/ENA primary metagenome ERZ766961 (study PRJEB28924, sample SAMN03173240) | marine metagenome | biome: Marine; feature: Water; material: Subsurface seawater | place: North... | reverse complement strand
TTTGTTCAAAAATTTTAATTTTTCAAATATTCAGTTGATAAACTATATATCTGCTATTGAAAATTAATTTTTCTTTTTTTTATTAAAAAATTTAGGTAACTTTACCAAGTCAATACCCTCATCCAGTAAATCAGTCACTTCACTTTCTGTAGCTTCACCATAAATTGGCTTATCAGCAACTTCTCCATAGTGAATTTTTCTGGCTTCGTTAGGAAACTTCTTGCCAACATATTCAAACTTATTTTCAATTTCTTTTTTAAGTTTATCCATATAGCTTTTTTGCAAGTTTATGTCCTTTTGAATAGTACTTCTTATTTTATTTGAGCTATTTGATTTTGAAACTAAGTTAGGTGACATTATAGATTTAAAAATTTTAGTTGAATCACAAAATGGACATGAAATTAATTTATTTTTTAATTGGCTTTTAAAAGAGTCTGAGTCGTCAAACCATGCTTCAAATATATGCTCTGAGTCACATTTAAGATCAAAAAGTATCATAATTTTAATTTATAATAATATTAAATTTTTTATCAATTTTTTCTTCAAAATTTTCATCATGATTAAGGGTTGGGATAGAAGTTTGAGCATCATGACAATTTTTTAGATTAATTTCACAAAAAATTACTTTCTCTCCCTGAAGACCATCGGCAATCACATCTCCCCAAGGATCAACAACAAGACTATGCCCATAAGTTGATCTATTATTTCTATTTGTTCCCCACTGATTGGGAGCAATCATAAATACTCCATTCTCAATAGCTCTAGCTCTGACAAGCGTATGCCAATGTTTTTTTCCAGTACTTAAAGTAAAAGCTGAAGGAGCAACAATTATATTAGCACCATTTTTTGCAAGCACTCTGTAAAGTTTTGGGAATCTTAGATCGTAACAAATAGAATGTCCTAGTATTTTCTCTTTGAGTTTGACCAAACTTATATCTTCACCAGTGTTAAAAGTTTCACTCTCATTATAATGTTCACCATTTTTCAATTTTACATCAAACATATGGATTTTGTTATAAGACGAAATTACTACGCCTTCATCATTTACTAAGAAAGAACAATTATAAATTTTATCATCATTTCTAGTGGCTAGAGAACCTAACAGTAGCAAAACTTTATTATCTCTAGCGAATTGCTTAAAATAGTGCATATAGATATTGTCAATTGGGAGTGCATTTTTAATTATCTCATCCTTATTATTTGAGAGAAAAAGAAAACATTCTGGTAAAAGAATAAAATCAGGCTTATTTGTGGTAGCTTCATTTAAAAACTTTTTAACTTTAGTAAAATTTTCATTGATATCATTTTCAACAGTTAACTGAATTAAAGCTAATTTCATTCAGTCTTAGTATATTTATAGAACTTAAAGTTTGCTAATTTATCTTTATTAGAAGAAATAAGAATTTTGTCTCCAATTATAAGTGAAATACTTTGATAGTTATGAAGTATAGCAACTTTAGATGTGGATCCATTAGTTAAACTAATCTTTAGAGGGCCTTTTAAAACAAGTAATATTTGAGATTCAGTAATATCAAACAATAATTCCTTTTCATTAGTATGATCGCTTAGAGCGGTAAATTCTATATTGAATTTATCTTGATCGTCATAATAATACATTCTCTTAACATCTAAATTAAAACGAGATAACATGATGTTTAATTTAGCACAGGATCAAAATTTTGACAGATTTAAAAAAAATAATATTAAGAGAACTCTATTATAAAAATGATAATTTTTTATCTAGTTATGGGCAAAAAAATTTATTAAATGTTCTAAATTTAATCAAAATTAAATTTTCTAAAATCCTTGTAATTCAACCTGGTATTGACAATAAAGATATTCAGGTAATTAATAATAAGCATAAGTCTATTTATATAGAGGACTTAGCCAAGGAAACAAATGAGTACGATTTAATCATTTCAAATTTTGCTCTAGGTATGGAACTTTCTGTTAATCCAAATATTTACCTAAAGATTTTAAATAATTTATTGTCTAAAAATGGTTTATTACTAATGAATTTATTAAATGACTCTAGTTTTAGGACTTTAGAAAAAACATTTATTGAGATTGATGAATACCTATTTAGTGGTGCATACCAGAGGTTTGGACCTTTTATCAACACTCAGACACTTATAAAAGATTTAGATTCAAATAAATTTAACGAAATAGTTGCTACAAACGACTTATTGGAAGTTAATTACCAAAGCTTAAAGAACCTTAGATATGATTTAAAAAGCTTAGGAATTAGTAATTTTATTACTCCTAAACCTAAATTTAATAGAGGGCTTTTAGTCAAAATTGAAAATATTTTTAAGGCTCTTGAGAAAAATAAAAAATTTATGCCTATAGAATACGAGATAACTACAATTTCGTCATGGAAATAGTTTTTTGATAGTGTAAATATTTAGACACATGTTTCAACAAATATCAAAATTTTTAAATAATAATAAAAATTCTAAAAAGATAGAGGATATTCGCATTAGATTTGTTAATCCTAGTAATGATCTTGATGATGAAATATCAAAGCTAAATGATGATGAAATCAAAAATAAAGCAAAGGAACTAAAAGCTCTTTATTCCAATAATGATAGTAATGAAATTTCTGAGAGTGATATTATAACAGCTGTTTCATTGGTAAAAGAAGTATCAAAACGAACAATACAGTTAAAGCACTATGACTCACAAGTAATTGTTGGGATTTGTTTATATTTTGGAAAAGTCACTGAAATGAAAACAGGTGAAGGAAAAACTTTAGCAGCAACAATTCCAGCATTTTTAAATTACTTATCTAATAATCAAACTCATTTAATTACCGTTAATGATTATTTAGCTAAAAGAGACTCAGAATGGATGAACCCTATTTATAATTTTTTAGGAATGTCAAATACTTATATTCAGAACGAAATGAGTTTGGATGAAAAGATTGGCGCATATCAATCAGATATTGTTTATGGAAACAATAATGAATTTTGCTTTGATTTCTTAAGGGATAATTTACGTTCCATAGAAACACCAAAAATTCAAAAGAAACATGATAGAGCGATTATAGATGAAGCCGATTCAGTCTTAATTGATGAAGCTAGATCTCCTTTAGGGATATCTGGTCAAGTAGAGACACCAATCAAAATGTTTCAAATTTGTTATAAATTAACTGAAAACTTAGAAACGTCAGATGTTGAAATAAATGAGGAAAGAAAAAATGTATTGCTCAATGATGAAGGTATTAAAAAAATAGAATTCAACTTAAAAAAAATCAATTTACTTAAAGGAGATAATTTATTTGACAGTCAAAATCTAGAGGCCTATCAAATTATCAATCAGTCTTTAAAGGCTAGATTTATTTTTAAATTAGATAAAGATTATGTTGTTAGAAATAATCAAATCGTCATTATCGATGAATTTTCTGGAAGATTATCAGAAGGTAGAAGATATGGAGAAGGTCTGCATCAGTCGATCGAAGCTAAGGAAAACCTGACAATCCAACCAGAAAGTACAACTTTAGCTAGCATAACTTTTCAAAATTATTTTAAGAAATACGATTTACTATCAGGAATGACTGGTACCGCTGTAACTGAAGCAGAAGAATTCAATACAATTTATGGTTTAGAAGTAATTGAAATACCTACAAATAAAAAATTGATAAGAAAGGATCTTAATGATCAAATATTTAAAACTCCAGAAGAAAAATATGAAGCTATAGTTTCATTAGTTAAAAATAAAAAAGAGAAATCTCAGCCAGTATTGATTGGTACAACTTCTATTCAAAAATCAGAGTTAATTTCAGAATTACTGACAAAAAATGGAATTACTCATAATGTACTAAATGCAAAGAACCACGAAAATGAGGCTACTATTATTGCACAAGCAGGGAAGCCAAATCAAATAACTGTTGCAACAAATATGGCAGGAAGAGGAACAGATATAAAACTAGGTGGTAATCCAGAATTTGACAAAGAAAACTTTAATAGAGATGATTACAGTAAAGTCATTGCCTCTGGTGGGTTAAGTATAGTTGGTACAGAAAGACATGAAAGTAGAAGGATAGATAATCAATTAAGAGGACGTTCTGGTAGGCAGGGTGACCCTGGAGAAAGCATATTTTTCGTATCATTAGAAGATGATCTAATGAGAATATTTGGATCAGAAAAATTACAGACAATGCTATCCTCACTTGGATTAAAAAAAGGCGAAGTTATTGAACACAAGTGGTTGACATCATCTATTGAAAGAGCACAAAAAAGAGTTGAAGGGCATAACTTTGATATTAGAAAACAATTAATTGAGTTTGATAACATTATTAATAAGCAAAGAGAAATAATCTACTCTAAAAGAGAGGATATCATCGAAGGTGATTTATTTGATTTTCTTAATGAGGTAGAGAATGAATTTTTTGAAAATATCTGGGATGAAGAAGATATAAAAATAGAATTTACTAAAAAACTTCCTCTTATAAACACTAATTATAATTCAAGTATAAATGAGATAATTGAAGAATTGAAAAAAAATAAATTAGTTCAATATAACGAACATAAAGAAAATTATTTAGTTTTAATGAAACAAGTTGCTTTAATGACAGTAGATAAAAATTGGCAAAATCAAATACAGGAATTAAGCAATATTAGACAATCCGTAGCTTTTAGTGGTAATGCTGGAAAGGATCCGATTAATGAATTTAAAAAAGGAGCTTTTAACTCTTTCAATAATCTAATTTATAAAATTCAGGAAGACATTGTTCTTATTTCAAATAATTTAAAATTTAGAATTGGCCCAACGGAAGAAAAAAAAACTGATCAGGATTTAATTGAAAAAAAAATTGGTAGAAACGACCCCTGCCCTTGTGGTTCAGGAAAAAAATATAAACAATGTCATGGCAAATAAATGATTATTTTAAATAATATAATCTAAATATCTTTTATTTCTTTGATCTCTTAAATCGCTATAATTAACTAACTTTAGTGATTTATAATTTTTAAGAATACCTTCTTTAATTTTATCACATAAAATTTCTGTGTTTCTATGAGCACCACCAATTGGTTCATAAATTATCTCATCAATGATTTTTAACTTTAAACAATCTTTAGCGGTAATTTTTAGGGAATTTGCTGCTGTTTCAGAATATTTGGAAGATTTCCATAAAATTGAAGAACACCCTTCTGGTGAAATAACTGAATAAATAGAGTTGCTTAACATTAATACTTTATCGCTGGCACCTAAAGCTATAGCCCCACCCGAACCGCCTTCTCCAATAATAATAGAAATACAAGGAGTTTTTAAATTAAGGGAGATCTGCATAGATTTTGCTATTGCTTCAGCCTGTCCTCTTTCTTCAGCTTCCTTACCTGGATAAGCACCAGATGTATCAATAAAACATACTAATGGTAATTGAAATTTTTCAGCAAGTTTCATAATTCTTTGAGATTTTCGGTAACCCTCAGGTTTGGCCATACCAAAGTTATAAGATATTCTACTTTCCATATCATGACCTTTTTCATTACCTAAGATCATAAAAGACATTTTACCTATTTTACCAATACCACTTACAATCGATTTATCCTCGGAATAAAGTCTGTCTCCGGATAAATAAGTAAAATCACTAAATACATTGTTTATATAGTCTAGTGTTTTTGGTCTTTTAGGATGCCTAGCAATTTTAACAATCTGCCAGGAAGATAAATTACTATAAATATTATTTAACTCTTTGATTTCTTTCTCTTCTAGTTTCTTAATTTTAGATGAATTATTTGATTTACCTGATTTAGAAGACTCAATTAATAATTTTTTTTGTGCGTCTAACTTTTCTAATTTATCTTCAAAGTCTAAAAAAAACATATCGAACTATAATTTATTTTTAAGAGGATGATAAGACTCTAAAATAGATTTTTTCTTATTTTTAACTACTTTTGTATAAATTTCAGTTGTTGAAATGCTAGAATGACCTAGCAGCTTTTGAATATGTCTTATATCAGCCCCATTTTCCATTAATGTTGTAGCAAAACTATGTCTGAATATATGAGAGGATATTTTTATATTGATGTAACCTTTTGAATACATTTTTGATAAAAATGAATTAAATTTACGTGGGGTTATAATATTATTATTATATTTAAATATAAAAGTATCGATATTATCAGGTACAATCATTAAAAATTTTTGAGAAAGACTTTTATTAAAATAACACTTTCTCTCTTTCATGCTTTTACCTACAATATAGAAAGAGAGTTCTTTGAAATTGATATCTGACCATTTGAGGGATAGGGCTTCAGAAATTCTTAGACCAGAAAAATAGAGTAATTCAACTAATACAAAATAGACAAAATACTTTTTATTATCTGGAGAATTTAAATTTTCTAATAGAAAATTTATCTCTCTGTGACTAATGGCTTTAGGTATTTTTTTGTCTCTTTTTAAAAGCTCAAATACGGAGTAATCAATTTGATCAATAAGACCATCTCCGTCAATAAATCTAGTAAATCCTCTCAAAGAAGAGAGTTTTCTGTTGATTGAAGCATTTTGAATATTTGTAGCTCTTAAATTTTGGATATATTGACTTATAACTAAATTATAATTTTGATCAGAATTTTTTATATAAAAATTATGAAATTGATATAGATCATTTTTATAACTAATTAATGAGTTCTTTGATAAATTTCTCTCAGAAACCAAAATTTCTAAATAATTATTTATAAGATTTTTGACAGGTATCAATTCTCTAAATAGCTATAAATTAAAATATTAAAAAAAAGTTGCCTAAAATCTTGATTAAAATTAAGACCCTTGGAGAGATACAAGAGATCTAATTCATTAATATCACTAAAATTCATTTCTTTTAGTAAAATTAATAATTCTTTATTAGATTTTTCATAGTCTTCAATTGAATTGTAAAGAGAATAATTAGTATAATTTTTAACTTCATTTGTTTTTGTACGACTTGGTAAGGCCATATCCGTCTCAAAATTAATTCTTAAATAATTATTTTGAATAAAAAATAATAATGCGGGATTATTCAGAATAATAGGATCATTAATGTTAATTTCAGTTTCTGCCATAGATGAGTTCATAAAATTATGAACGCCTTCAAAAAATAGGCTATCAAACTGATTTGAATATTCGTAATCATGACTAATATCTAGAAAGTTATCGATAAATTGATTATTGGCATTTAATAGTAATAAAAATATAGCTTTTGGGTACTTTAAATTTGCATTTAATAATTTTAAATTATCGAATTGATCGCTGATAATTTTTGAGAAATCATAATAGTTCATTTGTATTGCTTGGAGATTTGCATCTATTAATTTTAATTTATCGTTAATATTAATTTTTGATGAAATTTCATTATACAATTTAAAATCACTATTCTGTATATTGGATCCAATTTTATTTAATATTGAGATGAGTTCATTTTTATTAAATATACCTTTGCTAAAAGCTAAATAAATTTCATTGTGACTAATGCTTAAACCACTCTTAAGAATGATCTCTATATCAAGAATATTGTTAATACTGATATTTGTAATTTTAAAGTAGTCTGGATTCTTATAGACTATATATTTGTCTAAAATATCTAAATTTGAATAGTCTGCTTCAATATTATTTAAATTATTATTTACTAATAACTCCAAAAAAATTGAGTTTAATTGGGATTTTGTACTTTGATCATAAAGTTCGAGAAGCAATTCAAGTTGCGATAAGTTATTACTCTCTAAAAGACAAATAGAACTATATATGATGTTGTTATAGAATTTTTTTTGTTCCACATTTAAATTAATATAAAAACTGCATAATTCCTCAAACCTTGCTGAATCAAATAAAAAATTGAGATAAAACTCGTTATATTTAGGATTAATAAAACTATCAAATAAAATTGAGTCAAATATTTTTCTATGAAAAGAAAAACTATAATCACCTAAATAAAATTTATTAATTTTATATAAGATATAATCATTTTGAGAAAAGTTATCGGGAAACTTAACATTATTAGACGCAGTATTTAAAATAATAGAATTATAGTAATTATTTTTACTTAAGCTTAAATCATCATAGAATGAATTTAATTTGTCTTCAGTATCAAATTTATAATAATCTCCATAAGGTATATCTGGATTACTTTGTATGACAATATTTTCAATTTTGTCCAAATAATCTTCCTTCAATTCCTCAGCAATTAAAGAGTTAATGATAAAAAAACAAAATATAGAAGATAGAATTTTAATCATATAAAGTCTGATTTGTTAAGAATATGCTCTTTCAACGAACTAGGTGAAGGAATAGTTATTTTATTAATAAAATAGATACCAATTATTATTAGAATAGCTATGCATATGATTAGCAAAGTATTTTTGGAATTTGTAATATTTTTTTTTTCTAAAAACATACTATATTATACATACAACTAAAAAATAAATGATGAAAGATTTTAATTACAAAATATGCTTAATTGGCATGCCGGGATCTGGAAAAACGACATTAGGCAAAGAAATAGCTAGAATTTTTGATTATGAATTTATTGACATGGACTCGTTGATTAAAAAAGAAACAGGTCTTAAAATATCACAAATTTTTTCAAATAAAGGAGAAGAATATTTTAGGTCTATAGAAACATCAATTTTAGAAAAAATTATTTTAAATGATAAAAAACTCATTATTTCTACAGGTGGTGGTATAGTATTAAGAAATCAAAAAATCCTGAAAAAAACCTATAATATCTATTTAGAATGTAATATTAATACTTTAGTTAAAAGATTGAGCTCGTCAAAAGAAAGACCTTTAATAGGAGATAATTTAGTTAAAAATGTAAATCAATTGCTTATTGAAAGGGAAATTCTTTATAAAACGATTTCCAACGCTATAGTAGATTCAAATAAAACTAAGAAAAATATAATCAATCAAATTCAAGAAATAATTACTCATGAAAATAATAAATAAGCCAAACAATATACAAATAACTGATTTCGATCTAGATATTTTAAATTTTATTAAACACAATTTTAATAATTCAGATATTTTAATCATTGATAAATCATTAATAAAATTAACGCTTATTAAAAAAATAATAAAAATTGGTTCTACTAGGACAATTATTATTATTGGTGATGAGAATATTAAAAGCTTAAATCAATATTGTAAAATAACAGAAAATATTTTAAAAAAAGGAATAAATAGAAATTCTAAAGTGTTTTCTCTTGGCGGTGGCACTATAGGAGACTTAGCTGGCTTTGTTTCCTCTACTCTACTAAGAGGTATTAAACATATAATGATACCTACTACGCTACTTGCAATGGTGGATAGTTCTATTGGCGGCAAGAATGGAATAAATTCTATTATTGGAAAAAATTTAATTGGAAATTTTCAATTACCTGAAGCGATAATAATAAATACAAATTTTTTGAAAAGTTTACCCAAAAGAGAAATTTCTTGCGGTTTTTCGGAAGTTATTAAATACGCTTTTATTAATAGTAAAAAATTAAAGGACATAATGGTAAATAATACTGTTTATGAAATCAAAAAAAAATTTCTAAAGGAAATTATTATTGAGTCAATATTGACTAAGTTAAAATATACAAAAGACTTTAGAGAGAGAGAAACTGGGAGATATTCAAGGGCCATTTTAAATTATGGACACACATTTGGACATGCTATTGAAAGCATGAATAGCTTTAAAGGAACTGTTAAGCATGGGGAAGCAGTCGCAATGGGAATGATGTTTGAAATGAAAGTTTCAAGTGCACTAAATTTAAAGCCAAATTCTATTAATGATTTAGAAAATTTGCTTCGAAAGTTTGCTTTACCCTTGAGCTACAAAAAATACATTCATAAAAACAATATATCTAAAATTATAAAAAAAATATCGTCAGATAAAAAATCTTTTAATGAAAATACAAATTTAATTTTAATCAAAAAAAATACTGGCATTGTGAAAAAAGTTAGTTTGGTTAAACTAAGTGAATTAAGTATGAAATTGGTTACATGACCACAATTTTAGTTATTAAAATTTTAGCCATTATATTACTCTTAACATGTTCAGCCATTTCTTCTGGATCAGAAACTGCGTTGACTGCTATTTCAAAACTAAGAGCTATAAAATATAAAGATCAAGGCAATGAAAAAGCAGGTTATATACTTAAAATTAAGGAAATTAAAAATCAATTCATTACAGGAGTATTACTTGCTAATAATCTTTTTAATATTCTGGCCACAGTATTATTTACTGAAATATTAATTTCATACTTTGGAGGTTTTGGTATGACAATCGCAACAATAGTAATGACGTTCGCTATTGTTATCTTCTCAGAAGTTACTCCAAAGATATATGCCATAAATAAACCAATGAAATTTTCTCTTGCTGTTGCAAAGTTATTTTTTTATTACACTAAATTCATAAGTCCGGTTGTATTTTTTATTAATAAAATTGCATCTTACTTTATGGGATTATTAGGAATGAAGCTCGATGAAAATCCTAATAAAAATATGGAAGAAGAATTTGAAGGAGCGATTAAATACCAAAAACAGCACTCGAAAGACAATATAGAGCAAATTGAATACATGAGTAACTTGTTAGAATTAAAAGATTTAAAAGTAGACGAACTAATGACTCATAGAAATGATATAAGCTACATTGACT
>ENA-UOXV01007901-UOXV01007901.1-marine-metagenome-genome-assembly--contig:-NODE-7901-length-10622-cov-6.356676_pt1 | contig 10622 bp, 13 predicted proteins | sample MGYA00238165_ERZ766961 | MGnify/ENA primary metagenome ERZ766961 (study PRJEB28924, sample SAMN03173240) | marine metagenome | biome: Marine; feature: Water; material: Subsurface seawater | place: North... | reverse complement strand
GCTGCTCCATGCGCGTGCGGCGCATCTCGCGCGTGAGCCCCGCCGCGAGCGCGCGCTCGCGCAGCTGCAGGACCTCCCACTCCCGCCGCTCCTCCTCCTCCTGCGCCGCCGCCGCGCCCTCCTGCGCTGCCCCCCCCAACACCTCTCGCACGGACGCGGGCAGCGCCAGCGACTCCCCCTGCGGCGCCGCGGGCCGTATCTCGGAGTAACCCGCAACCAGCACGTCGCGCCGCCGCGCCGCGCCCGCCGCTCCCGCCGTGCGCTCGGGCCGCGGGGGGGGCTCGGGCGCGCCCAGGAAGTCTGCCATCGTCGTGAACCCCTTCCCCTTGTACGTCAGCTCCGGCCGCATCGGGAGCTCCGCAGCCCCCGCGGCGCCCCCAGCACGCTCAGCGCGCAGCCACCTCATCCACCCGGCCCTCGTGCTGAGCCCGAGCGTCCGCGCCCGCGCCCACGCCTCTTCAAACGGCACAGGTATCCGATGCGCGCCGCCGATCTGTCCTGCGCCAGCTTCGAACGGCTTGCCGCGTGGGCGTGGCGCAATGGGCGAGACCGCGCCGTGCGCGAGGGCGGGGTCGTCTGCCAGGTCCAACACGCTATGCTCGGGATTGCGCCCGGCTTTCAGCTCCGCCTCGAACAGCCCCTCAGCGTCCGCGAAGTTGAGTGCGGGCCCGCGTGATGGGAGGATCGAGACTGACCCGGCAGTCGCGGCCTCCCTCCGCAGCGTGAGGATGCGGAAGTCATACGCCAGCGCCGCGGCTCGCAAGCTCGGGAAGCTTCCCACCAACTTGCGCTGGTACTTCACGACATACTCTGCTGACGCCGCTCTTTCCCCATCCACAGTTTGGAGCGTGCCCTTGGGGCTGTCGCGCTGGACCTTCAATATCCCCCTGAAATGTGGTGGGATGGGCACATCGCCCGCGACGCTTCCCCCAACGAAGTACACTGCTTTCTTTCGCTTTTTTGCACCCGCAGCGGTTTCTGTCGGCCCAGACAAGGCAGCACCAACGGCGGAACCGGGGCTCAATGGCCAATCTGGCTGATCTCCTCCGCCTCGGAGTCGGAACGCAACTTCTTTGCCGCTCGTGCCTGGCCAGCGACGTGCTGCCACTACATCGTGCCAAGGTGATGCAGTTGGAAGACAGCAAGAAAGAGCTGAATAAACTACCAGGATCCGGGCTGCGTCACCACATCGCGCGAACCAAACCATTCAAGCGCGCTTAAACAACCGGTCCCTGCCCAAAAACAGCGCCAGCGCGCCTGTCCGCGGACAGGCGCGCTCGCTGCTGCCTGTGGGTCCGCTTGGATCGCAAGGGCCCGCCTCGTCATGGTCTAGATTCGAGGCGGGCCTGAATTCCACATGAAAAAAGACTGTTGACCGAACGCGCGAGAGAGGGACGAGAGAGCCTGAGGGACGAACGGGGCGCGCGTGGCCGTGAGCGAGTGTCTGGTGGAGATCGGGCTTCTTCAAAAGGGCTAGCATGGCAACGAAGAGGCCTCGGGAAGAGGAGAGGATCGATATCAAGAACCTGCAGCTGGGTGAGGACTTCGTCGAGGAGAAGGCTGAGGCCATGTTTTACGCTGAAATCAAGGTGCGCAGCGGTGCCCGCGACATGCGGCAGGGGGTGGGGGTGATCCTGATTGTCCACTGTGTTGTTGAGCACCCACTTCTGCAACATGCTCCCAAGAATCCCCCGTGCGCGAGCTTGTGCCGGGTGACTGATCTGACACTCCGTTGGATGGCAGGTCATCCTGGACCGTGTCAATGCCCAGCAGGGACTAGAGTTTGACGACCTTTCACCAATGATGCAGAACGTATCGAAACAAGTTAACACCTTCGGTTTGATGGCCAGCGATGAGAGCATCTCAACCTGCAAACAGTAGCTACCCGCCTCTCTCCCTTCCTGCTGCGCCGTCGCAAAGCCCATGGGCGCGGTCGGGAGGCCGCGGCCCCGTGCCATTTGGGTTTTGAAATCTTTTACTGGGGGGCGCTTGGTGCGACCCTTGACATATCTATTGCTCGTCTGCAGGGAGTTGATGGACAAGGGGCTGCGTACCTTCGAGGCGGCGATGCTCGCGAATATCATGCCGGGGGACGCTCAGGAAGCCAAGGCGGTGATCCCGTCGCTCGACAGCGACCCCCCCCGCTTTTCGGACGATGAAATCCAGGAGTTCGTCGACATCATCAGAAACTACAGGAAGGAGGATTGAAGCATGCTCCGCTCAGCCGCCGTGAAAGCGGGTCTTGGCGGGCTGCTGCTGCTTTGAACGCGCGTGGGGCGCTATTGCGCCAGGGCGTAGACAGCACATTTCATTCGTAAACGTCCGAGGCAATAGTCGTGTCTTTCTTCGCAGACCACTAACCGAGCGCCGTGCTCCGGACGGAAAAGCGCTCAGGCGGCGAGGTGCTTCTCCAGGACCTGTTCATCCCAAAATCAATCTTTCAGCAACTCTATACAGTTCCTGTTTAGCGCCCCATTTTAGGCCAATAAGGTGCAGGCGCTTCTGCAATTCGTTTGGGCATCGACCGGCCGGATAGTGGCGGCCGAGTCGGAGATATCGAGGTTGCGTTCAAAGCAGCCGAGGAAATCCTCAACCTGCTGCCGGGGTAAGCAGGTGGTCAGCACACCGCAAATCACAACGCGCGGCTGCACTCACTCTGCTGCAACCCGGCGCCCGCCCGCCGCACTGTTGCCTGCACGGCGTGCGTATGCTGCTTCCGGGTGCACAAGAAGGCCGGTCGCACCGGGCAGGTCTTTGCGGAGGGCGCGGTGCGCAGGAGCGCCTGCACCATTCCGTCGGGCATTGGCTGCCCTGTCTGCGGCGGAGGCGCCAAGTCGCTGAAGAATGCTGCGATCTGTCGCGGGCTTGCTCATCTCGTCAGCATCACGGAGCTGCGCGCGGAACCGCGCCACACTAGGTGTTGCGCCAGTCGCATAGCGGAGGGCTGTGTAGAGTGCTCTGGCGCGGGCCTTCTCAACGTCGCCGGCGCCCTGCTCGTGGAACTTGGTAAGAAGCGACCGCAGCTCTTCTGTCACCGCCTTGGCGTTGGCGAAGCGCTGCACATGTCGCTCAAGGATCTGCATGCGGCTCGAAGTCATGCCGAGGGCGGCACACTTCGCAACTGGCCGAAGGGATTGAACGGGTGCTGCGGCCGTAGGTTCAGACCGGCGCGTAAGTCTCCGCAGTATCTTCAGGATCGACGGACTTTTTGACAGCCTGGAACAGCTGTTCCTCGGTAGCGCTTGGGACACTCCCTGTGTCGAAAGCTTCCTTGACGGTCTCCTCGTCGAGGCCCAAAATCTGGCAGATCACCTGCGGTGGCAGCGGCTGCTTTGCCACTGAAAGCTCTTTCTCGTTAGTTGCGAGTTGCAAGGATGCTTCCTGCAAGCGGCAGATGCTGCAAGATGAGAGCAGACTGGAACGGCCTGTACTCTCGCTAAAGAGCAGTCCGATAGCCTCGATGCTCCCTCCACTTGCGGAATGGAACTTTGTGATGGATGGTCGCAATTGGATTGCCACCTCCTCCGCTGCGGATACGCACACACTTGAGTCTTTCGCTTGAATGTTTGCGTTCTGTGGGAGAAAAATGCTGCGCCGCTGAAGGCGGCGCTCTAAGAGGATAGGACAGTTCATTCGTTCAAAGAGGAGAACCCATCAAACAGGAATTACGATCCTGCTGTGCAATCTATCTGGGGCAATGCTGCATGCTGTACCGTTTGCGCTCTCCATCGCTTCCGTGCCCCACACCGATGACGGCCTTCGGTGACTCGACTCGCTCGCTGCGGATTCCACCAGACTCAGAGTAAAGCGACTCGCTGTGAAAATCTTCACAGCTTTGAAGATGGAGCGCGAGGCAGGGTTGATGCAGTGCCAAATGGACTAGCGGCTGCGCTCAGAGATGGCGCGACATCCGAGCGTGGTGCCTCCTCGCCGCATTACGTTTTCGCCCCATGGCACGACTCCTCCACCGCATGCCGCGGCAACACCTCCACACGGCCAGGCCAAGATAGTGCACACGACACACCCTTCACCTGAGACGCAGGGGGAAATCGCAGCAGCGGCGGTAGCTCTCAATATGGCGTCGTTTGCTTGCACCGCTGTTGTCGTGTGGCTGTATCTCCACACGCCAAAGGAGCGACGCAGCGGAACGGCGAAATTGGTTCTGTTCCTATCGAGCAGCGGCGCGGCGTTTGCTCTCTTTTCCGCAGTTTCTGAGGCTGGAACTGCCGTTGCATGCCTATCTATTTCGTTCCATTGCAGGCGTGAGCACACGGCAGTGTGGGCGCTTTTCGAGAGCGCACGCATCTGGCTACTGCGCTGCTCCGGAGCGTGGAGCGGGGCTGTTGCACTCCACCTATTGCTGGAGCGCCTCAGTGGCGCTGGTATGATCGGGTACTCTTTTGCACGATGGCAACGAGCGTACCACTGCCTGTGCTGGCTCGGCACCGCCATGCATATGCAGGCCTGCGCACTGCTGAACGGCATGAGAGGCCCACGCGCTGCCAGTGCGGCCCTCTACGCCGGGGACGCCTTGGTTCTTCTGGTTGTGCCCGCGCCCTCGATTCGATCCAGACTCTGGCCTCTCACGCGGGCTACACAGTTGCCTGGCGCACGTTTCGCCCAGACGGAAGAGCCAGCTGCCTCACCGGAGAGCCGGTGCGCAACAGGTTGTTGGCACTTCAGTACTACATGCGGCAGCGGCGGGCTTCCTTGGGATGGCCCGTCGTCTTTTTCGTCCTGTTCCCGGCTGGGTGCTTCTACAGGTCTTCTCACGAATTCATGCATGATTACGCTCAGCTCGCACGCGGGTGCCAGGAAGTTTGCTTGCAAATCTTTTCTCACCCACCATTTCTTGAGGTGTGATAGCACGAGGAAGACCGATCTCGAAGGGAGCAGCGCAAGGGCACTGCACTCTCACACACCGTCTGCCTCTTACCGTACTGCTTTACGGTTTGTGCGCCCGACGCTCACGCTCACTGGATGCGGGCGCATGTTTGAGTGTGTCTGACCAATGAATACATACTAACAGCTCGCTCCATGGCAGCTCGCATTTAAGCTGCCTTTCAATATCCTGGGCACGTTCCGCGAAGGATGGGACCCCCCAGGAGGATACCTCATCGCCAGGGACCTGGTCCATCCCATTCTCCATTGGAGCTTCATTGTTCCCCGCAGCTGAATGAACTGTGCATTGGCACCGTTGTCAAGACACTCGCCAGCTGAGTGGCGCTTCACTGACGCGCAAAATCCTATCACCCGTGCAGTTGCCGGCTACGCACGGCATCCTTTTGCTGATATCATACCGCTTGGCATTCCCAGCTTCAGGAAAAAATCTGCCGCTATACTAGCGTAGCCTATCTCCTTATCATCGCGGCAGCGATCGGTGTGAAGTTCACATGGGAGGGGGCGCCGGCAATTGCGGCTGACTAAGACGACAACTCTGCTGCACCGAGCGAAGTGAAATGCCGAAATCCTCTTCATTCAAAGTCTGTTCACAGCGAGATGCACCACAGCACAGCGCAGACAAAACGTGGGTTCAAGAGATCACACTTACGAGACCACAGTGAGAGTGAAAAAACCAGACTGCATACATATATGACATCCAACTCCCCTGCCCCGTTCCCTTCCCCTCACCACCAGGGGCGTGTGTACAGCGACTGAGTGGGTGGTGCGCAGCGGTCAGGTGGAACTGACGAGCCTGCCTTTTGATAAAGTTGTCTTCAAAGAGCAACCACAGCCCGCGCGGCGGCGAGTACGAAGCGCTCGAGTCCTTTGTTCACAGATCCGCGGAAATCTTGTCTCCATTTTTTAATAACCACATTTATAAAAAATCATGTGTAACGATCTTTTTGAGCTACTCACCGATCTGCGGGGACCGAGCGCGGCGTGCCTGACGTGTCCACCTGCGTCAGGGTGATTCTGGGGGACCTCCGGTCTCCCAGACCACAGAGACAGTTAGGCCACATAGGCTCGGAAACCCCATTCGTCCATCTTCATCGCCAATCTGTGCTTGTCGCACGACACGCGCAAGTTTTGGGCCCACCCTGAGCAGAATCCGGCGAGATGTCGAGCGCCGTGATGGAGTACGGGCTCTGGGCGGCGGCAAACCCTGAATGCGTAATTAAGAGTGGTGTTGGCACTGACATCAAGATATTTCAGCTCTGCTGGGTAACGCCCGTGTCCCTCACTCTCCGGAAGACAGTGGCGGTCTTGTTTGGCGAGTCGCAGGCCATTTCAATTTATCACGCAGCTAGCACCCACTGCCATCAGCATTTCTATACCTTTTCAGCATCGCTACCATCCTCACCAACCACCGCTCTCGTGCAGTGCATCATGTGCGCATGCCAGGCATTCTTCTTCGCGATCCGGTGAGTGCCCCGTGGCACCTTGAGCCCGCGGCACATTGAGCTGGACCGTGAGCCGTAGAGCTGCTAAGCAACACGGCTGAGACGCTTGTTGTCCTGCAGGTACCCACGTGTAACATGGGAGTTTGTCCTGGTTCCCCTGGTTGAGGCTGTTGTCTATGGATTGGGCTACTCCGGTGCGGATTCACACCTGCCAGAACCCAACAAGACTGCGGGGACCCACGAGTGATTTTGCGCTGCAGCCCCTCCCGTCTGGAAAAGTTTTTATTCGGGCTCACGAGCACATGCTGCAGGTATCGGGTATGTGGTTCTTCAGAGCGGGCGGACTGTCGCGTGGATGCGCATTTGTCTGTGGGTAATTACTGCGCCTGTGCTTCTCATGCAGATCAGCGATATCGCAACAGTCCGCTTCTACGGAATATCCCTCAGCACGATGCAGATCCCGATGTCAATCATCACTGTGGTGTTCGCATTCTCCGCGGAAGTGTCTGTGGACGAAGGGGTGAAGTGGATGTTCTTCGTTTTGGCACTGCTCACGCTCTTCGAGGTGCTTTTCGTTGCGTACCACTCGCTCTCGCGCGGGATCGCGCGTTTCGCCGAGGTCGAGACAGAGGAGGGCAACCAGGTCGCGAAGCGTCTGCGTGCACTGCTAGTGATCTTCCTGTCTACGTGGTTGCTTCACCCGCTTTTCTTCGTCCTGTCAATCGAGGGCGCGTGCGTCATGCACGAGTCCGTGACGATCGTGCTGTACATCCTGCTCGACCTCTTCTGCAAAAACCTCTTCCAAATCATTCTCTGGGACTCGCTCTGGGTACGCCTGCTGGGCAAGTGGCGCGTCGAAGACCTCGTGATTGTGCAGGCTCAAGAAATATCCGGCTACGAGCCTGAGGACTACAAGCACGACGAGGTCAACCTCTCAGTAGCAGCGCTGCCCATCACAGCGGCGGGCTCGCCGGGCCCCCGTGTCGCTGGCGACGTGGTGCTGCGGTCAGACTCGGCGCGGGCAATGCGGCAGCGCATGCAGTATCCCTCCGCTGGAGAGCACCCCGCCTTGGAGTACGAGGGCGGCGTCCCTCCGCCGTACCCCGGCGGAGTTGCGCTCGCGCGAGGGGAGCTCGACCTGTCGCCGCGCGCGCTCCAGTCGCGCTACGCGGCAGACCTCGAGGGCGGAATGTACGCGAGCGCGGGGGCGGCAGGGAGCCGCGGGGGGCGCACGCCTGCGCACACGGGGGCAGCGCGGAGCGGGCGGGCGGGGACGCAGAGCATGGACGAGGTGGTGGACCACGTGAAGCTTTTAAACCAGGCGCTCTCAGACCTCCTCGTGACGGACCCGGGCAGCAAGGCGGCGCAGCAGCGCCCAATGCCGGCTGTCTGAGCGAGCGGTGGGCGGAGCGGGGGCAAGGGGCTCCCGCCACGCGCGTGATGAGTGGTGCGTCGTGGCGCGGAGCTGGTAAGATCTAAAGCGGATAATATTAACGCTGTGATATCAGGCGCACCCGCATCCGCATCCGCATCGCTCTCCACTTATTATTCGACACACACACACACACACACACACACACACACACACTCACATTCACACACACGCTCAATCCCTCTTGTTGCATTCTATGTCCGCACCGCGTCCAGACCGGCCTGGAGATGCCGTTCCTGGTTGGTGATTTCCGCGCGCAAGTCTAGTGGCATCTCAATAAAGTCGAGCACAGGCTCACTGTTCGCGAGCGCCGGCCGAACCAGCACACTCTGCAAGTACGCATCAAGACTCTTCTGGCGCATGGCAATCAGCGCAGGGTCGAGGCTGCCCAGCATCTTCTTGGGCGGCAGCCGCTGCACGCTGATCATCACGTCGGGAAATTGCTCCTGCACGGCCAGAATTGATGATGTGAGCGGGTAAGGGAAACGTCCTGATGCCCTGGATAAGCACAACGATGCTGTCCCAGCTTTGCCAACTGGTCACCATACAAATCGCACACGGCAGGCCGGAACAGGCAACTCGCAAAATAAGGGCGCACATTGAGCTCGTCGTCCATTGCGGCAAATCTGTGTACACGGGCACGACGGGTTCAGGTCCTGGTGCCTGACGCTATGATCGCACAGTACAACGTGGTCTCGGAGCAGCGCAGTTCCAGAAAACGTCAAAAGGCATTCGGCGGGTGCTTTGGGGCTGAGTAGATCGTTACGCGCTGAACCGCTTCTGAATGTACCAGCGCCGTTCCTCGTGTGCTATTTGAAAGTTGTACACCTGCGGCACTGAGTCAGCTGGTCGCCGCCTGTTTGCGCCGTTCCGTTTCCGCGGGCCACCCCGTTTCCCCCGCCCCCACCTTCGCCTCCCACACTCGCGCGTAGGCAGTGCCAGACACGCCACGCCACCGAACAGTCTGGCGCTCATCATGGGAACACACAGCCCTAACGGCGCCGGGGCTGAGGCTCTACAGCCTGTGTGCTGGAGGTGCTAGGTGCAGTGGACCGTGTAGTCGTAGGAAATCGCCATGCAGAAGAGCTGCTGCAGGTTCTCGGACCCCTTACTCCAGCACCGGAGTTTAGAACCTTTCTCGCGCGCGGACCCTAACGACGATTCGGAACTGCCCCCGTAGTAGGAGGACATCGCGTCGGTGCGTCACAGCGCGCTTGACTGCTCGCCAAAGTCGAGGCAGTCCACTTATGAGCGCATATTTTAATTCAAAGTAGTTTATGGTCGATGTTGACTAAAGTTCGGGAGCTAGACCAGCTCTCGATTTAGCCCTGGGACGACAATGAGCGCTGCGTACGGTGCGTCGCTGCCCCCCCCCCGGCCCTCCATGCGACCCAACCCCCGGTGACGGTCGTGTATCACTTAGAAGTTTGGGCACTGCGTGAGTTCTGTGCGGAAGAATTGCCTCCGGTCTCCTTTCGAACCGCGGTCAAAGTCCAAGCCGCAGTGCGCCGCAGTGGTCCTGCCGCTTACCAGCTGGACTGCGTCGGGACCGCGCAGGGGCGATCGTGACTCCGGTCTCGACCGGGCATCGGGAGACTTTCTCCACGGAGCGTAAGGTCAGCCGTAACTCTGGCAGCTACTTCGTGGGTTTCGTCGCTATGGCGCTTGTGGTGACCGTGCTCTTCGCGGGCGACGGCACCCCCACGCCGAAGCTGCACACCCAGCTGGCCACGGCGGGCGTGATGGACCGCCAGATGGCCGTTGCTCAGCAGGCGGCCCCTGAGGCGATGACCCACAAGCTCCAGGAGGCGCCGGCTGAGGCGCCTGAGGCGCCGGCTGAGGCTGCTGCCGAGGCGAAAACCGAGGGCCAGGCCCCCCCGGTGAAGATGGCGAAGGACGACACCGGCATCACCCCGGAGGACCTCATCCCGAAGGAGGTGAAGGGTGGAAAGGCTGCGCAGATCACCAAGTCGGTCGAGGAGGCGTGGAACGAGAAGGCCTCCAAGGGCAACGCCCACTACGTTTCAGGATACTCGGACAAGGAGGTGCGCTCCCGCTCGGATCGCGCCCTGCCGACAATCTGCAGGACCCGTTGCGTTTCGACAGGGTAGGGTTCATGTCAGAAAACGTGCGGGCTGGATCAAGGTGCGGGGCGTGGGTTCAACGCGCCGCGGTGCGGTGCGGCACGTCCGCGCCGGCAGCGACCGTGTGCTGGAATGGAAGATTGGGGTGTGCTGCGCAGACAGCATTTGCGCGCTTCGGCGTGCAGATACTTGAGCGCACGTGTGCTCGCGGACTGTGATGGTGATGATGCATCCGATTCCTGGTCGATGTGTCCTAATCGAGGTGGTCTGTTGTCAGGTGCACCTCCTGATGGTTTTCTGCCTTCTTCTTGGCACCGCTCTCATCTACTACGTGTGGAAGGCCAAGAAGGACGAGGGCAAGTAAATTGTGCTCGCGCAACAACAGGTTGCAACCTTGAATTTTCTTCTCTTGTCGCGACTGTTCACGACCGAATGTCGGATTTTGCCAGTTTTGCTTGTTTTCTTGGGAGAGTTTGTGTAGTAGGTTTCTCGACGCAGCCTCCACCCACCAGAATTTGATATCTAAGCTTACAAATTTTGTACTGGTGCAGAAACTGAGGATGTTTCGGATGTTCGTCGGGTGGGCGTGCGTCAAATAAACGGCGGGGGTGGGAGGAAGCGCCCAGCAGCTGGGTTAGAGGCTGAGGGTCGTCGAGGGCGTCGTGGCGGAGACTGCTGTGTAGTCTGGAGAACAATGCATAAGTATGCCCGCATGTGCGTTGTACCAAGGCATTCCCATGGCGCCGCGCTGACACAGTGGGC
>ENA-UOXV01007894-UOXV01007894.1-marine-metagenome-genome-assembly--contig:-NODE-7894-length-10627-cov-5.571320_pt1 | contig 10627 bp, 3 predicted proteins | sample MGYA00238165_ERZ766961 | MGnify/ENA primary metagenome ERZ766961 (study PRJEB28924, sample SAMN03173240) | marine metagenome | biome: Marine; feature: Water; material: Subsurface seawater | place: North... | reverse complement strand
GATCGAGAGTGGGCCCGTGCACGGCCCGCACGGGGGCCTGATGGAGCACACCATGGAGCCGACCCTGCGAAAGAACGGCATGCCCACGAAGCTCAACCGCGGCGTCATCGAGCTCCTCGCGGATCATACGCTGTGCAAGGAAGGGGACCACGTCTCGCCGCAGGGAGCCATCCTGCTCAGGCTGTTCGGACACGAGCTCGCGACGTTCAAGCTGGACTTACTTTGCGGCTGGGTAAGTATTTGTACCCGCACGTTTTTCATCGCCTCGCCCGTCCAAAAGGTTTCAAGTCGCTCGGCAGTGACGATAACCCGCATAGGGATAACCTGAGAGGTTAGCGACCGCGCTTGCGCGGGAACGACCATGCTGACAAAATTGCGCCATCCATTTCCGTAGCCGAGCGCCCGACTGTGTTTTCCTTTATTTACCCGTGTGTTTGTGTCCACGATTTAACCCTAAACCGCATCGATCCACACGCTGACCCCGTGACCCTATACGTACGTACCAATCGCAGCACGAGGGTGGCGAATTTGAAGTTTACGAAGCCGCCGAGGATTTTGACGACGATTCCGACTCGGATGGCGCCGACGACAGGTTCAAGAACGACCACGTGCCGTCGTCCATGATGCTCCCGGCTGAGCTGATGCACGTGGAGTCCGGCGAGGCGGTGGCGAAGCTGGCGAGGGGTAAGGATGAGGGGAGCCAAGGTGCCCGGGGGGCAGCTCGCAAGGCTAAAAAACCCGCCGCTAAAAAGAAGAAGTGAGATGATCCATTGCTAGCTAGTGATCGCGCTTATAACAAGACTAGAGCTCATCGCGCATCTCCTTTTTGCTATCCTCCTCCGGTAGATTGAACCAGTGATTCGCAGCCCACTTCACGCCGCCCGTCACCTCGCACGCCGCGTGTATGGCGCTCGGGTCCACCTCGCCGTCGGACCCGAAGTTATAGAACAGGATGGCGTCCCCCGCGACGGGCGCCGCTCTCACGCCAACCTCGCACGCCCTGCGCACGTCCCCGCCGCTGATCGTGTCCATGGATGCCAGCTCACCAGCACTCAACCCACCGTCGCCGTCGGGACCCAGCGGGAACACCGTCTCACCCCCGTTGCCGTCACCCGGCCCGTCCAGGTAATAGAGAAGAGTCGCGTACCTGCGAATAAACGCGGTGCTCTCGTGGTGCACCGAGAAGTACCCGCCGGCTTCGTACCGCAACACCTGCAGCCGCTCGGACCTGACGCTATCCGGCAGCACCATCAGCCTCATCGCGCGGCGCCGGATAGACTCCAGCACGCCAGTCTCGTCGGTATCGGCGACTAGCCACGCGGTGCTTGATTTCCGCGGGGGTGGCAAGTGCGATGAAGATGCGTTTTTGGAAGTCTTATTAGAACCTTCCATGGACACGACGTGGCTGTCGCGAAGCTCTGGGGTTGCGAGCTCGATGATTCGTTTGCGCTCGTCGGCTGTGAGGAAGTCGCGGACCCTGAACACGGGCGGGACCAGCGAGATTGTTTCCATGATGACTTCCGCCTCGTCACCCATCGGGACGTGGGTAATTTCGCCGAGCTCGGTGGCGTTCCAGCGCCACAGCCCGGTACTACCCATGGACGCCGTCTTCCCGCTGGCGAGCGTCTCGGCTGTTTTGAACCGTAGGTGCGCCTCCGCATCCTGGCCGAGCTTCTGTAGGATGTTCCCGAGCAGGTGGTAGCTCTTGGCGTGTTCCGGTCTGAGCTCGATGGCCTTGCGCCCGTGCGTCAGGGCTTCGTCGTGTTCCTCGAAGTCTTCCGATAGGATGAGCGCGAGGTTCACCCTCGCCTCGGGATGTTCGGGATCCGACTTGAGCGCCTCCCTGAAGTGCACCACCGCGGCTTGTGGCGCCCCGGCATCGTAGTGTATGGACCCCACGTTGCTGTGCAGGGCGGCGAGCGCCTGCGGGGAGAGCCTCGCGACGTCGTCGGGGTTCCTCAACAATTTATAATACTGAACCAACGCGTGCCTCGGGTCACCACCGCGATGGGTCTCGAGCGCGCGCTTGTACTTCGCCACGAGGGGGTCGAGGTACCCCGGCGGCTTGGGGTCTCGATCCTCCTGCGCCGCGACGCCGGTGAGGGCGATGCATAGGATGACAGCTAGGATCCCGGCTCGACACCGCGCCATCGGGACTGGTGAGATCCCGGCTCGGCACCTTGACTTGATTTTTATCGGAAAAGGGGAACTTACATTGCAACCACTCGCCTGACCCCTCGAGCACACAACCGCCTCGCGCTGAGCACGCGACGGCGGTCATGAACAGGCTCATGGATGAGATGAGGGCCGCGGGGATGACCCCCGGCCAAGGCCAAGGCCCATCGTCCGTTCCGGTGCGTCTCCACTTCGCGTCAGGAATGCGTTTATTTTTCACCGAGCCACAATGCCGACACGCCGCGCCCCATCACACCCGCGGACGACCCTCACCTTTCCCACCCTCGCATCGCAGCCGCAGGGTTTCTCGTTTAACGACGGCATGGGGCCAACTCCGGGCATGGGGGGACCGAATATGGGGAACATGGCCGGCGGCCGACCCCCGTCAGCGGGTCCCGGGGCGTGGGCCGAGACACCGGCGATGGGCCAGATGGGCGGAGATCCCCGGATGATGAACCCAGGCCCGGGGATGATGAACCCAAGCCCGGGGATGATGAACCCAGGCGCGGGGATGATGAACCCAGGCGCGGGCCCGGGCGGAATGCCGAGGATGTCAAGCGGACCACCCCCGTCCGCGTTCCCGCGGCCGCCGTCGTTCAGCACCCCGGCTTCCGGGGGGATGGGGGCGGGGGCGGGATTCGCGCCGCCGCCCACCGCGGGATCGATGCCGGGGGGTCCGCCTTCATTCACGGACAGGCCGGGACCCGGGCCCACCCCGGGCATGAACGCGGGCACGCCGAGCTACGACGTGGTCCACCTCAGCGCCAGGAACGCGAGGCTGGAGGAGAAGCTGAGCAAGGCGCTCGCCAAGAACAGGTCGATGGCCAAGTACTACGACCAGCTCCTGGCCAAGACACGGGACGCGCAGGAACGCGAGATCGAGGACTTGAAGAGCGATTTGATGCGACTGCAGGCTGAGTCCGCGGCGGCGCTGGGCGCGAGGGATTCGCTGCAAAGGGTCGCCGCGGAGAGGGACGCCGCCGTCGAGGAGATGAGCTCGCTCCGCGACAAGCTGTCGGCGATTCAGCGAAAGGGCGAAGGGCACGACGCGCAGAGCACCAAGGAACTCAACGATACAAGGCTGAAACTGGCGCAGAGGGACGGAGAAGTGGCGTCGCTCAAGGCGCAGCTATCAAGCGCCCAGACGATGGTATCCACCGCAAACCCAGCGCAAACGGGTGCGTCGTCAGTTGACCATTCAGGCGCCGTTCAGGCAGCCGGAAACACCACCCTCGCTCAGATGCAGCGGATGCTGGACGCCGCGCGGGAGGAACGTAACCACGAGCGGCGGCAGGCGGCGGCGCGTGACGGCGAGATGGCGCGGCAGCTCAACGACATCAAGGAGCAGGCGCTGGACCGCATTCGCGAATCGTCGGCGGCGGCGAAGGAGGTCGCCGCGCTGAAGGAACGCGTCCACGCCGCCGAGCACGAACGCGACAGGCTTCGCGATCGCATGGAGGAGATGGAGGGTGACGTGAGCGACCACAGGGAGCTTCGCAGGCGCATGCAGCAGGCGGAGGAGCGCGCCACCACGACGCAGAAGAAGGCTGACCGGTGCGAGCTCTCCGAGGCGAAGCTGAGGGCGGCTGAGGCCAACGCGCAGAACCTTCAGGAGGAACGGGCGCAGGCGCACAAACGTCTCCAGGAGATGACCGAGAAGCTGCTGCACGTCACGAACGAGAAAGACGTCTTAGTTCGTCACTCCGCGCACCAGGTGCACGTCGAAGCCGAGCTCGCCAACACCAGGCGGGAGCTCGAGCAAGCGAAGAGGTCCGGCCTCGCCGTTCGCACCGAGCGCAAGACACACGCCGTGGAGTGGAACGAAGCCGCCGATAACATGGGCCGCGTGCTGCGCCACCACATCTACTCGCACACCAGGTGGGAGAAGGACGCGAGCGACGAGGTGAGCGGCGCGCACGAGGCTCACGCGCACGGTCAACGATCCGCCGTCAGGCTCGTCGCCGCGGCCGAGGCGGAGGCTGCCTCGTTGGCGGGGGAAGCCGTCGAGGTTGTTCGGACCACGCGGCAGTTACTACGGGAACACGCGCGGGAGTGCGCCGAGGTCATCGCCGAGGTCACCAAGGTCCACGCGCAACGCGCGGATGAACGGATCGACGCGGCGCTGTCCATGCTGAGGGAAGCGGAGGTGCGGGCCGAACGCGCCGAGTCAGATGCGGAAAGGTCCGCGGCGGAGGCGAGGCGCGCCAAGGCTGCGGCGACGCGCGCGGGTGTCATACCGTCCGCCCTGCTTAACCCACACGAGCGTGACGGGCTCGAACGACTGGACGAGGACGAGGGTATGGTTAATGAGAGACCGCAGAGGGGGATGGTTCGTGAAGAAGACTTTGACGATGAGGCGGAGCGAGCCACGCGGCGACTCCGTGTGAGCCAGTTCCAGATGCTCGGTTTGGCGATGTGGCGACGGGCTACGTCGGATGCGAGGACGGAGGGTCACGAGATGCTCCACTCGCAGCTCGTGCTGGCGAGGCGGGAGGCGGCGGTGGCGTCGGCGCGGGCGGAGAACTGGGAACGCATCGCATACAACAAGGGCGCACACCTTCGATGGTCGCTCCTCGCGGCGGCGTTGTTGCGCAAACGGGAGAAGGAACGGCGCGGGGAGATGGACGACGTGGAGTTCGCGCTGACCCAGAAGACGCTCCAGTTGCAGGTGGCGGTGACGGAACGGGACGCGTCGAACGAGGCGGCGGGTCGGCTCGAGCGGGAGTGCGCTCACAACCGCGCGCTGCTCGAGGGTCTGCGACGGGAACACGACGGCGCGCTGAAGCAGCTGCAGAAGGAGCACGGGCTGCGGGTGGAGATAAGCGACATGGTCAAGCACGACTCAAAGCTCAACCCGCACAACGCGGACGTGGACCTGCCGGTGTCGCAGCTGCAGAAGACGCTGGAGGAACTTTCACTCCAGGCGGACCGGGCGGCTCAACTCGCAAAGGCGGCGAGCGCGTGGGGCGGCGACTCCGACGACGACGAAGACCTCAGCGACGAGAACGCGGACAAGGAGAACGGCGGGGACGTGGGACCTGGCGCGGCGAGGCGGCGCCTGGACCGGGACCTGGAGGCGTGCCACGACGCGCTCATCATCATGCGCGACGAGGATGAATCCGAGGCTCGAGCCCGACGAGCCGCCGAGCAGTCCATGGGCATCGTGCCGTACGACGAGAAGGGTGCGTTCGAAAAATCCGTCCGCGCCGTTCGGAAACACGCGCTGCAGGTCAAGGCGGAGCTCCTCGCCGCGCTCGTCGACGGCGCGGAGCACGCTCGGATGTGCGAGCGGCTGCGTGCGCAGTGCGACGTCCTCGAGAACCGGCTCGCGGATACCGGCGAACACCTCACCAGCGTCCGGGGCGCCACCGTCGCCCGGGCGTTCAAGGGTGCCGTCTCTCGCGCGAGAGACGCGCAGGTATCTCACGCGCGCGAGCGGGAGCTGAAGGCGGCGGCGGCCAAGTCCAAGTGGGGCGCGGCGGGCTTGAGGGCGGCGGCGGAGGCTAAGGACGCGTCTGTACGGAAAGTCAGAGCCGCCGGGGACATCAGGGAGGCTGCCCTTGGGGAGAGGTCCCGGGTGGACGCCGCCGCGCGAGACGCCGCGGAGTCGTCGATGCGCGGTGCGAAAGCCGCGGGTCGGTGGGCGGGAGCGAGCTCGAGGGCGCGCGGGGGAAGGGACGATTCAAGGGACGTTTCCGCGTCGCCCGCCGATCGAAGAATTGTTCGAATCGCCGACTCTGACTCGGATGACGACGACGGAGACTTTGGCGGGTACAAACCGGGTACAAACAATTCAGCGGCTTCGACGTTCGACGACCCGAACGACTTTAAGATCGCCGCGGACGGGTCCATCATCGCGCGGGGCGGCGGGAAAGGAACCGGGAAGGGGGCGAGGCCCGCGAGTGGTTCGTATTCATCGATGATCCGCGCGAGGAAGGCGGCGAGTCGCGCCGGCGCCTCGTCGCAGAAGCGCGCCGAGTCCGCGTGGAGCGGCGGTTTACGTTCTCCGAACACACGTGCGGATGATACGGATGGATCGCGTGGAGCGTGGGATTCCACCCCGATGTCTCCAAAGCCGGAGCCTAAGAAGCCCGCGGTGAGCCGCACCGGTCTGAGGGCGGCGAAGAAGAACGACTTGGCGAGGTCGGCTTACAGCGGGTCCGCCAAGTCCAGGCGGTGAAATACTCACTTGTACGACTGTCATATGATATGCACGCGCTAAGCTAAGATCTTGACTGTACGGGGCAGTGCGGGACACCTCGCTACGGTATCTCGCGGTTCTCGTCCACGGATTCGAGGCTTCCGTTGCTTCCCTGGCTGAGCCGCTCGAAGGAGGACCGTTGGCTGCCGCTGGTGGCGCTCCTGCTCTCGATGTTCGTCAACGCCGCCACCAACACGGTGATGTCGTCGATCACCTCGTCACTCCCCATCGCCTTCCAACGCTCGAACGCCTCCTTCGCCAGCGCGGTCGCGGCCTCCTCGGGGGAGTCGCACGCGGCTACGACGGCCACCGCCTCTTCGTTGGAGACGAACTCCCAGATGCCGTCGGTGGCTACGATGACGAACCTGTCGTGCTCGACGATCTCGTGCGTCCGAATCTCCGGCTCCGGGGTGACGCCGACCCTGTGCGCGATGGAATCTCCCAAACTTCTGGACATGGACAAACCTGGCACCCACAGGTTCTTCATCCACACCCGGAACGGCCCCTCCCCGAATTCACCCACGCCCGCCGAGTTGACGCCGCCGCGGAAGGAACCCTCGGCGTTCGGTGTGGCCATCAACCGCGCGACGCGTCCGTCCATGGCCTCGATCCTCCTCCTCTCCGCGGGTAGCTCCGGCTTGTGGTCGCATGTGAGCGCGAGCGCCTCTATCCTTCCCTTTTGCACCTCGCGGCCGAGCACCGCCCTCGAGTCGCCCACCCACGCGCACGTGATGAGGCGCCCGTAGATGTGCAGCGCCACGGCGGTGGTGCCGCTGTACTCCACGTCCAGCCCGTCCATGCTGTTCAGTTCCACGTCGACGCCGCGAAACGCCGCCTCGAGGGCCCGCCTGGGGTTCTCCATGAGCGTCGCGCGCGAGTGTTTGTCCGCGATGAGCCGGGCGGGAAGTCGCTCTTTCACGTACCGCGACACGAGGTGGCCGACCGGTCCGTGGCCGTCGAAGACCCCGAGGAATCCGCCCCTGGAGGAGGCGAACCCGTTCGGAAGGGCGCAGTACGCGTCCTGGTTCACGCACGGTTCGTTCGCATCGCCCTTCGCCGCCCCTATCACGCTCCTCCCGGAGATGGTCACGCAACCGACCGCGATGTCCAGCGGGGGCATGCCCTCGTTGTCGACCTCCCACATGAGCTTCTCCGTGCCGGGCTTTCGCGCGAGCTCCATCTCGATGATCCTCTCCTCCATGTCCCGCCTGGTCGCCGTCTTCAGGGGAGACGCGCCACCGGGCATGGAGCTCCTCGAATGCTCGAACGGGCGCTTCTTCAGCAGCACCGAAGGCTCCGCATCTGCGGTGGGGCAAAACAAAAAGGTCGGGGGGGGAGAATAAGAAAAAGGCCGCGGGAGGGTAGAACGCGACCTCGCGCGCGAGACGCATCGAGCGTAAACGATATCCAACGCCGCGCGGCGAACGGTCCACACGCGATGATTCGAATGGGACGAAAAAACGCGCGGAAAGGGCGACGAAAGACCGTCGATGACCGCGGTTCTACCCCGGTTCGAACCGCCGGCATCTAGAAGGAGCTCGGAGCGATCGGGGGACAACGGTGGTGGCGAGCCGGTCAGGAGCGCTCCCGCGGGCACAAGATGGACGGGCGACGTACCGTCAAGGGACGAGACCGATGCGGTGCCACTCCTGACCGACTGCTCCCGTGGCGTGGTCGCCGTGGAAGAGACCACGGGTGTCGACGACCCGCACCCCATGCGCGCAACCGACTGGGGTCGCGACGCCACTACGTCGGTTAACTCCTCTCTTCAAAAACCGAAAGGGCCAAAAAGGCTCAAGATCGAACCAGATCGAAGTTCGACCGTCAGTGAGATAATGTCCTTTGCAATTACGAAAAGACCAGAGTCAATGCCCCTTGACAGAATATTCCAAACTGGGCTACAGAATTCTTAACGCCTTTTTCAATCTGCCGGCATATATATTATGCGTTATCACGGTCCATTATCCCGCTAATTGCAATGTTTTTTTTTCCTGAAGACTGGGATCCATAGGGAAGCCAAAAATTTCCGCAAACATTAATCCTTCTGGAGATTTGCTTATGAACGTCAGAGACACGTCACGGCTCTTTTGCTAAAAATCGTGTTGGTTATTTTAAAAATCCTGACTGTTCTGTTGTCGTGATTGTTCCTCCTCACTCCAGTCTCTCGCCGCGTGCAACGCGCTCGTCGCCCGCGACTCCGCCCCCGCCAGCCGCTCCAGCCCGTCCCCGCGAGACCCGCGCGCCCCCCGCGGCGGCGGCGGCGTGCGCTCCGCCGGCAAACTTCCCTCCAAATCGGCGATCTCACCCATCACCTCCCTGTACCTCGCGTCCAATCCGCCGACGACCCTCGGACCCATTCCCCGATTGTACGAGGAGACCGCCGAGTGGGGGTTCAACCCGGCAGGTCCATCCACAGCACCGAACCCCGTCATGTCCGAGTCGCCCGAGTCCAACGGCGCACGCGCCACCGGGCTCACGACCGCCGCGTTGTGCTCAAACGACTCGTCAAAGTTCCAGTCCAGCTCCACGGGCGAGAGCGGCGGATGGACCGTGGGTGTGGTGTGGACGGTGGGTGGTGTGTCCGCGATGGTGACCGGCACCGGGTTTGGATCCGCCGGGTCGAACTCGTCGAAGGATGCCCTCAGCGCCGCCATCGCCGCGACGGACGCGATGCGCTCGTGGCCGTCCTCGGCGTTCTCCCCGCGTGTCACCTCGCCGGCATTGGCCTCGGTATCCACCGGCTGACCGTCCCTGTACACCGCTGTTCGGACCATCGCCGAGGCGGACCAACCGTCAAACGCAATCTGGCTCACAGAACTGCCGACGGCGACGGGTCTGTCGCCGCTCCTCTGCGCCGCCGCAAGCTTCTGCGCGCGCTCCTGGAGCCACTTTTTTCGAGTCGGGCATTGAGACCGCCACTCGGCTACGCACCGTTCCATCGTTCTGAACCTCGCGTGTCGACGCGCGGTGTGCGTTCTGGCGTGGCGTCGGACCCGCTCCCACGCGGCGGCCGCCCACGCGCGTACCGCCAGGCGCAACTTGCGCTCCCGGAGGACGCGGCGCATGTTATCCCCGAGGAGGGACTCGCGGCGTCGCATGTCCACGACGTACCGCCGCCACTCGCGCAGCACGTTGATGCGTTTCTTCATCACGCGGCGCACAAACAGAAACGCGATGGCCTGCTCGCGTTCCTTCTCGATGACGTCCCTCGCCGCGCCCACGCCCGCGCGGAGTGCACCGATCGGCGTGCCCATCCTCGTGCCGCGCCAGCCCCGAAATGCGCGGGCGGTGACGCGCGTGAGTGTCACCCTGCGGTGCGCCGCGAGCACCGCGTGTTCCGCTCGTTCAACCGCATTCGTCTCTTGCCGCTCCAAACGTTTCGTCTCGAGCACCAGATCCATCCACCCGCGATAGCACGCCGCCCTCAGCCGTTTCTCGTATTTCCGCTTCAAGCCGTCGGCGAATGAAGCGCGCGTCCAAGCCGCCCGGGAGTCCTCCGTTTCGCTGAGCCACGCGTAGAAACAGTCCACCAGGCACCGGCGACGCATCCGTTCAATCGCTCGACGCATCGCGACTTGCTGTCGCACGGATTCGCGATGTGAATCGGTCCACGATCGGAACGACGCGTACATCGTGTGCTGCGTCGCCGCTTTGACCACCTTAAGTGCGACGCGGCGGTTGCGCGATTGGCTCGACGCGGAGTCTTTCCAGCCGGCGAACGCGGCGAGTGTCTTCCGTTTCCACAGCCTTTGGGCGTGACGCGTCGTCGCGCTCTCCTTCCTGCGCATCTCGCCCGCGGCGTGTAGCCACCGACCGAACGCGCGGGTCGTCCTCCGTCGGGTCATCTTGCGGACGGCGCGGGCGGCGAGTCGGCGGTGTCTGGCGGAGCGCGCCGCGGACTCGGACCAGCCGTTGAACGCGGCGTTCAACACGCGGTGACGCATCTTCGCGACCGCCGCGCTCACCTTCCGTCGCTGGCGCGTGAGCGTGGCGACGCGGTCGGACCAGGTGTTGAAGGTGAGGGTGATACGCTTGTTGCGCATCGCGAGCAGGAACCGCTCGGCGCGCTGGACCTTCCGCGTCCACACCCTCTTCTCCGTTTCCTCTCGCTCGATGCTGGCCTTTTTGGCGTTGAGCATCTCGTTCCAGTTAAAGAAGAAATGCGCGAGCGTGTTGTTCTGGAGGCGGAGAATGCTCCGCGCCACCTTGACCTCACTCTCCCGGACCCACCGCGCCACCTCTCTCCATCGG
>ENA-UOXV01007887-UOXV01007887.1-marine-metagenome-genome-assembly--contig:-NODE-7887-length-10637-cov-6.914855_pt1 | contig 10637 bp, 9 predicted proteins | sample MGYA00238165_ERZ766961 | MGnify/ENA primary metagenome ERZ766961 (study PRJEB28924, sample SAMN03173240) | marine metagenome | biome: Marine; feature: Water; material: Subsurface seawater | place: North... | reverse complement strand
CGACATAATATCAAGCGCCGCAGACGTTTTGAAAAATGCCATCGTCTGCGCGCTAAGCTCGCTGCTGGAATAAAGCAGTTTCCCCGCCACATCCGTCACGGCGACATATTCGATTTCCGGATAGGTTTTACCGATCTCACTCAGATACGGCCCGACGCCGTTCAATTCAGCAAACGGAATGCCGAGACCGACCGCCCGCTCGACGTCGCCGACCGCACTAAGTCCGATGACATAGGCTTTCTTGTTCAATTCAGGGGTCAGCGAGCTTTCGAACAAAGTCAGCGACTGCCACGACAGAAACAGCGACGACGCGACCAACACAATGGTGATCAGCGCAAACAGGCGCCGCCTGACCATGGGCGTCAAACGGCTCTCAGCAACGAACGCGGGAACGTTTTCGTTAGCCATCTTCGCCGCCTACGCTTTCGTACTATCGCTGGTCGCAGCCGAGACTTCGATCTGGGTCATCGCCTCGTCCATCGTCCGGGTCACAGACCCCAGTTTCGTCTTGAAGTCTTCTACCTCCTGATCCTCGATCACATCACCATCCGTCCCACCGGATTCCCTGACCTTCGCGAGAGCAGCCTGCATCGCAGAATACGTGTGCCTGAGTTCGCGGAACCCGAACGAAATTCCAACCAGGGCAACAAGACCGGAAACCCCCAGCAGGACCGCGGTGATAAAGACCAGGTTTTGGAGAATTCCCCCGACCAGCGCGTGATAATTTGCCCGGTCATAGCGGAGGACTACGCCACCGATTGACCTGTCGAAACTGTTATACAATGTGATACCCGCAACGAACTGTTCGTCCGTATGGGCTACCCATTCGGTCGCGTCCTTCTTCTTCAAAGGCTCGAGCAGGCTGACGACACTATTTTCCATCCGGCTGTCGGGAGCGGTGCCACCCGTCGAAAACAGCACTTTTCCGGTATTGTCGAACACCAGAATTTCCCGGATGGCTGGATCCGATTCCTTGGCGCGCATCAGCATGGCATCTGCGAATTGCAGTTCTTCCAGTGCAAGACCCAGGTTTGTTGCCCGGGACAACGAAAATTCCAAATTCTTGTTGATAACCGCCAGCCGGGACGTAGTCACTTCGGTCAGGATGTTGCCATACTTGAAGTAATTCATGGTCAACAGAAGGCCTAAAACCATAGCAAGAATGCAGGTCGTGTAGACCGTCATTTTAGTCGTGATATTCATGTAAATATCTTTACCCCGGACACACTCAAAATCCGACCGATGTGGTCGGAACGCAAAACTCGTTCGCCGCCGCTGGCAAGTCTGTGCATGCCAGCCCCTAACCCAGGGTCGTCACCTGTTCGATCTACATACCCTAGCAGCAAACCGACGAATTGAAAATCCGGCAATTAGATACAACACCTCAGATGAACGCCCGATGAATAGAGATGACCAAGCTGATTGACGGCAACGCATAGCGGAGACAAAGTCCCACGATGTTATCGATCTGCCGTGGATGCCAGACAGAGTTCCATCACGCCACTATGCCTGCCGCATCCGTGTGCCCGGCCTGCGGCAGCGCCGCCCTGATTTCTCATGCCGAACTGCCCAGTCTCACGATTGCGCATCTGGACTGCGATTCCTTCTACGCAAGTGTCGAAAAACGAGACAATCCCGAACTCATGGATAAACCGGTGCTGGTCGGAGGCCAGAAGCGTGGCGTTGTCATGGCGGCCTGCTATGTCGCACGGGAATTCGGGGTGCACTCGGCAATGCCGATGTTCAAGGCGCTCCGCGCCTGCCCCGACGCCGTTGTCGTCAAGCCGGATATGGCGAAATACGGTCGCATTGGCCGCGACATTCGCGAAATGATGCGAACCGTTACCCCGCTTGTAGAGCCGATCTCCATAGACGAGGCATTCCTCGACATGACCGGGACCGAACGCCTGCATGGCGGCAGCCCGGCACGTACCCTGGCCGGTCTGGTCGAAGAAATAGAAAAACGCCACGGCATTACCGTGTCTATCGGACTGAGCCACAACAAGTTCCTGGCCAAATTGTCGTCAGGACTGAACAAACCGCATGGATTTACGGTAATTGGTCGCGCCGAAACCGTTACATTCCTCGCCGGTCAGCCGGTTTCGCGAATCTGGGGCGTGGGAAAGGTATTACAGCGCAAACTCGAACGCGACGGGATCACGATGATCGGACAGCTTCAGCAAATGAGCCCGGAAGATCTGACGCATCGCTATGGCGAGATCGGCAGCCGTATTGCCCGACTGGCGCAGGGCAGTGACACCCGCAAGGTCGTGCCGGGTTCAAGCCGGAAAAGCCTGTCGAGCGAGACGACCTTCGCCGACGATATCTCCGACCCGGAACGCCTGAGCCGGATTCTGTGGCGCCAGGCAGAAAAAGTTTCCGCCGGGGTAAAGAAAGAGAATATTGGTGGGCGGACCGTAACATTGAAGCTCAAAACTGCACGGTTCGCGATCCGAACCCGGTCACGCACGCTGCCGCACCCGACACAGCTTGCCGACGCGATTTATGCCGCCGCCGCCCCAATGCTTTCGAAAGAAACTGACGGCACGGCGTTCAGGCTGTTGGGTATTGGACTGTCGGAGTTCGCACCACAGGAAGACTGTGATCCGATTGATCTTGCCGATCCCGATTCACAACGCAGGAAAAAGGCCGAGGGCGCACTCGACGACCTGCGTGCGCGGTTTGGCAGCGACGTGATAGGCAAGGGCCGGAGACTCGAAACCTAAGTCCTCAGTAAGCGGCCGCAAAACCAGCGTCGATCTGGGTAAGCTGAGCGAGCAGGTACTCGATATTGTCGTCACCCATCGCCGCATCCGGATCGTCGAAATTGGTGATAATCCGTTCTATCATCCGGCGACGGAATCTATCCTGGTCATCCTTGCCGCCATCGTAATCGGTATCTTCGGCCACATCGATCGCGGCCTCGAATGCCGGCTGCAACAGTTTCGGCAGCTCCGCCTTGTCGAGGAGAGACACAATCTGCTGCCGGTCTCGGCCATGGATAAGTTCACGTGCACTCGACAGCGGTGTTCTCGCACGCACGGCAACACTTCCCTCGAAGAAGTCCATGTCCCCCATGCAAAGGGCGCGTAGCATGATTGTCGGGGTCAAACGATTGTTCTGGTAGAGGTGAATAATCAGACGGCGGGAATCCTCTGCGTGGTTTTTCCCGTCCAGAAGACCCAACGTCGCTTTTTCGCGTGACTGAAGAATCAGGTCACTGACGCTGTCCGCAGGCAATTCATGTCGCGCGACAAGGTCCTGCAGCAGCTTGTCGGATACCATGTTGACCAGGCGTTCGGAGACCTCCATCGGCAATGCCGAACGGCCGACCATTGAAGACTTTACGAAATCGCTATCGGCGAAATCATCGAGCACGCGCTGCATTGAGCCCGTCGATATCTCGGCGCCGTCATTCGCAACCAGCGTGCCAACGACCGCTTCATTTTTGGTGTCGATCAGGGCATCGGAAACATTCGGCGACACGCTCGGCCGCGACGCAATCGCTTTCTGTTTGTCCTCGCCCTGGCTTTGCACGATCTCGATCAGGTCTTCATCGGTGAGAACTGTCGAGAATGTAAGCATCGGGGTCGCCACGGAGCCAACGTCGTCAGCAAGTGTTCGCGCAATTTCATGCGGCAGGAAAGGACATTCCTTCAGGTTTGCCGCAAGGGCCGCGCGCACGCGTTCCTCAGCATCCCGGCACATCAGAGAAAAGATTTCCTCCGCTAGCTTCTTTTCCTGCTCGCCGAAATCCGCTGCGGCGTCGTAATGCGTCGCAATTTTCGCTGCTGCATCCACCCGTGACTCAACGGAGGGATCACTGAGAAGACGCTCAACGTCGGATTTAGTAAGTTTGCTTGCCATATCGCTCTGATCCTTCATGCGGGGAACACGAACGGTTTGGAGGTCCCGCCAAGGCCTAATTCTGAGGCAAACTCGTTAATGGCTGCTTAAGCAGCGAGACCCGATAATACCGTTGCCTGACAAATACCGCACACCATCGTGAATTGACGGGCGAGTGGCAGCACGCAAGGCTGCGTCATTGTGTAACTTGACCCCAAGATAGGCCTGACGCTAGTTCAGAGGCAGCTACATCGTGTTTCAGATCGGATAGGAAGTTATGAAAAAGACATTATCACTGACAGCGACAATCGCTATTTTAGCTGTTTCTTCAATTGGTTACGCAAATGCAGGTGATGTCGCAAAAGGCAAAAAAGTCTTCAATAAATGCAAGGCCTGTCACACGCTAATCGCCGGAAAACACCGGATCGGACCGAGCCTGGCAGGTGTTTTCGGCCGTACGGCGGGTTCGGCCAAGAAATACAAATTCTCCAAGGCCATGAAGAAAGCCGGTGCCGGCGGACTGGTCTGGGACGAAAAAACAATGGCGGCATACCTGATGAAACCACGGAAATACATCAAAGGTACCAAGATGACCTTTGCCGGGCTCAAAAAACCGGTTCAGATCGAAAACCTGATGGCGTTCCTGAAAGAAGCAACCAAGTAGGCACTCAGTTCTTCGCTGCGAGAGCAGCCTGAATCGCGGCCATCTGGTCGTCTATTGATATATCGAGCGCCGCCGTGATCTCCAGTTCGCGATCTTCAAAGGCGTTCTGATCAGGCTTTGCACCCGCCCACTCCTTCACCCGCGCGTCGCGGGCGCGAATAAGCGCCACGGCTTGCGGGTGAAACAATTGGAGCATGGCTGAAATCCAACGATTAACCGGCCAGGATGGGCGCGCGTGATCAATATCGAACCGGTCGATGAGCGCACAGACATCATCCGCCCGGTACCATGTCTCGCCGGTCACCCAGCGATTGGTCGAAAACAGGCAGATCGGCAGACCCTGCGGGTCCATCGACACCGCAATCAGATGCGTCAGGTCTTCATTTTTCTCAGCCGGTTTTTCGTAATCCGGCAATGCGGCGGGCCGGATAGTGTCGGGGATTCCGTTTGCCCGCATGAACGTGTGAAAATGGCCATGCTCGCCACCGCGTAGCTCCTGCGGGTGGGCATGGTAATAGAACTGAGCGTGGGTCTCATGGTCATATACATCGCCGTCAGGGTAATGATCCCACTCATAGAAGCCCTCTGCCCCACTCAGCAGTTCGCCGACGATATTGTCGCCCATTTTTGCCAACACACGGATACAGTCGATCGCCTCTAGCCCTGCCGCATGCATTGATTCAAGGCGCGATTTCGGGAGCTTGTCGAAATCGACTGCTATGTCCTGATAACTATGGGGGTCACGCGCCACTTTTCACTCCATCTTTCTGCACCCGCCCAAGATAAGCCCTGAGAGGAGAAGTGCGACCCCGAACAGATAAATTCACCGTGAGGTGCCGGCGAGGCTATCGGTCACCAGCCGAAACCCAATCAGGATGTGCTTCAGCCCCTCCGAGCGGCTATGCCGCGCAGCAGCACGGCAGACGCCGCATCCCTTGTCATCCCAGGAGCCACCTTTGACAACGGCCTGCCCTCTGTTGCCGGCCAGGGTCTCTGTCCACTCGAAGACCTGGCCCGCCATGTCGAGCACGCCGAACGCGCTCGCACCGGCGGGATACCTGCCGACCGGCAGGGTGTCGAACGGGCCGCCATCATGGCTATTCAGAAGGCCCGGATCGAATTCATTCCCCCACGGGAACCGGTGCCCATCCGGTCCCCGAGCCGCCTTTTCCCATTGATCCTCTGTTGGCAGACGCCAGCGTCTGCCGGTCCGGCGCGACAGCCACCCCGCATAGGCCTGCGCATCTGCCCTGGACACCAGCACGACGGGGTGTTTCTGGCGTCCATCGGGAACGCTCCGGCCGGACCACGCATGTCGGCGTGTACGCGACCAGGGATAGATCAGGCCATAGGATTTCCAGGTCGCCTGGTCGACATCCGGCACCCGGTGGCCCGTCGCTGCAACGAATGCGCCATACTGCGCGTTCGTGATTGGTGTCACGGTGATACGATATCCAGGAAGATGGCGCTGCTCTCGCGGAAACTCTCCCGCATACCAACGCCCTTCGCGGGTGACGGAATGACCATAGGCCTGCTCGTCGAGCCTGTATCCGTATTCGCGCCCGGCAGGAGTGGAACCGCGAATATAGGAGCCCGCCGGTATCATCTTCGTTGCAGGCTCAATGTCCGGCGCTGCAATCGGAGCTTCAGCCGCGACCGACAGTCCTGCCGCGACCGGTATAAATGCCAGGACGGCCAAAGTGGATAAGCGACGTAAATTCATGCCCATAGCCTGACACAGGAGAGGCTCAACGGCAGATCATATTCCGGTGACCGGTTTCAGCGCACCACCAGCACGGATTTATTGGAATGGCGCACGACCCGCGCCGCGTTCGGGCCCAGCAGATAATCCTGAAGCTCGGGCCGGTGCGACCCCATAATGATCAGGTCAGCACCGATATCTTCGGCAGTGTCGATGATGGTTTTATAAATCGAGCCGTCGGCAATAATGTGCTGGACCTTGATCGTATCGGGCACCCGATCAGCGACGAACTTGTGCAATACCTCGTTGGCATTCGCCATCATCTGGTCTTCATGGCCGGACGGGAAAAACTGGGCCACCATGGGCGAGCCGAAATCCGGCATCACCGTCATCACATGAAGGGTCGCGCCGAACGCGCCGCAATACTCGATTGCCGTCGGCAACGCCTTTACCCAGGAACTTTCATTGCCCAGATCAACAGGAAGGAGAATGTGTTGGTACATGTCCGGTGCTCCTATACAGCAGCAGATTGAGTGTTTTTTGCCGGAACCCGGCGACGCTGAAGTCCCCAGACGACAATCAGAAAGAGCAGTGCCGGGATGTAGAAAAGCTGTTTCGGCATCCTTTCCTGCGGCACTTCAGCGGACAGGATCTCCATGTCGAACTCGAGCTTCGCGATAACCGCCGCCGTCGGCTTGCCCTTTGCATCAGCCTGAACGACATCGTCGATAATCGTCTTCCCATCCTTCTGAATGATCTTGATACCGGCGGCCTCCAGTCGCGCCGCTCCCGTTCCCTTTGGTCCGAGCGGCAGGACGACGGTCGTCTCGACATCGTCCCCGCCAGCGTTCTGGCCGCTGACAAAGATACGTATCTCGACATTGTCGGGCTGCACACCGGCAACCTGTTCCAGGTTTTTGGGATCGGCGGATGCAAACGGCGCCTGCACCTGATCAAGCCAGAATCCCGGACGGAACAGCGTAAACGCAATCAGGATCAGTGCGACGGATTCCCACATCTTGCTTCGGGCAATGAAGAAGCCCTGGGTCCCGGCCGCAAATATCAGCATGCCGATCGTCGCCACGATAAAGACGGCGATTCCATCCACCACGCCTACATTGATCAGCAACAGGTCCGTATTGAAGATAAACAGGAAGGGCAGCATCACGGTACGCAGCGAATAGAAAAACGCCGTAAAGCCGGTTTTTATAGGATCTCCGCCCGACACGGCCGCCGCCGCAAACGACGCTAGTCCCACCGGAGGTGTTACGTCCGCCATGATACCGAAATAGAACACGAACATGTGGACCGCGATCAGCGGCACGATCAATCCGTTTGCCGCACCAAGCTCGACAACGACACCGGCCATGAGCGACGACACGACGATATAGTTCGCCGTCGTCGGCAGACCCATCCCGAGGATGAGGCTGATAATGGCAACCAGGATCAGCATGATGATCAGATTTCCGCCGGACAGTATTTCGACGAATTCGGTCATGACCTGGCCGATGCCCGTGAGCGTCACCGTACCAACGATGATACCGGCGGCGGCGGTCGCGACACCGATACCGATCATATTGCGCGCGCCGGCAATCATCCCGTCGAGCATGTCGGCCCAGCCGAGCCTGAACGCCGCGGCGGCATCCCCGGTTTTACGGAACATCGCCTTGAGCGGACGCTGGGTGATCAGGATAATCAGCATCAGCGCGCTGGCCCAGAACGCGGACAGACCGGGCGATTTACGCTCGATCATCAGGAACCAGACAAGCACGACGATGGGAAGAATATAATGCAGGCCTGTCCGGAACGTCGGGCCGAATTCCGGCAACGACACCAGCTCGGCATTCGGGTCGTCCATTTCCAGGTCTTCAGACCTTGCGGCAAAAGCGATCAGCGCGATGTAGATGACAAAGACCACGAGCGCCAGAATCCAGCCGACAAAGTCACCGGTGACCATTTTGATCCCCTGAATGCCGTAATAGACCACGCCACACAGGATAAGGATGCTCAACATCGGTATCAGCGCGCCCGCAATGCGCGCCATTGCCGCTTTCTGAATACCCGGCTTGGGCAGGCCTTCCATCTCGTTTTTCAGCGCTTCAAGATGCACGATGTAGAGCAGTGCGATATAGGAAATCACCGCTGGCAGAAATGCGTGTGTGATGACCTCGAGATACGAAATCCCCACATACTCAACCATCAGGAACGCGGCAGCACCCATCACCGGCGGCATAATCTGGCCGTTCACCGATGAAGCAACCTCGACCGACCCGGCCTGTTCCGGCGTGAAGCCGACGCGTTTCATCAGCGGAATCGTGAATGTCCCGGTCGTCACCACGTTGGCGATCGACGAGCCCGAAATCAGGCCGGTCATGGCAGAAGCAAGAACAGCCGCCTTCGCCGGGCCACCGCGCAGGTGACCGAGCAGCGAGAAGGCCACCTTGATAAAGTAATTGCCGGCGCCGGCTTTATCGAGCAGAGAGCCGAACAGGACAAACAGGAATACGAAGCTGGTCGAAACGCCAAGCGCGATACCGTAAACGCCCTCGGTCGTCAGCCATTGATGCCCCATCGCCTTCGCAAAGGAGGCGCCCTTCCAGCGGATCGCGTCGGGAATAACCGTACTGTCACCGAAGAACACATAGCCGAGGAACACCAGCGCCACGATCATAAGTGGCGGGCCGAGGGCCCGGCGCGTCGCTTCAAGGAGAGCGACCATGCCGATACCGGCGATCCACAAATCCATCTCGATCGGGGCGCCCGGCCGGTCAGAAAGCTCCCCATAGAACAGGAACAGATATCCGGCGGCATAGGCACCGACTATGGCGAACACCCAGTCCTGCAGCGGCACACGGTCTCGTGGGGAACGCTTGAGGGCAGGATACGCCATGAAGGCGAGGAAGATCGCAAAAGCGAGATGGATCGACCGGGTCTCGGTATTGTTCAGTACCGGGATGATATCGGTGACCATGAATGGCAGGGGTGACGCTATCCAAAGCTGAAACACTGACCAGGCCAGCGCGATACCGGCCAGCAGCTTGGCAACACCACCGCCCGGATTACGCGCGCCAGTGTCACTGGATGCAACGAGATCCTGAAGTTCGTCGTCGCTTAGTGGCGCGCCGGAAGTTTGTTGATCAGCCATGATTCACCCCCGTGAATATTATTGTTTGCTTGTTTCCACGAGCGGTCTTCGCCGCCTTCGGAAAAAAGGGGAGGCCATTCGGCCTCCCCTGTCTTAACGGATGGACTTACATCCAGCCTTTTTCTTTGTAGTACTTCGCAGCACCTGCATGTAGCGGCGCTGAAAGACCGTCTTTGATCATCTCCGCTTCCTTCAGGTTGCGGAACGCAGGATGCAGTTTTTTGAACCGGTCAAAGTTCTCGAACACAGCCTTGACGACTTCGTAGACAACGCGCTCCGGCACCTTGGTCGAGCTGACAAAGGTTGCACCGACACCGAATGTCTTGGTGTCATTCGGTGTGCCGTTATACATACCGCCCGGAATGGTCGCCGTGCGGTAGAACGAGTTCTTCTTCACAAGGCTGTCCACGGCAGGACCGGTCACGTTGACCAGGACTGACTCACACGACGTGGTTGCTTCCTTGATCGAGCCTGACGGATGGCCGACAGTAAAGATCATCGCGTCGATCTTGTTATCGCACAGCGCCTGGCTCTGCTCGGCGGATTTCAGCTCGGAGGCGAGCTTGAACGCGCTCTTGTTCCAGCCCATTTCGCCCATAAGAACTTCCATCGTGCCGCGCTGACCGGAACCGGGGTTACCGATATTGACGCGTTTGCCCTTCAGGTCACTGAAGCTTTTGATGCCGGCATCCGCGCGCGCGACGACGGTGAACGGCTCCGGATGAACCGAGAACACGGCGCGCAGGTCTTTGTATGCGCCGGCATCCTTGAACTTCGATGTACCGTTATAGGCATGGTATTGCCAGTCCGACTGAGCGACGCCGAAATCGAGTTCGCCCGCCTTGATCGTATTGATGTTGTAGACCGAACCACCCGTCGATTCGACCGAGCAACGGATCTTGTGCTCTTTACGGTTACGGTTCACCAGGCGGCAGATCGCGCCGCCGGTCGGATAATAAACGCCGGTGACGCCACCGGTGCCGATCGAAATGAAGGATTGCTGCGCGACGGCTGTGCCGCTGGTCGCAACCCCGAATGCGCCTGCGGCGAGCATCGCCGCGGACAGACTGAGAACGATTTTTTTCATGATAAAGAAGTCTCCCTTTTCGTGTTCCGGTTTCCCGGTCGGACAGCGACAGCATCCGTTCATCGAATACTGTCCGAATGCTGAGAAAAGCGTAATCGCGTAAAATATAGTCCGCGATCACGATCGCTATTACAAACAATGCATGTCGCAACCGCCGGCGTCAACGACTCCGGAACGCCCCGAAACAGACTGA
>ENA-UOXV01007877-UOXV01007877.1-marine-metagenome-genome-assembly--contig:-NODE-7877-length-10649-cov-5.876156_pt1 | contig 10649 bp, 10 predicted proteins | sample MGYA00238165_ERZ766961 | MGnify/ENA primary metagenome ERZ766961 (study PRJEB28924, sample SAMN03173240) | marine metagenome | biome: Marine; feature: Water; material: Subsurface seawater | place: North... | reverse complement strand
AAGCCAACGCGTCCTCGAAGAGCCTCCGCTCGACCGCCTCCGACTGCACCTCGAGGTTGCCCAACCGCTCCGCGCCCGCGCCCGCCGCGCCCGCCGCGCCCGCCGCGCCCCACCCGCCGCTGGCGCGCCGCACGAGGTCTGCCTGTACGCCGAGAACCCCTGGCGGCGGGGCGGCGGATAGCGCGGCGGGGCGCGCGCCCTCGGCCGGGGCAAGCGCGCGTTCCGGGGAGCGGGCGCGCGGGGCGCTGCTGGGCGAGGAGCGCGCGGGCTCGACGGGCTCGCTCCCGTCCGCGATGCCGAGGAAGCGCTGCGCGATGGCGCGCTCGGGCGGGATCAGCATCGAGAGGCCCAGGCGGCGCTCCGCCTCGCTCATCTCGAGCATGATCGCTGCGCGCGCGGCCGGGACGATCCCCAGGAAGCACCGCCACTTGAGGGCCGGGTCCATCCTCGTGAGCGCCGCGGCGGCGTCCACGGGGCGCATGGCCTGCATGCGCTCCACCTCGGCCTGCACGCCCCCCCACGCGCCGTTCGGCGGCGCGCGCCTTGAGTCGGGAGAAAGGAGCGCGTCAGAGCGAGCGATTGGGTGGCTGCTTTCCACTTCCACGCCGCGCGTAGAGTTGGGCGCGCCGCCTCCTGCCGCCTGCATACCACGCCGCGCCACGCTGGGCGTTACAGAGTGCCCCGCACTTGCCGCCGCAAACAGCTCCAGCAGCGCCATCCCGGCGGCAGGACCGAACCCGGTGCTATCACCGAATATTGCGGTGACGGAGGGGCAGGGGAGGGGGTACGCACCGTGATTTCCTGCAGCAGCCTCTTGTTCTCCTGAAGCATCGCGTCGGGGGACCCGTCGCTGCCGGCCGCCGAGGTCATAGAGGCAAGGCGGCCATCGGGACTACCGACATCGCCGAGGACCCCGCTTCTCGAGTGCAGCGATCGATTCTCCACGGAACCGCCCGCGGTTGCCGCCATTGCAGTCTCTGCCGGCGGGCAGGCGACAGGCCCCGCGCGATCCGCGATTGCAGCTGTCTAACGAGTCCTCCTGAGGCTGAGAAAACGGCTCCAAGGAGCGTCAGAAAACCCTTGGAGCCGTTGGGGCCCTCTGCGGGTTCATAACCTGGCGCCACTTTACCACAGTACCACTCCACATACGGCGGCAGACACCGCTGAAGCGCCATGATATCGGGACGATATCATCTGCTGCCGCGGGAGCGTTGCGTTTTCAGTCCGATGACCAGTGCTCTGTCCAATTGCGCTCCTCAATGGACACGCCGCCTGACCGCGCGCGGCGGGACACCCTGCCTAATCGGGCAATACCGCACGTACGATTCAACATTTCAACACCCGTACTCTTTAATAACTGGAAGGTACTGCAAATACATTTTAGAGTTTTAGAGTTTTCGCGATCCGCCCGCTGCGCCGGAGAGAGGGACTAGAGACGAGACTTAAAAGGAGCCCGGGGGGCTGCCTTGCTTTCCTAATCTCCACTATGCGCACCTCCGTCTGGGCAGCGGCGGCGTTCGCCGGCGTGGCGGGCGTCTCGGCGTTCGCTCCAACCCCGGCAGCGCTGTCCCACCTGTCGCGGCCCGCTATCTCGGCTTCGGCCCCGGCCCTGCGCCCGGCTCGCGTTGCTGCTGGTGAGGATCCCATCGCAACGCCCAGCGGTTCCTTGTTGCGCCTCGTGTTGCACCTGTCGCGGGGCGTCTGGGAGGCGTGCGGCGGCGCTTCTGATCCGTAGTTTTGCCAGGCAAGAGCGCAATCCGCATGTCCTCCCCCGCGATCGAGGACGCGCAGCTCATGCGCGAGCGCTGGTTCACTTCTTGGTGACGACCCGCCGACCCAGTCTCCGGATCCCGCCGGGCTCAAACATTTCCCACCGCGCCGCCCCCCGCGAAGATCCACACTGCATTTCAAGTGCTTGCAGCTAGAGTTTCCCGCAGTTCACATAGCAGCGGCGTGGGGAACCCGTTGGGGTCCTGGACGGCGACTTGCGGACAGGGAACGCGCACCAAGCTGTTGCTGACCGCTCCGAGTTGCTGGTGCGCAGGGACGCGACCAAGGCCGCTCTCAAGGAGCGCTTCGGCATGTCGGACGAGGAGGTTGAGGACCCTCGCGCAGAGATATTAAGCTCGTGCCGGGCTGAAGGATTAGAGTGTCATGTTCTCGGGCTCTCAAAGGAGTTGGCTTCCTGCCTCAGTTCTGCCCTCTCATCCGCTCATCCTCCCACGTTTCCAGGTCGCCAAGTATGAGAAGATCGAGAAGGAGGACCTCATGTCCTCGTACGCCATGATGCAGCTTTCCCGCCAGTTCGAGACCGCGTGCAACCAGCAGTACATGCAGGGCAACATCCGTGGCTTCATGCATCTTGACAACGGCCAGGAGACGATCCCGGCCATCGTCGCGGACTCGATCAAGAAGGGCGACATGAAGTACTCCTACTACCGCGAGCACACCCACGCTCTCGCCTCCGGTGCGCGCCAGCCCCGGCCTGAGCCACAGCGAGCGCGCTTTAGGAGCGGCCGAGGGGCGCGCGGCCGGCGGAGAGGGCAGGGCCTGACCGGCGGGTCACGCGACAGGTGTCGAGCCTGGCCCGATCATGGCCGAGCTCTTCGGCAAGGTTGGCGGTACGTGCAAGGGCGCTGGCGGCTCCATGCACATCTTCGACAAGGAGACCAACTTCCAGGGCGGCTGGGCGCTCGTGTCGGAGCAGCTCCCGTACGCGGCCGGCGCGGCGCGCTCCATCCTGCTCGACCGCCAGCGCGACCCGGAGGCGTTCAAGGGCGACGACCGCATCTCGGTCGTCTTCATCGGCGAGGGCGGCGCGCAGAACGGCCGCATGGCGGAGACGCTGAACGCGGCGGCAAAGGAGAACCTCCCGCTGCTTTTCATCGTGATCGACAACGGCCGCGCTATCAACACGTTCACGGGCGACGTCGCGCAGAACCAGGATGTGTTCATGCAGGGCCAGCACTATGGCGTGCCGGGCCTCAAGGTGGACGGCCAGGACCTCGTCGGGTGCCTCCAGGCCGCCCGCGCGGTGACCGACCACGTGCGCAACAAGGGCCCCGCGATCCTGCAGGTGCACACCTTCCGCTTCAACGGGCACTCGCCGGCGGACCCCGAGCACGAGCGCGGGCGCAAGTTCGAGAAGAAGTGGGCTCGCGCCGAGGCGGACCCGCTCCCGATCTTTGAGCAGTACCTCGCGGAGAACGGCATTGCGACCGAGGACGAAATCGCGGCGGTGAAGAAGACGGCGACGGCCATGTGCAAGGACTCTGTGAAGTTTGCGACGGACTCGCCCGCGCCGCACGCAGGGCTCGCCAAGGAGCTCGAGTTCCCCGACGCGCCGGACACCGACTACAACACGCGCCCGGCGCACCCCGAGGCGGACGAGATCAACAAGCGCACCATCACCCCGGAGGCGATGGCGACCGTGGAGGCGCACATCGCGTCGCTCAAGGCCAAGTCGGACGAGGGCGCCATCACCATTGGCGACGCCGTCAACCTCGCGATCCTCGAGGAGATGCTGCGCGACCCGACGACGACGTGCCACGCGGAGGACCTCCAGGCGGGCTCGTCGTACGACATCCCGAAGCTGACGCAGCAGACGTTCGGCAAGATGCGCGCGGCGGACGAGATCATCGACGAGGGGCATTTCATCGGCAAGGCGCTCGGCGAGGGCATGAACGGTTATCGCCCGATCATCGAGCTCATGAACGCCAACTTCGGCATCTACGGCATCGCCGAGATCTCGTCGGCCGGCAACACCTACGCCACCACGGGCGGCGAGTTCCAGATGCCCATGACCATCATCGGCGCCGGTGGCACCGCGCCGGCCCAGTCGCTCGGCGCGGAGCACTCGCAGCCGTTCCACGCCTACATCATGGGCATCCCCGGCCTCAAGGTCTGCACGGCCGCGTCGCCGGAGGCAGCGTACGGCCTCGCCAAGTCGATGATCCGCGACAACGGCCCGGGCATCCTCTTCCTTCCGGTCAAGATGATGAAGGACGTCAAGGGCAAGCTCAACCTGGGGAAGTGCGACCCGCTGAACAAGGCCAAGGTGCTGCACGAGGCGTCGGCGGAGGCTGTGAAGGAGGGCACCGCCGTGACGGTGCTCACCTACCTCCACGGCGTCAAGGAGTCGCAGAACGCGATCGCGGAGATCCAGGCGGAGGGCATGGACATCGACCTCATCGAGCTGCGCTCGCTCAAGCCGCTCGACATGGACACCATCCAGAAGTCGCTGGAGCGCACGCGTGGCAAGATCGCCATCCTCGACGAGTCGACCTACTCGGGCGGCGTTGGCGCCACCATCTCCGCGGCCATCTCGGAGAACCTCTTTGACATGCTTGACGCGCCGGTGAAGCGCCTCTGCATGGACGACGCGCCGGTGCCCTACTCGCTCGCCATGGAGAAGGCGGTTGTGAAGCGGGCGGAGGACCTTGTGCGCGGCGTCGCCGACCTCGTCAACGGCCAGTACTAAACTGGTCAACGGCCAGGACTAGGCGAAACTGGTCAACGGCGAGCACGCCGTGCGGCCTGGGGCCCGTGCGAGCGAGGGCGCGCGGCCCCGATCCTCGCTGCCCTGCCACGTACGGCGGGGCGGCAATGTGAGAGGTTTGACTGTCAGTAAATGCACCGATTTGCGGGACCGAGGTGTGAAGTGCGGGCGCGCGGAGCGCTCTAATCGGTTGCGTCGTACAGGCGGCACAGCTGCATGACGTTGCTTTACTGCTCGCGTGACTTGCGCCGTGTACCGGAAGGAGGCGCGTTGCCGCGCCCTGGTCGAGCGCACGCCGCTCTCACACAGTGTGCTCCACCGGAGCGCGCGCAGAGAGCGCCTCTGCGGGCGCAGGCCGCTTAGGCCGCCACGTTGGCCGTGGCCTCGCCGATCTCCTTGTCGAGGTCCCAGACGCCGTGCCCCGTGCCGAGGCGCTTGATCTGCGCGACGTAGGACGCCATGTCCTTGATGGCCTTCACCTGCTCGCCCAGGTAGCGCTCGATCTCGTCGCAGAACTGCGGGTCGTTGTGCTTGGTGCCTGCAGCCAACGCGCGCCCCAAGCTGGTCACGCCGCTGCGCGCCACGCCGCACGTGCCCGGGAACGGCGGCCGTCGAAGAGGCGTCGGGCGTGGGCGTGGGGCTTGCAGGAGGGGGCCATGTCGCGGCCGGCGCGGGCTGGCGCCGGTTCTGTGAGGGGCCATGGCGGGAAGAGGCGGGGGCGACCGAGGTCGTGCAGCACCCGGAGCTTGTTGTACACAAACTTCTCCTGCAGCACCCGGAGCATGTCAACCGCTGTTGCGGCTCCATGCAGCAGCCGCGGCTTCGCGCCGCCACGGATTGAACAGCCGATCACGGGTAGGGGAGCGGGACGGATGGAAAAAAGACGGAGAGCAATCAAAGAGGGGTCAGAGACTAGTGGCTCCGCAAAAAGCGGGACCGACCAGCATAAGGGCGAGTTCGAAGGCGTAGAGGGCGTCGGAGGTGCCGTCGGTGCGCTGGAACTGCATGTTGGGAACCGCGAGCGGCTTGAGCACCACCTGCCCAGAGGAACGAGAGAGGGTCAGGCTGCGCGCCGCGGAGGCGAGAGCAATGACTGAGAACCTCGTGAGCGCTGGCGATGCACCGCGGGCATGGCCCCGGGCTCGCGAATGCGCCTGGAGCGATTGCGGCCCCTCGGCCCCTCCCAGGGCCCGGGCAGCGGACCTGGCCACCGCGGGTGTTCTGGTACTCCATGAACTCCTTGGCGTGCCCGCGTTCCTCAAGGGACTGCTGCTCGAAGAAGGACGCAAAGCCCTGGAGCCCGACAGTGTCGCGGTCGAAGTAGGAGAACAGGGCGTGGTACGCATACGACGCAGTGTACTCAACGTTAATGTGGTCGTTCAGCGCCTTCTCGCACTCCGCGTGCCAGTCGACGCGGCAACGGCTCTCCGGCTCCGACCCAACCTCAGGCTTGAAGACCATCCCGGAGAACTGGGAGTCTGCATCCTTGAACCCAACCTCGCCGAAGTCGATCTCAGCGGAATCCTTGTTCATCGAGAGTGCGCTCACACGAGCCGGACGGCGAGTCGCGGCACGCGCAGAAAGAGCTGCGCGGGCCGAAACAGGACGCAGGGCTGGGGCCGCGGATGGCGTAAAAGCGGCAACTATGGGTGCCGCAGCCAGGGCCAGAACAACGTGGAGGCGCATCGCAACGCGGTTCGGTGACTTTGGGAGGGAGGCTTCGAAGAGTTGGCTAATCTGACATACGAAAACGTGTTTTAGGCCTGGTTTAGGTATTCTGTGCACCGAAAATGTAAAGCGCCAAGGCCGAAAGCTCCGCCAGACTTCCCCCCCCCCCCCCCCCCCCTTCCCCCCCCCCCCCCCCCAGCGATCTCTGCCCACTCGCCCAGACCGCATCTGTGCTTTCGCAAGGCTGTACAGCTCGTCGAGTGAATCAACACATCCCCAAGACTTAGTTGAGAGCCGGTGGCGGATCGTCCCGGCCCTTACAGAGTTTTTGGGCTGCGAAAATGGGGGCGGCACCGTCGGCCCACCCAAGAATCAAACCTGGTTGGGAGCAGTCCGCCGCCGGGCGTCAGGAACAACTTAGGGAGCAGAACGAGGTATTGCCTGTTTTTTGCCTCTTGGGGGGTCGTGATTGCTGGAGTGGCATCCCCATAGCGGTGCACTGCGCGGAAGGTGACGTGAAGATTCGTCGGCGCCGCCCTGGCAGTTTGACGTGCGAAATGGCAAGGACACCAACGCCCTCGAAGATCCGGAGAAAAAGAAGGAAACGAAGGTTGCTTCCCTCGTAATATGCCTCGTGGGGAGTCGCCATGCACCGGGCGTGTGCCTGAGCTGCTCTGCGGCCTCCGCCTGGCAGGTGGCGTGGGCCCCGAAGAAGCAGCACAAGCTCGGCAGTCACATGCACGAGTTCGACAACACGCCATTAGACACCAAGAAAGTGGTCGAGGATCTCAAGAACCTCAAGAACAAACTGATTGCCTCACCATTGAAACTGCTCGGCGAAGCGAAAGAGGTATTGACCCGCAACGACAAGTGCAGTCGCTTCTGCCCTCGCCTGATTGCCACGTGCACCCGGCGGGTTACACATCGACACCCGTTTCTGAGGCATAGTAGCCTGTGTACGAAGCCAATTCGCGCTTCGCTTTGACTGCTTCGTGGCGGCAGTTGATGAAGGCTGAACCGACGATTGAAGAGAAGGCCCTGAATCGCCGGGTCGCGGCAGAAAACGCGCAGGACCGCAGCGAGTCGATTGCGCGCGCCACTATTGAGCGCTTTGCTGACGACTTTCCAGATGCCGAGACGCTCGAATTGGCACATAGAGACAAGTGGTGCATCTCTCTCATCTTGCGAAATACTCCTTCATTCACTCCAGAGTGACAGACCCTCCCCTGGGACTCGAGCGGCGCCAGCCCGGAGGATCATCTCTGCGCGACCCCCGCGCTCTGGCACGTCGCACGCACGCGCATGTTGAAGTGCTACTTAGCTCAACGCCGCGATGTGCGCAGCCCCAGAGAATTCTTCTACAAGTCGGTGCTTTACTCGGAAAGTGTCCTCGGCGCGACCTACATGAACCCGTCCGACTTCCACTCGGTTGCGCTGACTTTCCAGCGCCCCCAGGAAGAATCTGGCCGGCCGACCATCCATGAGCCGCTGGTCGACCGGCACGCCTTCCTGCTCCTTTTGATCGAGACCGGGCTCTCGCGGCTGCATCTCGACCGAGTCGAGAACCACTGGAACCCCGAGGGGCACAACCCCATCACGGCGGAGGAGGAGCCTCTGTTGGAGGCGTTCGGCTCTCTGCAGGTGCGGCGCTACATTGACTCCCGCAAGGAGGACGAGTCTGTCGGGGGGCCCTCGCTCGGCTCCAAGAGCAGGGGCAAGACCTTCGCAGAGGAACAGCGCGACCTCAAGAAGCGCAAGGCGCGCATCTCCGTGCAGGATGCGTTCCGCGTCTGCGCCGAGAAGATCCTCTCTGACGTTGCTCCCCGCCCGCGCGACCAACCCAGCCGAAGGGAATGGCTCCAAGGTCTTGCAGGCGGAGCGGGAGCCTTGCTGCGCGTGCGTTGCGGCCGCTGCCGCGCGTCCCAGGCTCTGACGCTGCGAGGGCGGCGCGGCAGGCGACGCGATTCAGGAGGCTGCAGCTGGGCAAGACCGCGCGGCTTGGGGCTGGGATAGGCGGGCGCGGCGCGCAGATGCGGGCGGCGCAGGCGAAGCTCGACGCCGCGAACCGGGGGGGGAAGCACGGGATCATGGTGGGTCCCAAGAAGCGGCCGGACGAGCTGATCCTGGACCTGAAAGACAAGTTCGTGCGCTTCTTCGCGCCGCACACCAACACCTGCTTCGTGTTCAAGTTCGCGACGGACCCGTTCGGGCAGCCGTCGATGCAGCGCAATGCCGCCTGGGAGTTCCTCTACGCCATGGAGTGCCAGGACCTCATGCGCCCCTTCGACCTGCTCGACCAGGCCTCCCCCCCCCCTTCGTACTAAATGGACACGTCGCGTCCCTCACCCGGTACTAATCGGACACCTCATGCGCCCCTTGGACCTGCTCGACCAGGCCCGCCCCCGCAGCACGCATGCAGCACGCGCGCAGCACGCACGCACGCAGGCGCGCGCGCGAGAAGAGGGCCTGACAGCCGCCGGGCAAAAACCAAAAAAAGGTCCCGACCAAGAACACGGAGAAGCGGTTCCGAGAGCTGCAGTACGCCGAGGGGCCGCCCGAGCGCCCCCCGGCCGACACGGCAGGCGCCGCCAACGACCAGCCCCCCCAGGCGTGTCCCGCCCGCGCAGCGCGCTGTTCGGGACGCGTGTGGCGCGCTGGGCGGGGCCGGTGCTGATCCGTTTCTTCTTCTCCCGGGGCGTGCCGCAGGGGTACGCGCTGTCCAAGTGGCTGCGCACAAAGATCCATCGGCTCATTTCTCTCCAGGTCGTCCTTGCCCGCGTGCTTGGAGCCGTCGCAACCCGCGCAGCCCGGCACCGCTCCCCGCGCAGCCGCGCGCGCCCGCGCACTGAGCGCCGGGGGCTTGGCGGCGGGCAGGGCGCGAGGGCGGACAAGATGCGGGAGGAGCAGGCCAAGGTGCGGCGCGCCAGCGAGGCGGCGGCGCGCGAGGCGGCGCTCCCCGACGCGCGCCGCGACCGGCGCGCGGGCGACCTGACTCTCACGGACCTCAACCTTGAGGACGAGCCTGGCCGCGCCCCGCCCCGCGCGCCCCGCCCCGCGCGCCCCGCCCCGCGCGCCTCGGTCGCGTTGCCGAGCGTGCGCCTGACCGTGGCGCGGCGGCGGCGGCGGCGGCTGCAGTGGGGTATGGGCGGGTCCCCTCGGACGGCACACGCGGGGCGGGCGCCGGCGGGGCGGGCGCCGGCCTCGCGCAGGGCGCGTGGGGCATCGTCTATCCTGGGCTCCAGGACCGTATGGCGCAACGCGGGGGCGCGCGCTCGCAGGCGGCGCGAGCGGCAGAGGCCGCGAGGCAGCGCCAGCAGACGCTCATGAACGCCATCGACGCCACAGACTACCGCGAGGAGGACTGACGGCGCTGCTCGCTGCGGCCGTGTACCGCGGCAGCACACGCCATGATGTACGGTATTTGTAAAGTCGGGGAAATCGGCCCTCACTGCAGCTCGCATGCCCCGCGAAAGGGAGGTTCACTAAAGGCAACGGGAAAACGCTTCCGATCACCGCAGCGCTCGCCCGCCAGCCTGCCCGCCCCCTCTTCCTCTCCCCAGCCTACGCCTCACCACTTCTTCTCACTACTCACTATTTACCCACGGAAGCCTCCAGCGCGGAAAACCGGGCGGGGCTGGCGCGCAGCGGCCAGCATCGCGCGATGCTCCTGCAGAGCGCGCTCCTCCTCGCGAACGAGGCTCGTCGCCTGCGCCTGCGTGAGCTGCGGCGCCATCGCCCCCGCGAACGCCGCGCGGCGGGCCATCATGGCCTGCAGCTGCGCGGCCTCCGCCTGCTTGTTGTAGAAGTACTTGCGGAACTCAGCCGCAGGGTCCTCCGACGCCTCGGGGTCCAACATGAACTCCTCCGCGCCGTCGTGTGCCGCGGCCTTGTGGTCGCCCGCGGGGCGCGGCGGCGTCTGCGCAGGATCCCACATCCCGTGCGCACGCGCCTGCGCCTGGAGCTCACCCCGCCGCCGCATCTCCAGCCACTGCTGCTGGTACTGCTTGTACTCCGCAGTCATCTTCTCCGCCTTCGCCTTCTCAGCTTCGTACGCCGCAGTCGCGTCCTCCGCCTCCTGGTGAGTCTTCTTCATGTCTGCCTTCAACTTCTCGATCGCTTTGCGCGTTACCGTGGCAGTCTTGGCAGCACCCGGCGTGCGCTCGTAGTCCTGGGGCTTGAGGACCGCGCCGCTCTCCCCAGTGGCGAATGATTGAATGTCTTCCGGGCGCGGCGCGTCCAGAAGCTCCGGGTGCGTCCAGCCTGGAAGGATGTTGCCTTCGCCCGCGTCCTGGCCCCAGGTAGATGAAGGATCAGTTGCAACCCGGACAAAAGAACGCTTCCCGGGCTCAAGCCGGAGCACTGGGCGGGCTGTTTAGTGAGGTTAGCGGTAGATGGCGGATTTGCTGGGCGCGCACCTCGACATCGTCTTCGTCCGCGTATGCCGCACCCTCCTCCGCATAGAAGTCTGCAGAGGGGTTTTCCG
>ENA-UOXV01007875-UOXV01007875.1-marine-metagenome-genome-assembly--contig:-NODE-7875-length-10650-cov-5.434828_pt1 | contig 10650 bp, 10 predicted proteins | sample MGYA00238165_ERZ766961 | MGnify/ENA primary metagenome ERZ766961 (study PRJEB28924, sample SAMN03173240) | marine metagenome | biome: Marine; feature: Water; material: Subsurface seawater | place: North... | reverse complement strand
TTTTACACTTTTTTTTATTAAAAATCTTATAGTCAAACAATTCTCTGTTTTTTTTATATTTTCTAAAAAATTTTTTAATAACATAACCTTTATATCCAGTTGCTATATAAAAATTTTTAAATCCAAATTTAACGTAGTGGTTCATTATATGAAGTAATATTGGGTAACCTGCGACTTTTACCATCGGTTTAGGAATAGTTTTTGTATACTCCGTTAATCTTGTTCCTAATCCACCTGCTAAAATAATTACATTCATAAAAAATTAATTTTCATAATATTTTTTTACTGATATTAAAATTTAATTAATTGTTTTTAGTTTCTCTATTTCAGTCTTAAGCCTTTTTGAAAAATTTTCAAATTTTAAATTTGGGGAAATAAAATAATTATGAAGTATATTTTTATAAAACTTTTTATCGATACTTAAATCTAATTTTTTCTGACTATATATAAAATTTTCTATAAAAATTGAATTTTTATTAAATAATTTTGTTGATTTTGTTTCAATCATTAAATTTCTTTTTAAAGGGAAAGTTTTATGTCTTAAACATAAAGCTGGAACCTCATTATAAATAACCTGATTTAATGCCTCTGAGCAATGCCCTAGGACTAATCTAGATTTAGATATAAGTTCAAATGTTTTACCATAAAATATTTTTCTATTGCCAAATATTTTATTATTATATTTTTTGTGTTTCTTTGAGCAAGATATAATTACTTTTAGATTCGTATTTTTTTCTATTAAATCAAAAAATTTATTCAGATCATTTAAAAATTTATTTGTATTAGAGCTTTTCTTTGTGCTGTCTTGGTACAACATCAAATCCCTTGAATAAAAAACACTTTCATCTACATAAGTAATAATATTAGTTTTCTTTTTTTTTTTTGAAAAATCAATCCAGTAGCTTGGTATATCGATGTATTTTTTTGCAGTTGGATTTTTAGTAAAAATGTTTTTAGACTGTAAGCCTGAACCAACAGTAAAATTAGGCATGTAATATTTATTATTTCTTTTAAACAACTTTTTAACCTCTAGTATAAATTTATAAATCAATCTAATTAAACTTACTAAAATTGATTTACTAAAATTAACCTTTACCCAAGGTTCATCACTTAAAAAAATAGTTTTTACATTATACTTTTTAAATAAGTCCAAATCATAAGAATTACGCTTATTAGCTGTTGTAAATCTACCAAATACAAAGAGTAAATCTCCTTTTTTTAAATTTTTGAGAAAAATTTTAAATTCTTGTAAATTTTTAAATTTAATTACCTTTTTATAAATTTCTTTTTTGGGTGTAAATTTATAATAATTTTTTATATCTTTTTTTGAATAATTAATTTTTTCGGTTGATATAAATTTTAAATTAAAGTTTTTAAATTTTGAGTTTAATTTAATTTTTTTTTCTATTTGAAAGATGCCTGTTGGTTCGTCTCTATATATATATAAAAAATTTTTTTTCATAGTTTTGGATAGTTTATTATTTAGTTTTGTAAGTTTTATCTAAACATTTTTTTTTAAAAATTCTAAAAAATATTCTATAGTGTTTGTGTTTTGCATTAAGTAATCATGTTTTTTTTGTAATTTTTTTAAATACTCTTCATAACTAAGGTTTAAAATTAGATTTAATCTTTCTTCGAACTTTTCATAGTTATTTTCGCTTAAAAAATTTAAGCCCTTGAAGGGTATTCTTCCCTCCTCCACCTCTGTATTAAAACATAAAATTTTTGTGTGAGGATAGACACTTGCTTCTCTTAATAATGACGAGGATGCTCCAATAACTAAATTACTAGATGATATATTCTTATATGAGTTAAATTTTATAAGATTATCCATCCAACTAATTTTAAATTTTGCCCCTAAAAATAATTTTTCTAAATAATCATTCTCCACTGAATTAAATTTTTTTGATTTTGTTTGAATAATAATACTTTTATTATATTTTTTTACATATCTTGATAAAAATTTTAGCAACATAAAACTATCAGATGCAGCTTTAGTAGAAACAATTTTCCCATTATCAAAAATTCTTTTACTAACGAAACAAATTTCATAAAGTTTATTATTATTAAAGTTATCTTTTTGAATAAATTTTTGAAAATAAGAATTTGTTAATGAACCAACTGGAAAAAAATTTTTAACAGTGATATTTTTTTTCTTCATTAGTTCTAACTCAAAATTACTAAATCCAAAATAATTCGTAAAATAAAAATTTTTATTTAAGTTATTGTTATTTTCATAAAATTCACCTCTTGTTCCGTTTTGAATAGCAATAAATTTAATTTTATCTTCAAAATATTTTGTCAAAATTGAAAAATTTACAGAATTGTCGATTGTAGTGATAACTAATTTTGGCTGCAACTGAAGAATGAGACTAATATAATAATTTAATTGAATCGATCTTGAAAAAAAATTTTTTATTATAAATTGTAAAGTAGTAAAATTTATTAAAAGTTTTTTAATTAAATTTACTCGAGCCGAAATAACATAAGTTTCATCATTTGGTAATATTTCAGATAAAATTTCAGAGTTAGCACAATCAAAAATAACAATTTTTTTTTTTTCTAAAGAAAATATTTTTTTTGATCTTAGTATGCAAAAAAATATATTAAATAATCTTTTCATAAATCTAATAATTTTTTATTTCCTTTTAATGTTTTGCATAATTCCAATAAATAATCTATAAACTGATAAATAGTTATAAATAACCATGAATAATAAAAAATTAGTAATTGATATTGAAGAATCAATTGAAACGAAAAGATCCCTACTTTTGATCGAAGATAAAATTCATAATGCAATTCAAATAATATCTAAAAAATTATCAAAAGGTGGAAAAGTCTTACTTTGTGGCAATGGTGGTTCTGCTGCAGACGCACAACATTTAGCAGCTGAATTTTTAATAAGATTAAACCCAAAAATAAATAGAAGACCATTACCTGCAATTAGTTTAGCCACTGATATTTCAACTATTTTAGCGTGTGGTAATGATTTTTCATTCACAAAAGTTTTTTCTAGAAATTTAGAGGCTTTAGGTAAAAAAAATGACATTTTAATTGCTATCAGCACCTCTGGTAAATCAAAAAATATATTAGAGGTTCTAAAAACTGCAAAAAAGAAAAAAATTTATAGCATTGGCTTTTATGGAAATGGCGGTGGTTTAGCAAAAAAAATTACAGATTTAAATTTAATTGTTAAAAGCAAAAATACAGCCAGAATACAAGAGACGCATATCTTGTTAGGTCACCATATTTTTAGCCAAGTGGAGAATAAGATTTTAAAAAATAGTTATTTTTAATTTTTTTTTTAATTATTGATTCCATCGTAAAAGTTTTTAAAAATATTATTAAACCTTTCAAAAGCTCCCTCTTTATCTAGTAAAAATGCACTAGAATTTTTGATACGGGAAAAACGTTCAAGAACAAATAAATTAAAATATAAATCGTACTTCTCATGTATGAGACTTTCTAAATTAGGTAGATAATTTTTTATAAAATTTAGTATAAATTTTTTAATTTCAAAATAATCATAGGATCTTCTCGCAAACCAAGGAATAAAAAAATTAAATACGTCAAAAAAAATTGATCTGGACTCTACTGTTTCCCAATCAATTACATATTCCAACTTTCCTTGATATAAAAAAAGGTGTTCAAATTTAAAATCTCCATGAGTTAGTGAAAATTTAATATTTTTATTATTAATTTTATTTAGTTTTAAAAGATTAATGTCTATTATTTTTTTTGTTAATTTATTGTTTGTTAAATTTGACTCAAAATTTTCCAAAAAATCTAATACTTTATAATTTTTATTATAATTTGAGGATAAAACATTTATAACCTTTGCAATATCTTCCAATAAATTATCACTTATTTCTGACAATCTATTTGGTCTATAGAAATTTCCTTTTGATAGTTTTTGAAAAACAAAACCATCTTTTAAAAAGGTTTTAGGAAAAAAATTGATATTTAGAAGTTTGAATTTTTTAATTCTTTCAAGGAATAAATCTGTTTTGATATCGGTTTTAAAAAATATTTCAGACTTTTTAATATCAATAAATTTAAAACCTTCTTTAAAATTTCTTTTTACAATTATGTCAATATTCTTTTTTAATAAATTTCTTGGTAGGTCAATATTTACTTTATCCTTTTTTTCATAGGCTTTTTCTATAAAAGAATATTTTACTCTTTTCTGATTTGCTACAAATGCAATACTTTTGAGCGAGATTTCATCAAGCTTTTTATATTTGATGAAAAAGTTATCATCTATATTTACATACATTTTTTTATTTAAGAATTTATTTTATAGATCTAAGTAAAATTTTTTAAGTAAACTTCTTTGTTCATTTGCATATTTAACAAGTTTACTTTCTTCTTTATTTTGCTCGCTAGTAAGACGCTGAACAATTTCATCTTTATATACTGGCAATTCATTTAGCTCGTAAAACCTTCCCTCAATTCCTAAATCATTGTGTAAAGCTTTCGTCTTGTGGCTGTCAGTTCCGTATAAAATAGACGGGGTTCCACTAATTGTGGCTAAAATCGATGCATGCCACCTGCCAGAAAAGAAAACTTTTGATTGTCTAAATATCTCTGCTAAATCTCTCCAACTTGTATTGTCTACATGCACCCATGGTACTTTTAATTTATCACAAAGTTTTTCAATAATTTCTGTTGTTTTCCACATGTTGCCATCAACAAAAATAATTTTTTGTCCTTGTTTTTTTAGACTAGTAATTATGTCTTCAAAAAAATTTGCAATATCCCATTCTGCATATCCTAATGTTGCTGTATCGCCAATACAAATGTATTTACGATCGAGAGAATTGCTATTTAAATTTTTAAATTTATATAGCGCATCTGGAACAAATTCTGCAGATTTAATTCCTAGTTTTTCCAAATTAACTTTTGAAAGATTATCACGAACCCAACATCTTTTAAGCAAAGGATAAACATTTTTAATCATTTCTTCGGCTGATGAGTTTCCTGGGTCAACACAATGATTAACAATAGATACTTCCTTCCCACAAAACTTGGCTGAATAATAAGCTAAAAAGAGCATATATCGAGTTCTTGCACGGTACTTTCCTTCACACCGACTAGCATTAGTGTGGTGTGTGAGTGAACCTTCACAGTTAATAATTATATTATCAGAATTATCTATGGCTCTTTTTTCCATCTTTAGAACCAATCCTTTTTTGACTTTATCTGCAAAATCATCAAATTCTTTAAAAGTTAATGGCATATAATCATAATCTTGATCCATTCGAGTTATAGGTATCACCGATAAACGTCTTGGTTTCATTAATTCAATTAGTTGATCGCCTGTGGCTATTGAGCCATAATTCTCACAAGTTCTATGATCACCAATAAGTAAATATTTTTTTTTGTTCATTAAAATTAATCTTTTTTAAGACCTTTAGACAGCCAGCCTCCGTCAACATAGATTTCTTGCCCATTAATATAACTAGCTAAATCTGAGCCTAAAAAAAGACATGCATCAGCTATATCCGAGGGGTTTGCCCATCTGTTTAGCATAATTCTTTCGGATCGATTTTTTTTCTTTTTTCTATTCAACCAGCTTTTTTTGGTCATTTTAGTTTTTACATAACCTGGCCCAACAGAATTTACTCTAATATTTTTTTCAGCTAAATCTAGCGCCATAGCTTTTGTTAATTGTTTAAGACCACCTTTTGATGAAACATATGCAACATTTTTGGGAAATCCTTGCTCAGCTGCAAGACTTGTAATATTTATTATACTGCCTCCGGTCTTCATAAAATTGTTTGAAATTAATTGTGAGAGCAAAAATGGCGTAGTTAGATTAATTTTTAATGTTTTTTCCCAGTCAGTTAATTTATATTTATGAAAGCTATTCGTAAAAGAAAATCCTGCATTATTAATAAGAACGTCTATTTTTTTTATCTTTTTTAATTTAATTGAAATTTTTTTAATAAAGTTTTTTTTTTCAAAATTAATATTAAAGAAAATTATCTTCTTTGAGGATCTCTGTTTAAAATTAATTTTGCGTAAAATTTTTAAACTTTTATCTAAGCATATACAGTTTGCACCAGCAGCTAAATACTTCTTAACAATTTCCTTGCCGATGCTTCCGCCTGCACCCGTTATTAGTATATTTTTGCCTGTTAAATCAATTTTTACACTCATTTATAAACTTTCCTTTTTATTTTTATTTCTTCTACTAACATGCTTCTTCTATCATTCAGTAAATTTTTCATCATTGTTGCAACTTCTTTTGGGTCGATAAAAGTATTGTAATTTTGATTTTTAACTTTTCTTCCCATTGGGGTTTTCATAGAACCCGGAGCAATGAAAATTGATTTCACACCATGTGATTGTAGTTCAGTATTAAAAGCCTTAGACATTCCTAACAGAGCATGTTTTGTAGAACAATAAATTGAGGTTTCTTTTGAGCAATCATACGCAGATGATGAACCAATATTAAAAATCACCCCTTTTCTTTTTTTTTTCATCTTTAAACCAATGTATTTAGATAATATAAATGGGGAAATGACATTTAATTGAAAGTCTGAGTCTAAATCTTTAATTGATATGTTTTCAATTTTTTTTACTGTAAATTTTGCCGCAGAATTTACTAAAACATCTATAGATTGTATCTGTGTATTTTTTTGCAAACTTTGAATTAATTTTAAAGTTCCAGACTTTTTTGATAAATCGGCAATTATTATAAATACTTTTACAAGTTTGTTATTCTTATTTATTTCTTTTTTAAGTTTTAATAATTTATCTCTTTTTCTACCAACAATTACAATTTTCTTTGCAATATCTGATATTAAAATTGAAAATTTTTCACCCAATCCCGAAGATGCACCAGTTATTAAAAAGTTTTTATTCATTAGAAAGAGCTGTAGAATTAATAATTAATTCGGCAATCTTAAGATCATCTATAGTATCAATGTCTATCGACCTATGTTTTGGGATTTCTACCAATCCAATTTTTCCAGACAATCTATTTTGAAATTTCATAAGATTTTTTTTAGAAGTAATAAAAAAACTACCTGTTTCTAAATATCTTTTAATACTATTTTGTCGTCTTTCTCTATTGTTGATATCATATAATGGTCCCTCAGCATTCCAAAACATTTGATGAGTTTCAGTAACAGAAACAATCGAGTCAAAATTTTTCATTTTTTCTATTCCTCTATTAATATCTTGGGGTTTTATTAACGGAGAAGTACATTGTATGAATACTAAAATATCAAATTCAATGTTTTTAGAAAAATGAATTAAAGCTGACTCGCTTGGAGTATTATCCTCTGATAATTCTTTTGGTCTTTTTATTGTTTTTGCACCTAATTTTTTTGAAATATTCAAGATTTCATCAGAGTCAGAGCTTACCCATGTTTCTTCAACTATTGATTGTTTTGAAGCCTGGATCGCATAATGTATCAAAGGTTTTCCTGATAAATTTATTAAATTTTTATTTGGGATACCTTTGCTGCCTTTTCTCGCCGGAATTATAGAGATAATTTTAGTCAACTTATTGAGTTTATTTGAGATGTTCTCTTAATTTTTTTGCAATTGGGATTTCTTCTTTAAGAACTCTTTTTACTCCATCACCTAAAGCTTCCTCGATTCTTCTAATTTCAGGTAAAAGTTTTTTTAGTCCAGGAGGAGATAAAGATGCGGCTTGATCAGAGCCATACATTGCTCTATCTAAAGTTATATGTCTTTCTATAGATGTTGCGCCTAGGGCTGCAGCAGCTAGTGAAACGGTTAATCCTGTTTCGTGCCCACTATATCCAACTTTACATTTAAATTTTTCTTTTAAGGTTATAATTGTTTTTAAATTTGCATCAGAAGATTTCATTGGATATGTAGAAACACAATGCATTAGTTCAAAGGGGCAATTGTTGTCTCTAAAGATTTTTACCGCTTTTTCAATATCGTCCATTGAACTTAAACCGGTTGATATAAAGGTATGTTTTTTTTCCTCTGAAACCATCTTTAAAAGATCTAAATTTACAAGCATTGCTGATGCAATCTTATTATATTTACAATTAAACTGTCTTAAAAATGATTGACTTTTTAAATCCCAAGCTGATGCAAACCATTTTATATTTTTCTCTTTACAATAACTATCGATCTCTTGATAATCTTTTTTATTAAACTCAAGTCCCTTTTTTTGATCTCTTTGTGATTTACCCCAAGGACTTTCTCTAAAACCATCTAAAAACTCTTTACTATAAACTTCTTCTATATCTCTTTTTTGAAATTTGACCGCATCACATCCGGTCAATACAGCTAAATCTATAAGCTGTTTGCAGATCTTTATATCGCCATTGTGGTTTATACCTATTTCAGCTACAAAAAAAATTGACATTAAAAACTCTTAGTTCAAAAAACCTTTTAAGTCTAACATAAATTTAATTATTTTCATTTTTAAATTAAACGAGCTCCTTAAAACTGTTAGAGGCTAATTCGCGAAATTTTGTATTATTTTTGTAAAGTTGATTATAATTGTCAAATCCTTGAGCTTTGCCTCGATCTAAAAATAGGACTTTATCAAATTTTTTAATAAGTTCCAGTCTATGAGAAATCATTATAATTGTGATATTTTTTTTGAAATTTAAAATAGATTTTAAAATTTCATTTTCTGTTTTTAAATCAAGCGCGTTAGTAGCCTCGTCTAAAATTACAACTGATGGATCTGTGTATAAGGCTCTAGCTATGCCCAGCCTTTGTTGCTGACCACCTGAAAATTTTGCTCCTCTTTCGCCAATTAGAGTATTTTCTTTTTTTGGTAAATCTTTAACTACTTTATCAAGGTTACAAATTTTTATAAGTTTTTTAATTTTCAAATTATCAATTTTATTTTTAGGTATTCCAAAGGCAATATTTTCTTTAATTGATCTATCCGTAAGAAATATTGATTGCGAAACAAAACCAATTAATTTTTGCCAAGATAACATATCATCTTTTTTTAAAATTTTATTGTTTATTATTACTCTTCCTTTATTAAAATTAATTAAGCCCAATAAAATATTTATCAATGTACTTTTGCCTGAGCCACTCAATCCCGTGACAGCAATTTTTTCACCGCCTAGAACTTTAAAATTAATTTTGTTTAAAATTCTGTTTTTGCTATTTTTATATTCAAAAGACAAATCTTTAACCTCTAAAGATAAAAAATTATCTAGGACTCGATTCATTTTATTGCTCAAATTAATTATTTTTTTTGAATTTTCTAAATCTCTAGATAATTTAGAGACTGCTGGTAAATGATTTTTTACAATATTTAGATTATAATAAACTTGTTGAAGAGCGGGTATAATTTTATAAGCAATAATGAGAAAAAATGATAAGTTTATAATAATTTCATTAAAGTTAAATTGAAGTTTATTGATAAAATATAGAATTAATAAAATTGATCCAGAAATTACTGTTAACTCAATAAGATACTTGGGAAATCTTCCAACAATATCTCTTTCTACTTGTATTGAAACTAATCGATTATAAAGAGAGTCATAAAACTTTTTAAAAAATTGAAATTTGTTTAAAATCTTTACTTCCTTAATTCCACCAAAGCCTTGGTTTAAAATCGTAAACTTATCTTCTGAAACTTTTGTCTGCAACTCCCCTAAAAATTTCATCCTTTTTTTAAATAATTGAAAAATTAAAACATACAAACCAACAAACGCAAGCATCGCAAAAAGAGAAATTTGAGTTTTAAAAATCAACAATCCAGCAAAGAGTGGTATAATGAATAATATCTTTGAAAGTATGATCATCAAAGGGTACATAACAAAATTTGTCACCCTTTTTACTAGTTCAAAAATATTATTTAAAAGTTTCGATGATGTGGTTTCTAAATGAAATAGATAATCTCTTCTTAAATAATATTCAAATAAATTGCTTTCAATTTCTCCACCTGTTTGAAGGGTAAATTTGGAAAGGAGTAAAACCGTCAATAAATTTAGAACTGTACTTAAAAGAAAAATAATAATTAAAATATAACTAAAATTTTTTATATTTATTTCCAAAAAGTTTAATTTTAATTTTTGATTAATAAAATTCAATAAAAAGCCTAATTTATTTTCACTTAAAAAATTTATATATTCAACTAAGCTCAAAATACTTATAATTTCAAAAAAGCTTGAAAACATCATCATCAGAAGCAGAGTGAAAAATCTCCCTTTTTGCTTAGGATTTAAAAATTTAAATAAAAACTGAATACTTGATATCATTTTTTAATGTAAAAAAGAATTTTGTCACCAAGAATTAAATTTCGTATTTTAATTTTTTTTCTTGAACAAAATTCTTTTACTGCTTTTGTCTCACCAAAAAATTCATTAAAATTGTCAAGCATAATGATGCCGTTTTTTGATAATTTGGGATAAAATTTTTCTAAAACCAATAAAGAAGGTTCGTATAAATCTAGATCTAAATTAATAAAGGAATAATTTAAATTTTTATTTTTTTTTAGGAAAATTGGAATTGTTTTTAAAACATTTCCTTTAATTAAGCTAACATTCTTAAAGTTTTTTTTTTTAAGAATTTGATTTAATTTTTGCTTGCTTATGGAATTTTCCCCAGCTTCTTTAATAAATCTTTTTCTATGTAATTCATCTTTTTTAATAGAGCTGTGCGGAAATTTATGAAAGACATCAAAGG
>ENA-UOXV01007874-UOXV01007874.1-marine-metagenome-genome-assembly--contig:-NODE-7874-length-10650-cov-6.247003_pt1 | contig 10650 bp, 10 predicted proteins | sample MGYA00238165_ERZ766961 | MGnify/ENA primary metagenome ERZ766961 (study PRJEB28924, sample SAMN03173240) | marine metagenome | biome: Marine; feature: Water; material: Subsurface seawater | place: North... | reverse complement strand
TATTAATTAATACAATGTGGATTAAATCCAACAAGTTCATCTATTCCTTGATGCATATATTGCTTTCTGCGCGAAAGATATTCAGGGTCATTTACTAATTCCACATTAGTTACAATTTTCATCAGAATGTCTAAGCCAAATGCCCTTTCGTGTGTCCTTTTTCTAGCATTTTCTGGATCTTCAATTGCATTGTGATTAGCGCCAGCATACTTCCTACTTTTAAATTTATCCCAATCGGTAATGGCCAAGTTTGTAACCTCTGATGCTTTAATTAATTTATTTAGTATTTTTGTTGGCACTTCCGCTCCCCATAGTTGAGCTACATATACAAAGCCCAGCGCTGAATCAAGTCCATATGAGTGATACCATTGTCCTCTATATCCCCTAAATGAATTATTATTTATATAACCATCTTGATAAAAGAGTTTGTCAATTTCTTTAAATCTATGGGTTATTTGTTTTGCAGCTAGTTTTTTATCATTAACCCAAGATGCGTAAGCTAATATTCCTGTTCCACCATTAGCCATTTGGTAGAAACCTTGTTCTTCTATTTTAGATTCTACCGGTTTAATAAACTTTTTGTACATTTTTTTTATGTATAAATTTACAGTTTTGAATTCTTGCTCATTCAATTCATCTTTTAACCATAATGCAGTAATCATGTAGTTTGAAAATACATCTCTAGCAAACGCATATTGATGATACCAGCAGGGCGCATTAATATCTCCGCCAGCATAACACATAGGTTTTTTTTGAACTTCATTATAACCAATACTATCATACAAGGTATTGCCTTTAGCTAAATCCATTAGCAAGTTTTTAGCAATTATTACATTGTCATTGTTATCATTAGCAATCGCGTTATGTGTTGCAGACATTAACATTGTCATTGGAACTGTAATGCCTTTGTCACGAACAATCATTGAACTACTGTTCATTTCCCAATCAGCAGGCCAATCGTAACCAACTAATTTTTTAACTTTCTTTACAGTTTGTTTTTTATTAAATGTTACTGTGTAATTTTTATCCATAGCTTTACAAGATTGAATTGAATCTACATAAAAATGATTTGCGAACTCAATATCCTCAGATATTACTTTTGCTTGAACTTGACTCACAATAGACAGAACAAGAATTGTTGAAGTTATAATTTTTTTCATTAAAGAATTAATAGCATGTTAATTCGATAAAATTAAAATAAAAAAACCAATGAGAAAATACTGCTTTTGTAGTGTTTAAGTTTTGATTTACATGATATTAAATATTATTTAAAGCAATAAAGTTAGGGATTTGATGATGAGAATATTATTTACTGGCGGGTCAGGTAAAGCTGGAAAACATACTATAAACTATTTACTTGAACATGGTCATTCACTTTTGAATTTAGATAAAGTTAATCTTGAGAATCCAAAAATTTTAACTCGCCTTGCTGATATCGTTGATGCTGGGCAGGTATTTGATGTAATGGGTAGTTATGCCCACTATGATGAACTTGATGAAGGTATTGGCATTCCAAAATTTGATGCAGTAATCCACTTTGCAGCAATTCCTCGGTTGCTTATGACAAGTGACAATGAATGTTATCGTGTTAATACCCTTGGAACATACAATGTAATTGATGCAGCTATTAAAATGGGTGTTAAAAAAGTGATATTTGCGTCATCAGAAACAACTTATGGTATCTGTTTTGCGGAGGGTGAATTAAAGCCTAATTATTTACCAATAGATGAAGAGCATCCAACTGTTCCAGCAGATAGTTACGCAATGTCTAAGGTTGTTAATGAAGCAACAGCAAAAAGTTTTCAAAGGCGAAGTGGTATTGATATATATGGATTGCGGATTAATAATGTGATTGAACCTCACGAATATGCAGAAATTTTTCCTAAGTTTTTAAAAAACCCTGACCTAAGAAGAAGAAACATTTTTTCTTACATTGATGCACGTGATCTTGGTCAGATGGTTCAGAAATGCTTAAATACTGACGGGCTTGGCTTTCAAATTTTCAATGTATCAAATGACAACCATTCAGTTGGTTTGTCTTCAAAGGAATTAATTGACCGTTACTATAAAAATGTTCCCATAAAAACTGATGAAATTCCTCAAAGCTTTTACTCTAATGAAAAGGCAAAACGTTTACTTGGATTTAAACCCAAGCACAATTGGCGCGCTCTGGAGGATTCGAACCTCCGACCCCCTGCTTAGAAGGCAGGTGCTCTATCCAGCTGAGCTAAGAGCGCAATAAGATAAATATTTTTTACAGGTTTATTATGTATAAGTAAAGTCTGAGAATTGGAGGTTTTTATGGCTTATCTGTATAAATTGTTCTTGAAGGAAAAGCAAAACTACAGTCGTTATCTTCAACAATTTCTTTTATTTTTATAGCCAAACTTTCTTTAATTTTTAAAAATTCTTTCCAATTATTTGTATTTGTAAATCCGTAAATAATAATATCAATAGAGCTATCATTAAATTTATCTAGTCTTACCATTAATGAGTAATCTTCATTAACAACAAAATCTGGACTTTCTTCAATATAAGATCTAATTAAAGCTGTAATGTCTTTTAATTGCTTAGAAGTTGATGAATACTCCAAGCCAATCGTCCAATTAATTCTTCTATATTTTCTGTCAGTAAGATTTATAACAGGAACTTCTGCAAATATATGATTTGGAATTGATATAGGAGTACTGTCAAATTTTCTAATAACAGTAGATCTAAAACCAATATGTTCTACCGTCCCTTCTGTATGTCCTGTCACGTCAATGATATCCCCTATCTCAAAACGTTTTTCTAATAATATCATTATACCTGAAATTAAATTTTTAAATAAATCTTGCGCACCTAAAGCAACAGCTACACCAAATAAGCCCAGACCAGCAATTACTGGTCCAATTTTTATTCCCCAAACTTCTAGTACTGCTACTATACCAAGGAATACAACTAAATACTTGATTGATGTGGTTAGCCACTGAACCTGACCTTTAGAAAAAACTTTCTCTAGACTTTTAAATAGGCTTGAAAGGGGAATTAAAGACTGATGTATAAGCCAAAAAATAAATATCGTAGAAAGAGTATTGTTAATTTTTTGAAGGTATATTCCTAGAGTCGAATCAATTTGAGTAAACAGAGTTATAAATAAAAATACTAGTACTATGGGAACAAGTTTTAGGGGTGGTATTAAGGCATCATATAAAGCGTCGTCAATATTATTACCTGTTTTAACAATTATTGCTTTAATTCTTTTGATAACTATTTTTGCAAATAAACTTCTTACTATGATGGCAAAAATACTAGCTAATATTATAAAGGCTAAATCCATAAGACCTATACCAAGAACTCCTTGAGAAAAAACAAACTGAATTTGCTCTATTATATCATTAAATATGTTCATAGATTTTATTTGATTATAAGCTATATAATACCTGTATATCTATAAATTAATAAATTTGAATTACAAATACTAGATTTCTAGAAAAAAGATCGTAAATTCATATAAGAATTGTTTAAGAATGAGTAAAAAAATAATAGAGGTAAAAAACTTAACCAAAAATTTTGGTGGTTTAAAGGCCTTAAATGATTGCTCTCTTTCCATTCAAGAAGGCTCGATAACTGGAATTATAGGACCTAATGGATCAGGAAAAAGTACATTATTTAATGTTATTACTGGGAATCTACCTTTATCAAAGGGAGAGGTTTACTTCGAAGAAAATGATATAACTGGGATTCCTTCCTATGAATTATTTTCAATGGGAATTTTAAGAACTTTTCAAATTGCTCATGAATTTACAAATTTAACAGTATTGGAAAATTTAATGATGGTTCCAGGTAAACAGAAAGGCGAAAATTTATTATATACTTGGCTTAACCCAAAATTAATCAAGCAAGAAGATAAAAAAATTCAAAATAAGGCTCTTGAAGTCTTAGATTTTTTAAATTTAAATCATTTGACAAATGAAATAGCAGGAAATTTATCTGGTGGTCAAAAAAAACTACTAGAACTAGGAAGAACCATGATGGCTGATGCTAAAATTGTTTTTTTAGATGAAGTTGGAGCTGGAGTTAACAGAACATTACTAAAAGATATAGGAACATCTATCTTAAAACTAAATAAGGAACGAGGTTATACTTTTTGTATGATTGAACATGATATGGATTTTATCAGTAGACTCTGTGAACCAGTAATTGTTTTAGCAGAAGGTTCAGTATTATTTGAAGGAAATGCTGACGAAGTAAAAAAAAATGAAAAAGTAATTGAGTCTTATCTCGGAAAAGGCGTTAACTGAATGTTTTTCTCTGCTAAAAATTTATCTGGCGGTTACGGTGGTGTAGATATTATTCATTCTTGTTCTTTTGAAGTAAATAAAGGAGAAATTGTTTCTATTCTTGGACCTAATGGTGCAGGTAAATCAACTGCGATGAAAGCAATGCTTGGAATGTTAGAGCTTTCCTCAGGAGAAGTGACTATTGATGGAAAAGATTTATCTAATCTCAATACACAAACTAGAGTAAAATTAGGTGTTTCATTTGTCCCTCAAACAAAAAATGTTTTTACCGAAATGTCTGTACAAGAAAATTTAGAGATGGGTGGCTTTTTAAGAGATGCCTCTTATAAAGAAACAATTGATGAAATATATGAACTATTTCCTATTCTTTTCGAAAAAAGAAATCAAATTGTAGGTGAGCTATCGGGTGGGCAAAGACAACAAGTTGCTATTGGAAGAGCTTTAATGATTAAACCTTCAGTTCTCATGCTAGATGAGCCTACGGCAGGTGTTTCGCCAATAGTGATGGATGAGCTATTTGATCATATTCAAAGAATTAAAGAAAAAAATGTAGCAATTCTAATGGTAGAGCAAAATGCAAGACAAGCTCTTAATATTTCAGATAGAGGGTATGTTTTAGTAATGGGAGAAAATAAATATACTGGTACAGGCAACGATTTACTAAATGATTCAGAAGTCAGAAGGTCTTTTCTTGGAGGTTAAATGGATTTTTTAAATGCAATAGTTCTTATTGCTAATTTTGTAATAGTTCCAGCCTTAACTTACGGATCACAATTGGCTTTAGGGGCGATTGGTGTGACCCTCATTTATGGTATTTTAAGATTTGCCAATTTTGCATATGGAGACTTAATGGCTTTTGGAACTATGATCAGTATTTTAATAACTTGGAAATTTCAATCTATGGGTATTACTTTTGGATTTCTTCCAACAGCTTTGCTGGCACTACCTTTTGCTGTTGTAGTTACTATTATTGTAAGTCTGATTTTTGATAAATATATTTTTGAATATTACCGAATAAAAAAAAGTCCTGGAGTAACTTTAATTGTTGTAAGCCTTGGATTGATGTTTGTATTAAATGGTATAGTAAGAATTGTAATAGGAACTGGAGATAAACAATTTTTTGACGGTCACAAATTTTTAATTAAGGCTAATGAGTTTAAGGAATTGACAGGATTAAATGAAGGATTAGCTATAAAATCAACTCAATTAATAACTTTGATAACAACAGTTATTATAGCTTTAATGCTTTTTTGGTTTTTAGAAAAAACGAAAACTGGAAAAAGCATGAGGGCATATTCAAATAACGAAGACTTAGCTTTATTATCAGGAATAGATCCCAGTCGAGTTGTTATGATAACATGGGTAATAGCTTCAATATTAGCAACAGTAGCTGGAACTCTATACGGATTAGATAAAAGCTTCAAACCTTTCACTTATTTTAATAATTTATTACCAATATTTGCCGCAGCTATTGTTGGAGGAATAGGAAATCCTATAGGTGCATTTTTTGGTGGCTTCTTGGTGGCTTTTTCTGAAATCATGATTACCTATGCATATAAAAAAGTATTGATTTATCTTTTACCAGAGAGCTTAGAACCTACAAGTTTGATGCAGTTATTATCAACTGACTATAAATTTGCAGTTTCATTTTCTATTCTTGTAATAGTTCTACTATTTAGACCAAATGGAATATTTAAAGGTAAGGTTTTATGAGAGAAAATGAAAATGTAATTCTTTCATTTGCAATAATGGCAGTCTTAATTGTATTTGTTGGTGTGTTTCAATCTTGGGGAGTTGCGCTATCAATATTAAATTTATGTTTGATTTCTGCAGTAATGAGCATTGGCGTTAATATTCAATGGGGATATGCGGGACTTATAAATTTTGGTGTTATGGGTTTTACAGCGTTAGGAGGTTTGGCTGCAGTACTAGTTTCAGTAAATCCAGTGAGAGAAGCTTGGAGTGTTGGCGGAATTGAAATACTAGTTTCAATTGGACTAATATTATTATTAGTTTTAGCAATTAAAGTTATCTCTAAAAAAATTGTGCCATCAAAGAAAAGAAATATCTTAATAGGTATAATTATAGTCCTTTTTATTATTATAATTCGAACCATAAGTGGGCCTGCAATTGAAGCTATTGAGTCAGTAAACCCTGCTACTCAAGGATTTTTAGGAGGTTTAGGATTACCGATAATTTTCTCATGGATAGTTGGAGGATTATTTGCAGCTTTAGTTGCTTTTGTAATTGGCAAAGTAGCATTAGGCCTCAGATCTGATTATCTCGCAATAGCAACTCTCTTAATTTCTGGGATTATTGTTTCCATTGTTAAACATGAAGATTGGCTATCAAGAGGAGTTAAGAATGTTATTGGTATGAAAAGACCTGCTCCCTATGAAATCGATTTACAACAAGCTGAATGGTTTATTAATTTAGTTACATTTTTAAATAGTAGTAAATTAAATTTGATTAATGATGTTATAAAAAAAGAAAAATTTTTAAATCAACTAGTAATGGATGCCTCAACAATTTTTGTAAAATTATGTTTTGCAGGCTTATTTTCCACTGTTGTAATTATTTTATTAATCTTAACACAAAAAGCTCTTTATTCTCCATGGGGAAGGATGATGAGGGCAATTAGAGATAATGAAGAAGCAGCAAAAGCAATGGGAAAAAATGTAGTTAAACAACATTTAAATATTTTTATAATAGGCTCATCAATAATTGGAATGGCAGGAGCAATGTTAGTTACATATGATGGTTTGTTTACACCGGTAAGTTATCAACCACTTCGATATACTTTTTTAATTTGGATTATGGTTATAATTGGCGGAACTGGCAACAACTACGGGTCAGTACTTGGTGCCTTTATAGTATGGTTTTTATGGATTGAGGCTGCACCTATATCTTTATTTTTAATAAATATTTTAACGTCTAATATTGATCATTCTAATGAATTTAAAAAACATTTAATTAATAGTGTCCCCTACTTTAGATTCATAATTATGGGAATAGGACTTTTATTTATTATGAGATACAGACCCAAAGGACTGTTACCTGAGAAAATTAAAATACAGAAAATTTAGATTTGTTACAAAAACCTCAGCAGTCTAAGCTGCTGAGGTTAAAAATTTAAAAGCTTATCTTTGTGCTACGTCTGTAAATTTACCGCCTGAGATACCTTTTTCAATAAAAGCACCTTCAGCTTCACCAACATCAGTAAATGTTACATCGGTTGCGCCTTGATAGTCGATATCTTTACCACTAGCTAATAACTTTAAACCTTTAGCAATTTCACCAGCCATAATTTTTTCACCAGGAGCATTAGCTACTGACATTATGTTTTCAGCAATCGATCCTTTGTCAGATGACTTGCCAGCTTGCATAGCTAAAACAATTAAAGCTGCAGCATCATAGGACTCCCCAACATAAACAGAGGCATTAATTCCACCAGCTTCTGCTACAGACTTAAATAATTGAGCTCCCTCGCCTAATGAGCCAGGCATAGAACCAAAAGAGTTATTAAGATCAGATCCAAAACGATCAGTTAAAGAGTCACCAATCATACCATCAGATAATACAAAGGTATCAAAAGCTCCTGAATCAAGAGATCCTTCAATTATATGTCCACCTGCATTGTCAAGATAACCTAATACAGCTAAAGCGTCTCCACCTGCAGAAGATAAAACTCCAACATCAGCACTATAGTCTGCTTTATCAGACTCATGAGAAGCCATTGTAGTAACAGTTATTCCATAAGCTTCAACAGCAGCTTTGTATACATCTGCTAGACCAAGACCATAGTCACTATTAACGTAAGTTATAGCTACGCTTTTAATTCCTTTATCATTGGTTATATCAGCAAGAACTTGACCGCCTCTAGCATCAGAAGGTGCTGTTCTAAAAAACATACCTTTATCTTCTAAATCAGTAAGACCAGGTGAAGTTGCGGAAGGTGAGATCATTACAAAGCCATTAGGCACTGCAACGTTTGTTGCAACTGCACCGGTAACACCTGAGCAATCAGCACCCATCATCGCTGTCATACCTTGACTTAACAGGTCTTCAGCTGCAGCAGTTGCAGCAGCAGAGTCAACACAAGTTGAGTCAGCTCTTAGAATCGTTATTTTTGAACCACCTAGTAATTCTCCAGAATTTGAAGCTTCATTAAAAGCAAGTTCCGCACCTGAAGCCATATCTGGAGTTAAAGATTCAATTGGTCCAGTAAAACCTAAAAGAATTCCAACTTTAATGTCTTCAGAGACTTTTTTTTGTGATGATGCAAAATAAAAAATTGCTGCAAGAGCAACAATTGCAACAGCACCAATAGTAATAGTTCTATTATTCATAAATATCTCCTCTTTACGTAATATTATATTAATAAAGGTATAAATGAAAAATGCTCAAATTAAAAATCTTTAATTACTAGTTTTTAATGAGTCCACGAGGAACGTCTATTATTAGCGAAATTACTTGCATAACTTTTGGGTTTTAAGGTGCGTTTAGTTTCATCTACAATAGAAAAATCATATTTATTTTTAATACACCATTTTTTTGCATCTTCTAATGATGAAAAGCTGAGTGACAATTGCTTAGAAGTATCTTTAGAGCTATTCCACCCCATTAAAACATCTTTTTTTATGGTTGGATCAAAAGGAAATTCAATAACCCATTGTTTTGTCTTATGAAGACCAGACTGCATATTAGTTTTACAAGGTTTTTTTATAAGTATTTTGGTCATTTAATTAATTTAAATTTAATAGTATATAAACTATTAATTAAACATGAAAAAATTACAACTAATTTATTTTAATCTTAGGGCTTTATGTGAAGCACCTAGAATGATGCTACATCAATCAAATATTTCATATACTTATGAAATGGCTTGGAATTATTTTAAGAAACCTTGGACAGAGGTTAAACAAGAAGTTATTTTTCATCGTTTACCATTGCTTATGGTTGATGAAAAAATTGAGATATGGCAAAGTAATACAATTTCAAGATACATAGCCAAGCTAACAAATAATATTCCGAAAGATGATGTTATGGCCGCATACGCAGATTCAATTTATGAATCTGCTCATGATTTATTTTTACCTTTAAACCCTACAATAAATATCTTTACAGGTGATAAGCATATTAATAATAAAAAAAATTTAATTGAAGATATTTTGCCTAGAGCATTCATTAATTTCAATAAATTAATAGATAAATTTGAAGGTAACTTTTTTTTAGGGGAAAGAGCTTATTACTGTGATTATAATGTTTTTCATCATTTATCTCTCGCTCTATTAATTGATGAAAATATTTTAAATAACTATCCAAAACTTAATAAGTTTATGAGTGATTTTGAATCTCAAAATGGAATAAAAGAATATCTAGATAGTAGACCGCAGCTAGTAGGAATTGGAATTAAGCCAAAAGTTATAATTGACGGAAAAGAATATGCTACAGGAACTAATCCAGATTATAATTATAAATAATATTTAAATCTGATTATGGTCGGGGAGACAGGATTCGAACCTGCGACTTTCTGCTCCCAAAGCAGACACTCTACCAGCCTGAGCTACTCCCCGAAACAGAAATATATATACTTTATTATAAGCCTAAATCCAAATGCGTTTTTTCAAGTCTTTTCAATGAAAGTGTGTATGCCGCATCTCTAAATGACCTTAATTTTAATTTATTTTTAATATTTAAAATATCTTGGAAGGCATTTCTCATAGCATCTTGCAATCCTGAATTAACGTAATCTAATTCACTAGCACCACTTATGATTTTATCTTTAAGTTCTTTTGTAATCTTTTTATTTGTCAGTTTTTCAATCGAATCAACTATATTGCCATCTCTTTCCTCTTCAAATCTTTTACGAAGTCTACCAAATCTAATTTGTGAAATATTTTTAACCCATTCAAAGTATGAGACAACAACTCCACCTGCATTCACATAAATGTCAGGAATAACTGTAATACCTTTTTTGATTAAAATTTCATCCGCATTATAAGTAATAGGACCATTAGCAGCTTCCAGTATTAATTTAACTTTAATTTTTTTAACATTTCTTTTATTTATTACATTTTCAATAGCTGACGGAATTAAAATGTCTGCAGGAAAATCTTCTATAGAATTATTTTTTGAAAAACCTTTAAAATTAATTTTTTCAATATTTTTATATTTATCAAACTTTTTAATAAATTTATCTAAATCGATTCCTGATGGATCGTAAATAGATCCATTTTTCTCAATTATTCCAGTAATTTTAACTAAAGGATACATCTGATAAATAGATTTAATAAAATTAAAACCTACATTCCCAATTCCCTGAACTACAATAGAATTTTCAGATAAAGATTTATTTAATTTTGAT